>Ga0123352_10021749_pt1 | contig 10223 bp, 8 predicted proteins | sample TergutLab28metaG_FD_89700 | JGI IMG/M metagenome (GOLD analysis project Ga0123352, IMG submission 89700) | Labiotermes labralis P1 segment gut microbial communities from Petit-Saut dam, French Guiana - Lab288 P1 | ecosystem: Host-associated > Arthropoda: Insects > Digestive system > Gut ...
CCGGGGTAAAGGGGGGTTGGTTTTTATTTTACCCCCCCCCATTGGGGGGGGGCTTAAAAAGTGGGGGGGGTTTTTTTTTTTTTTCCCCTTTTTTTTCTCCAAAAGGGGTCAGGGGCAAATTTTTTTTTTTTTCCCCCCCCCCCCCCAGTGCTATGAACTCAAAGGTTGACATGGAACAAATTCCATATTGAGGACACAAAATTCTGGGATGATCTGTGAACGTCGGTGTTACCTGGTGCTTTCTGCTAGGTGCGTGTGAACTGGTACAGATTTGTGTGTAAGGGAAAATCTGCAGAAGTAGGCCTACAATTAAAATATTGGCTGCCACCTTACAATATTTAGGCGACCTGATGCCCGGCATTTGTGCACCTCTGCCACCTACTAAAAGAACTAGGAGGCTATTAGAAATTAATGGAAACTAGTTGAAACAAGTGACTGAACTCGTCCGAGGACGCTGTCAGTTCACAGGACGTCCGTTCAAGGTGGGAGTGGCAAATGATTTCGAACTTCAAGGACGTCAAGAAGGAAAAGGGAGACGGTCCCACGTGTATTGCTTGACTGAATCCTGATGCAGACAGATTTCGTTACTTGGATCGTGCTGTATGGAAACAAGTGGCTATGGAAGGGCATCATCTCAGTACTGAGTGTTGTTTGAAGAACCCAGCCGAGTTCATGTGGGATTTGTGGTGGACAAAGTGGTACTGGGACAGGAGTTTTTTTTTTCGAGTATTGCGTTTTCCTTCTGTCGGTCTATCAGTGCGCCGTATTGTTTCATTACTGTCACCGATGTTACAATAATCTTAGCAGCTGAGAGCGCTGTTAAATAGCCCCCCCCCCCCAAAACCCTTCCTCTGCCGTTCTCTTATTCGAAGTCTGGACCGCTGCAGTGCCAACTCTGAACCACGGAACGAACAGTGCGGTCACCGTGCACGGGGCGTCTGTACGCATAACACCGTAGTGCTGAAACGTATATGTCGAGATGAGGAACAAAATAGCAAATATCAGCGGACAAAGTTTTTGGTTATCTGTTGCAGATTTATGGGTATTTCGACAATACTTTAAAATAAAAACAATTTGATTAATGTAAAATGTTGATCTTGCTGAGATCCGCAGCTTTGATTGCGAACGCCTTCAGTTTATGTGAATATTTAACGATACAGGGAAGAGTGAGTTCTGACTTCACAGTATGAGAAATTTGAAGCGACAGCTTTCTGTGTGCTCGTACAGACTAAAACAGTCAATACGAAATTGAATAGCAATTGTTTAGTATTTCTTGGGGGAGTACTCGCAGATTGAGGGTCTTCATACTTATTATTCATTTATTTAATGTACTTGTGCACCAAAACGATGCATTATTTTACAGAAAAAGACCAGTTCCACGTGTAGAACAGCTGCTGGGAGTTTTTGGACATGGGATTGGCAGCAGTACAAGGGGAATGTGAAACTCGGAACTAGAAATCTGCAACAAAGTATCTGTTTTCATCCGGTCGAAGTTTGCAGTGTTTCGTGATAGAAGATAAATTGTAGCAGACTGCGGCCATTGTTTCAGAATTTTATTGTGACTTCTATCATATTCTTTCAGTTCAGGTCTCCGTATTCGAGATATGGTCGTTACATATTCCAGGAAACAATTGCAATGTAAATAGATATAGTTTTGTCATTTTATTTAAAACGACGATACGCACGCTTGTTTAAACCTGCATTGTGGGCGGAAGTAGGTTTATTGGAACCAGTTGTGTAGCGGTGTCCAGTCCACATCTGATTCCAGCTGCGTGAATGATGCAGCAATACCTGTACGAGTGTCATTGCTGGTTGATTTACTCCGTTTAATTCGTTCTCATTCTACCCAGGAAACAGTCTGCAGCGTCCTCATTGCTTCCACCGAGGTTGAAAAACTCTGTTAGTACACTTACCGAGATACGCGCTGCAATGTGTACCTGAATGAAGCAAAGAGAAACAAGGAATTGCCAATTTTTTTTTTATCCATGCGGCCAGTTAGAGAAGCGACATTGAGAAGGCGACCGTGGCAAGAAGCCAGCTGACCGCATCGACAGTTCATTTATGTTTAGTGCGACGTCTTCTTCTAATGAGGTCGTCTGTGCCGGTCGTGGTGAAGCCAAACAGAGCATGAGTGAGAGTTAAACTGCCTGTTCACGAATCAGACCATGCAACAAAACTGATTATTTACTGCTGTATCCTAATTAATAACATTTGTAATGCAACAAACTGGTAGGTCTGCCGACAGAACGCTTAAGAAATGTATAGCTGAGTTTGTTATTGCCGGCACATGGATATGGAAATATGTTATTGCCGGCACATGGATATGGAAATATATTGTCTGCTGGCAAAGTTACCTCTTATTCACTTTTCTACGAAGCCCGTTAATAACGTTAAGTTTTTATTTAAATTCTGTGAACTGTGGAGACAAATGAAGCAACTCCCTGCACAGAACAGATTTATCTTTATAATCAGATGCACGGTTCTCCAAAATTTACCCGGAATAGTGCATTTTGTGCTAGGTTTAAAAAATGAATTAAGTTGGGACTGGGAAGAAAGCTGAAAAATGGCAAATATTGAGTTCCTTCAACTCTGTGTGTGTGTGTGTGTGTGTGTGTGTGTGCGTGCGCGCGCGCATGCCAGCGTGTATGTGTGTGTGTGTAACTGCATACATACACACAGACACACACATGCATGTGCACATACAATACATATGTTCATACATACACACACGTATGTGAAGTATGTGATGATTCAATTCTTATAGTATGTTACGCTCTTGACTGATAAGTAGTGACCAAAGTTTGGAGGTATTACACTCCTCAGAAATGTCAGTCACTATTTATAAGTCAGTATGATTTAACATTTCAGAAGACTTGAATGCTTATCAGTTCTGCTGTAAGAACCTTAAATCTCAGAGAGAAATATGTGTTTGCATTATTTTAATCTTTAGTATTGCTGGAAAGTATGTTCATAATTACATTGTGTCTGTGCAAATGTATGCCAGATGTGCAGTTCTGCAGTTTAAAATACTGGTGTAAGTACAATACACATCATGCAAGCTGGCGTTGTACCTAAACATAAATCGTTGATGTAAATAATATTTATGTTTTCAGTAAAGTCACCAATTAAGAAGTCTTCACTTGGTGAACTACCAAGAGAAGCATTTCCCACAGACTCTGTCACATCCAGCTATGGTGTTGGTCCCACAGATGAAAATGGGCGTCCACTGTTTGGTCTGAGTGCATTACGTCGGCGACAGAGTACCAACAACAACATTCAGATACCTCAGGGTAGGCAACATTTGCGTGTCAGATATGGGAGATACGTGGATTTTCCAGGCTCTTAGTGGATTTTTGAAAAATTTAGCTACATATACATTGTAAATATACTTAACCGTAGACAAATATTCAAGTCGACATTTTTAAACAAAAATCTTTATACAGTATGGAACTCCCCCTAGGTTTTGTCCTTGTATATTTTACCACACTTTCTGGTGTATTTAATTATTTTTAAAGAAGCTGTTAAAGTATTTGACATTCAGAGGACCTGGCATTGTGATATATTCTTATAATAAAAGCCAACAAGTTGCACTGTTTCTCAAGTTTATTTTGATAAAGGGCTACATGTTGACTGTCTGCTAGCGAGGTCATCCTGACCTCGCTAGCAGACAGTCAACATTACTAGTACGACAAATACCTCTTGCTGTATATACAGTGTTGAGACTCCTGATGATGGACGGTAGATCTGTCCGAAACATGTAGCCCTTTATCAAAATAAACTTGAGAAACAGTGCATTTTGTTGGCTTTTATTATAAGAATAAGAATCTGTTTAAGTGTATAGCTGAGTACGTATCTTCATCACCTGGAGGTTAGCCTTTATGCCTTCATGACATGCCTCATAGACAGATGATAAACTTTACATTTTATTTCACAGTTTCGGTAAACGCTTTTTGTATAAGCTTATAAACACATGCTACCTTTCGGTTCTTACACATTTTGCCATATTTTCTGCATGTAACACAATGAAATATGAACTGGTTCTAACTGAACTATCATTGTCTTTTCTTATGTGAAAATCATAGCAGCTGAATACAGTCATCATTGGTGCTAACTGCCTGTGATCACTCAAACGCTGGGATTGTATATTAGGATTAATTTGTTATTGACTTTGTCTGTTGTCTAGCATTTTGTGGAAAGATCACAGTGTTTCAGGAAATGGATCTGTTCTGTTCTCATGGAGACTCGTATATTCAGTCTGGTCAAGTAAAGAGTCATTATCTTGCTCTGAACTAAACAACTCTTCTTTTTGAACCAGCTGGGTAGGTGCCTCTGTGCCCTTTCACTTGAGAATGGAAACATCCAGTTTCTAAATACTAGATGATGGACCAAGTCCAGAAGCCATCATAAGAAACCTGTGTATTTGACTGGGAATGTAGGTTTGAGTCCCACATGAGCATTGATGGATGTGTTTTTCTTTCATGTGTTATCTTACATGCTTAGAGCCCTTACAATGTTCTGATATCCCACCTAGGGATTTTCAACAAATGTCTATAAAGAATTTATTTTAAATTCAGAATTACAGCAGGTTGGAGGGCATAATCTATGATACATCTGCAACCGTGACAGACTGGAGAGATATTGCATAACATGTGCATGATTAAGAAATGGCTGTAAGTGCATGTTAAATTTAAAAGAAAATGAAACAATGTTTTGGATACTTCCATACTTTGTTTTGTAGAGAATTCTACTTTGTATTGATAGTGTGTTTGATCTGAAGAAGTTTCACTCAGTTAACTGCATTTGGAGTTCCAGAATCACTTGTTTTGTTAAGGTGTGTGTTGAAAACGAAGGCTGTTAGAAACAGGTATCATTAGTGTCATATTGAGGGAGCTTTACCTTCTACGTGAAAAAGTACATATAAAAATTGGATTATTGGTCTGTTGACCATCTCACAGAGTGCTCTGTTACAGAGTACAGTGTTGCATGCTAATGCAACTGTAAGATACATGAAGTAGGAGAGAATTTCCATAGTGTTTTGCCAACTTGGAGCAGTTCTGTAGACTGATAGTAGTTTTGTTGCCAATTGTAGATGCTGCTGACGGCGTGCCGGTGAGTGAGTTGGAGCCAGAAGATAAGCCACAGGAGGTGGAGAGCAGACCGACAGAAATTTGCGATTCTAGTGGACGGCCATTCTTTGGAGGTCTACGAGCACTAAAAGCAACCACTGCAACTCCTAGTAAAGGTAGCAGCACTCCCCAGGATGAAGACAAGGCTCCTAGTGCTGAAAATAGCAATGTTCGAGAACAGCGTGTCTCCTCACATCTCCGTGAGCTGGTCACGAAACATGAACAGACTTCACGTTAGTGTTGGGAACTCAGTTTCTTCACATTCTTTCATATATATCTGTCCATTCTCAGTTTTTCTGCATTTACATAAGACACTAAAGTCAGCTTCAATTCCCCACTAATATAACAATTCTTTTGAATTGATTTTACATTATTTATGAAGCACTAATACTTATTTTTGATGGTAATTTAATGTAAATTTTTTCTACTTCAGACACAAGTCTTGCAGAAGACAGTGTTGTTGAGATCATTTGATTAAGTTAATGACATAGCTGGTAGCTGTTAAAGGGATGCATGCACATGAATTGTTCCTCTTACCGAAGTCCAGCTAGTTCTTTGGCTGATTGAATGTGGGTAACTACAACCCATTTGTTTCAGTGTTAAAACAATAAGGACAGTACCAAGTAGAAGCTAACTGGTTGTGCACAGATATTATTCTCTTCTTATAGGTGGCAATGCAATATCCCAGCCATCTGCACCTCGCCAGAAACCCCGTGCTAAGCTGCGAGACAGCTTCATTCAACGTTCTCAGGACGGTGAGTCAGAGAAGCGGTCAGCCGAAGAGCTGACAGACGCACGCGTCATCCCACAGAGGGTGAATTCTCTCAGATCTATTATCCAAAAGCATGAAAAAATTGCCCAAGGTAAAAATTAATATTAACTCTGCTTATTGCGTAGTTTGTCTTGTCATTTTTAGTCCCTTGTTAAACTAAGGTCTTATTTTTAAAGATATAAATTTGTTCTGAGCTCTTGAGGGAGCACATATAAATTTAATTTGTTTCAGGGTAGTATAGGATTAGTTGAAGACATTGGAGTGCAGGTTATATTTTGACATTAGGACTTCCTCTCAGCAAAGTTCTGCAGGATAATTCATGCATCCGTGGGGTACAGCACAGATTTGGTTCTTATTGGTTTAGTGTTTTATTTTGGTTTGTCTTGGAAAATGTATGTTATGGTACATCATTTAGATATGATTATGTGTAGACATAAATAATGAAATTTGATGTCTTGTAGAAACCGCTAGTTGATATAGGTTCTGACCATCTCATTTATACGCCTAATTTGTAAATATTTCTATTTGTGTGTAGAATGTAGTTCATTTTAACTGAATATAAGACAGTTCTACACATAAGATTGCTCCTTTATCAGGGGTGTAGGAGTGCACAAGTTTTGCTAAAACATAGCCTTATCAAAATTTTAGGTGCCAGAAGTGTGACATGAAACAAATTCCAATGTGAGGACCCATTTGTATTAGATGCTACCAGACAAAATTTAATTGGCTTTGTGACTCAACAGCCAGCTCGTGGGATTTGTGTACCCATACTCTATATAATTTTCATTTGTCAGGGAAATACTTATAGAGAATACGTTGAAATTTATGCATGATTATAAGTTGACCCCTCATTTTTCAGATTAAGAATCAGAGAAAATTTCGTTCTTTTTTTGGGGGGTAAATAATGATCCTTTTGTAGATGACATTGTGTGTACAGTGTATTGAATACATTTGAATGGTCATGTTGCAGATGAGACCAGAAATGACAGGGTGCCTAGCTCAGATGGAGACATCCCTGATGCAGGTAAGGGAGCTTGACCCTGTACCTTCAAAACCAGTCACAATGAGATTGAAAATGCATTGTGGGGCATGTGTGAAAAACATCTAGGAGAATACACATTAGTGGTAACAACAGAGGCACGTAAGTGCATTAAACCTAGTTTATATACACACTGAACTCCTACATGTTTTAGCCAGCCATGTGGCCATCTTCAGGGATGTAAAATACAAAAGCTAGATACATCACAAATATAAAATGAAATTATGAAAGTAGCAGAATGGATCCAAGGTTTCATTCTGATTCTTTCATAATTTCGTTTTGTATTTGTGATGTATCTAGCCTTTGTATTTTACATCCCTGAAGATGGCCACATGGCTGGCTAAAACGTGTAGGAGTTCAATGTGTATATAAAATAATTTTAATGTACTTCTGTGCATGTGTAAAAGTAATCCCTATACAGGCCTGAACAGGCCTTGAGGGTTCCAGGAGGTTGAGGCTCCCAGATTTCAAGACAGTCAGCACATGAAGGTAAAAAGTTTGTCAGCCCTATGCACTGGTCGCCTTTACACCCAGGAAATGTTCCTGATACTCATTTCTTTTAGAGGCTGAGTCGACCCCAGGGCCATAGTATGGCTGGAAGGATTATGTCAATGAAAAATTCCAGTGACACCATCGGGAATCAAACCCGTGACCTTCTGGGATGTAGTGCAATGCCTCAGCCAACTGTGTTACTGCATGCCTCATCTGTGCATGTGTGGGAAACATTATTGTATATATTCAAATAATGCACATATCATGGATCATGTAAAACATCTAGGAGATTTATTTGTTATGGGTTTAATGAAGCTGCATCTGTGGCAGAGTTTGTGTGGCTTTGGCAGAGGTGCTGAGGGTAACTGAGTCTTATGAACTGCGACTGTGGACGTGAGACAAGTGAATAGCATTAAACATTTTTACCAACCAATTTTGTGCACAGAGGTTTGTTACATCCCCCCTTTTTTTTAATATTTTAACACTCCCCCATTGCATTTACTGCATCTCATTCAGTGCTTCAGTAATGCCTGCATTATTTATGAAAAAAATTCTTGAGGCTGTATGCATAGCCACTCATGCAGTGCTTCATACATATCATCATCAGGTTGGAAAACATTTCCACCCAGAGACTCCTTGAATGGCCCAAAAGTAGGAAGTCTTAAAGGAGTGAGGTCAGGCAAGTGTGGAGGATGAGGGAGATGCTGGATGTGAATGCACTTGATTATGTGAGCTGTTGCACAGACAGTGTGTGGCCTAATATCATGCTGCTACATGACACCAGCAGTGGGCAAGCCATGAAGTTTTGATGTGATGGCTAGTCTCAGGTGACTTCCATGGAGGTGAAAATGTGAGGCACTGGGGACAGGTCCATTTGGACATGTTAGGGCTTTCCAGGTGGGTCTTGGTGCTCCCAAAATAGTGTCAGCATCACTTTCCCTACAAATATCTGCATGTGGAATGTTTTGCGTTTTGGTGAGCTGGCATGTTGCAGTTCTTTGCCTGACCACTTCATTTCAGGCTGGAAGTAGTGGACACAAGTGTCATCTCTAGTCGCAATGTGTGTCAGCAGGCTGTCGTCTTCTGCTTTGTATCATTAAAAAATGTTGCTGCCATGTTAGACGTCAAGTCATGGTTCAGCTCACCACATCATACACAGGGTGCTATAGTTTTCACAGAGCATACGCATGGTGGGTGCCTAGACAACTCACTCCTGAATTGAAGGGAAGAGATGTGGACACATGCCTCCTCAGTTGCCTGTCATTACAAATCTGTGGGCATGGCCTATTCAAGTGGCAATTGTGACATGGGACACTCTATTTTGAACATCATCCATATGCCTGATGTAGAGATGAGCACATACTACCATACTGTAATTTCATATGGTGATGGATTACTCTCCCTGCGCCTCTACCAGATATGAGTACCAGGAGTATTTCCTGGGGATAAAGGCGGCCGGTGCATAAGGCTGACAACCTACCACCATCCTGTGCCTTTATCACGAAATCTGGGAACCTTAACTTCCTAATAACCCTCAGGGCCTGTCCAAGCCTGTAATGGGACTGCTTTACTTTTACCTTTACCTTTACTCTCCCTGACCAATCAATGGATTATGAAATATTGTTTCTCCTTTATGCTTGCTTGCAATAGAGCATCTGTATTTGTGTGATCTGCTGAAAGTGTGAAACCCCCATACACAGTAAGTGCTTCTATCCCATCTCCAGCTGCATAGAATAGGGTCACTTTTTGTCACATTTGTAAGGAAATTAGGTGACTTACCTTCAAAATTGGAAAGGAAATGTACAATGAAATGAAGGTGTATCATGTAGTGAGTAACAAAATGAGTAGTAACACATGAAATATTTATGTCTGTGTTTGCAAAGAGGAAAATCTGTTCTTTTGGGTGTTTGAAAACCACGGAGGTTAAAGGGTTAATTATGTTTGAGGAATGATAGCTAAGCTGTTTAAGATTGGCCATTTCTTTAGCTGGCACAATATCTTGCTTCAGCTTGGCCAGTGTTAAATCCACTTCATTGTATGTAAGGACTGGATGTGCAGCTGTTATTTGTGACATTAAGGCTAATTCTTGGACACATTGGCATTTAAACCAACCAGGGGATAATGACATATCATCCCGGCCTGGAATACTGAAGAAGGCGCATGGAAGTGACCAGGTGGTAACAGAAAGTACCAGCACCAGTAGTACGACTGTGATCAGCTCTAGGGGTATTCTGAAATCTGATGGCACTGTCTCACTGAAAAGGGACATCATCCAGGGTAAGTTTTGAGAAAGATAAGAGTTGTATGTGTTTAGCCCTTGAGATCTGAAATTTTCATATTTTGATAAAGTCTCTAGATTGCTGAATAATTGGCAAATAATAAATTGTTTTAAAAGAATTTTGTTATTGGAAACTGCAGTTTGTAACATACTAATTTGATTGCTATGATTTTTTGGTATGATTTTATGTATGTTTAAAACTCAACTTATACTAATCCTTATACTAATCCTTTTCAGAGTATTTGCTTTGTAATTTACCCTTTAATGGGTGAATGGGACAGCATTGATCCATTAAATGTATATCCTTTTTGTCTGAAAGGGAAAACATAGTCCTGCAGTCAGAATTTGGGTTGAATAGTGTTCTGGCCACAGCTGAAACCTGGCATTTACAAGGCTGTTTGCTGAAGTTTTAAGTCACATAACCTTCTGAGTCTTAAGGTGTAACAGATTTATAGTACTGGAAATAAGAAGCCAAACATTTTTATCTGTGAACATCTTTATTCTTACATCAGCAAA
>Ga0123352_10021753_pt1 | contig 10222 bp, 4 predicted proteins | sample TergutLab28metaG_FD_89700 | JGI IMG/M metagenome (GOLD analysis project Ga0123352, IMG submission 89700) | Labiotermes labralis P1 segment gut microbial communities from Petit-Saut dam, French Guiana - Lab288 P1 | ecosystem: Host-associated > Arthropoda: Insects > Digestive system > Gut ...
ATACAAAGAAAATTATTAGTCTAACTAAAACACTGTTTTTTGTAATAACACACACACACACACACACACATATATATATATATATATATATATTGCCTGTTTGTTTATGGATGTGGAAATTTGTTCAGCATATTCAGCAAGATAACAGTTTGAAAAGTTTCAAGAACTGGCTTTGATGGAAATACACGTGAGAGACAGATAGGTCAAGAGAGTTGGGAGGCACGTTTTGCACCAAGTGGGGTAACATAATTTTACTTTTGTCCAAATATTGTTAAGGTGATCGTTTCAAGAAGAATGTAGTTTTAGAGAAATGTAAGGCCCTGCAAGCTACTTGGAAGAACGAGACCAGTCGCAGTTTTAAGCTAAGACGTGAGGACAATACCGACATGGATATTAAATGGGGTTCTCTTATGTGGATTTGATTCGTTTCGATCTATATATGGCCCACTGAGGAGCTTTTGTTAAAATGGCAGTTGATCAGATTCCGCACAGCGCAGGGAATTTCTTCATCGGAAGGATGACTAATATATTCTCACAAATGATTCAGCTGCATGCAGTTGGGTGCGAAATAATGCCATAACGCATGTATCGGGGGCTGGATACGACAGATATCACTTATTATGGACAGGATATGTTTTCTCCTACTTGTTATAAAAACTAAGGTGTTAATTACTGATTTATCTTGTTATCAGTAGAGAATGTCCCACTAAAAGACGGTATTTATCTGCAATATACTGACTGTGACTAAGTAAAACATTGTGTAGGCCATTACAGGTAATATACGCAGGGTCTTGTACGTGGTGAAGGCACTCATCTCTCATACTTTGACTACGTAGTTGTTTGAACTTCACAATATATACAGTGAAATGTTTGAAGAGATGGTAGGAATATATTTTCTTTGCATCAGGAATTTGGCGTTTTTTTATTCACTAGACGTAATGTGAGACATGAAGTCTGTCGTTAAAGAGTACAAACTACGAATTCACCACTGTGTAAATTTTCCCACAACGTGAAATCATGGGGAAGTTGAGGTGAGAATCCACACAATCACAGTTTTTCACTAGAAAGATGCCTGTGTTCGCGGTTTCATTAATTATCCCGTGAGATTACTGTGGCTAGTTTTTAAGCATTATGATGTTCGTAGCTCAGTAAGCATAGAAACAATCTCTCGAATTGACGGCCGGTATTCACTTCCTGTCAGAGGCAAGGGTTTACATCATCACAAGAATTTCCAAACCAACTTTAAAGCACATACTCCCTTGTATCAACTTTCCTTTCGTCAAAAAAATATATTTTTTTAATGTTTTTAATCACAGTTTTCTTACAGATTAAGTTTAATTTCTCTAAGTAATTGTCACTAAATTTAGTGCAGATATAAAATATAATCTGAGACCATGGCTATTTTAAAAATAATTACAAATATTTGATACCTAATTTGATATCTCAGTTATTATGAAGAGCGTGTAATGTAAAGGACAGTCGTGAGGTAGATGCATTGTAACGAATTAACTAATCTTACCTTCTTTCTCAGAAGCTCTTCATTTTATGTTTTGAAAGGATGCGCAATATTGCAGTAATTCATTCTTGTCTGCATGATAATAGAAGCACGCAGCATAGCCTTATAATAAATCAAGTAGGGAGTTGGTCCAATATTTCGTGAATATGACATCTTCTACAAAATATCCATCTAAATCGTTTTGTTAGTAAGCACGTATTTACTAACTCGGTAAGAAAATACATAAGAGTACTCTTTCGTATATTTAACTGCTCACTCCACTAAGCAATCGCTTTCCATTCCTCTCGCATTTGGAATGTTTTATTTACTTTTTTCAATAATTCATTTTATCAAAACTGATTCGCAGCGTAGCTCCCTCTCTGTCTTCCTTCCCGTTGTATGCCAGAGTACAGAGTGTTGTAATAATAATTTTTCCGCCGATAGTTTCTGATGCAACATCCATCAAAAATCTCTGATTCGTTTTTTATTATTTTCTTTATTCACAATCACAATTCATGGGTTTCATTCTTTATCCTCTTTTCTCTCTGTAGCGAATTGTTTTCTCTCTTTTTTTATCTATTTTTACCGCCGAATACTTCCTTGTTACAAGTCGATTCAAAAGCGATGCGTCTGGAGGAATGGTGATGGTCGACATACCTCACATGTTGACACGTTTAACATGCTATGTAGCCTTAAAATAGATGGAGACCCACGTGAAAACTAAGTTATTCTGCACTGCTTTCTACGTGTCTCTTCCACTAAACCAAAAAGAAAGGACATTTCTCTAATAATTTAGCCGGTCTTCACCGACAAGTTCGTCTATCCCGGTGGCCGCGTGGTTTAAGGCGTGGGTCTACGGCTGCTTGCTTGCTGGGATTGCGGGTTCAGATCCCGGCGGGAGCATCGATATCTGTCTGTGGTGAACATTGTGTGTTGTAAGGTAAGAGGTCTCTGTTACGGGTCGATCGCTCGCACAGAGGAGTCATACCGAATGTAGCTTTTCTAAGTGTGATCGAGAAACCTCTTCCAGGAGGCCTAGACCCACTAGGGACTGTCGAACCAACCAACAAATTTTCCACTGTCGCCGTATTCGTAATTGTTATCTTAAAAAGTGTTTTATGTGGAATTTATAACAACATCCAGAACATAATGTATAACATTTAATATAGGCATTTAATAGCGATTTATAAACTATCGGCATCATATCAAAGGCTAAATGCAGGCTGCGTGCTGTCGTGTTGTTGTTTTGTTTCTGAATATATGTAATTATCTTACCGATTTTGCATATTTTTCCTAGATTTATCGTCGTAGTTTTACATCAAGACCCTACATTTTATGAAGCTGATGTTGTTTACACTTCGAATGCTTGTTCGTCGGCCATATTGTTATTACAGACCATAGGAAATTAAAATGTGCTAAATTAGAGTGACAAGAAATGACGTAACATACTAAATTTCGTGAAAGTCCTTCAGGTACTTTAGGTTATGACATCAGGTGCTATATCCTCATACGAAGTCACACAGACAAATATGCAATTACGGATAATTATACACAAAAAGATTGATAGTAATATAAATATACTTCTTTCCTTAAGCAAGGAAATAGCCTAAAATTAGGTTGAAATAATTCCTGAGTGGTGACAGATGAGTAAGACTTGACGGGAATAACAGGAAGATTGATTTAGATTCACACTCGTCTGTAGGGAGAAATGTGAGAATTGTAAGGTGTCACTTAAAGGCTGGAAGTGATGTGATAATGAATACTGGTTTATCCATTTGTTGGTGCATTTACACGTTTACTTCGTTGTCGTACCAAATATGTGAGTGGTGATTTGATATTTATTTTAAGGACATTTGTTGCCAAACCAGCGAGCCAGTAATACTCAATTTCATTTAATCCTCTAAAATGACATAAATCAAGAGAAGGTAATAACTGGTATCAGGTTGTGTAGTGGAGAGTATGAGAAAATGTCACTGAGTTCATCCATTCTATCGTCCATCTAGCCGTCCATCCCTCCATCCATTCATTCGAACTTTCATCGAAACATGTAACATGATTGATACAGTTTTATTATTTATTGCTCATATCATGTGTCATGATAGGTTACGCATCCTATTTCATCTCTGTGCCTCCTACTTGCTTCCCTCAGTTGTCTTCCTCAGCACTTTCTGTCTGTGTGTCTGTCTATCTCTCTCTCTCTCTTTCTTTCTATCCATATTCCGCAGACTCAAAACGCTTACACTTCTTGACATTTCGTGTATAACACAACGTGCATTTTTGAGTATGAAAGATAGCACGAATTAAAATGGGTCTATGAATATCGAACGACCTGAAGTAGGAAATAATAATATCGCCTTAAATAAAATTTGGTAAAATACTTAGTCTATGCTAGCTGTAGAGTGGAAAGGCTTCTTTCGTAAGTGTTTTGTCGGAGATAGTGTTTATGTATTAGTAACTATTTGTTAGAATCTGGATTGTTTGGTAAAACCTGCATTCCTGTTGTTCAGATACCTGATCCTATTTATCTCTGTTACTAATATCGTTTTAATTCAATCTGGTAAAAGATTTGTTACGGTGTATTTCAGTGAATTTTCTGCACACGCGATGAGTTTGATGGATATTAACCCAGGATTTCACATTTTTGTGGTGCTGTAGTTTATAACCCAACAAGTACTTGTAAAGTGTGTAGTTATATTTGTGGTATATTTCCATACCAATTTTATCTACTTAACTCCAGCTTTCAGTTATCGTCGGGGACGTCAACTCCTATGGAAGGTTTTCATATGGCTGATATCTTCTTACGCATTTTTGTTAGATATGCCAACCCATATTTAGATAAGGAACTGTACGCATGACTACAGTATCTAGTCAATTGCCCTGCTTTATTGAAATCACTCTCATGTTGCACGAAAGTACAAAAGATGTGCCAATAGAGGGCAGTGTTTTCGCAAAATAGAGGTTTAAATGAAGTGTAAAATAAATTGTTACAGACCTTGATTTTAGACTACAATTCTGTAGTACAAGTTAATTTTGAAATAGAATATTAAACTGCCTTTTCACAGCATCATTAATGATGGTAGTGATATTCCCAGTCGTAAAGTGATTTGTGAGTGTAATGGAGAAAGAAAGTTTTAATTTCATTCCAAGGCGTGGAAAATTTTGTGATAATTCATATGCGTTTATATACTTGTATATAATGTATTTCAGAACGATGAGGGTTGTATCATCCTGCAGTCTCTGCATTTATGCTATTTTGTTACTAAGGAACACGAATGGCGTGCATCACGCTCAGCTTGATTGGATCACGTGATCAATCACATGTTCTTCATCTCGCATGCACTGACGCTACTTTCGAAACTTCCGCTGTTCTCTGTCACAGATGTAGACTACTACATCCAAGTGTAACTTGGAGCCAGTAGAGCAAACGGAGACAAAGAGTTTTCCTCTTTTTCAAGGCATGCTAGCCGCGTTATTTAGACGTCAAACAACGGTGTGTTAAAGGCAAGATGTAACGGATAGTCACTAGGACGTGGAACTTTGGCAAAGTCGGGAATTTTTTGGGAATTCTAGTCTTCTTGTGGAGGTGATATATAACAAGTCACTGATTGTGCATTTTTTTTTCAAGGTATGTCACAACGTCTACTTCGACAATTTTGAGGCAGGACAAAAAGCGTTAAAACCAAATTCCAAATCTCAACAAGTAAAAGAATACAGTCACAAATGTTGTGGTAGGTGTATTGATCTGAAACCGCAGTTTACTTTAACATACGAAGAACCAGCAGATATATAAAAGATTATTGTGTTTTTAACATGCTTACATTTAATATAATGTTTTTACACGCTTTAAAGTGTGGCATCAAAGTTTTAACTGCTAGTCCTTAACATTACAAATTGTCCATTTTTACCACAGAATTGGCTTAAATACATTACATACGATTATCACAAACACCAACAATAATTTTCCTATTTAGTCTCCACCAATTTGGTAATACTAAGGGAAGCGCAGTGTGTTTTTTTTGTGTTGTGCGAACTAAATCTGTGATAGAGAAATACCGGGATAGTGTGTACGTGCACAGCAACACTGTGTCATGTATCTTTATATGTAACGTAGATTTCTGTTAGTCTTCAAAGTGTAGCACAGTGGTTAAAGTGCTGTGCTACAAGTCGGAAGGTCGCTGGTTCGATTCCAGATGGTGTCACTGGAATTTTTCATTGACATAATCCTTCCGATCGCACTATGGCCCTGGGGTCAACTCAACCTCTAACAGAAATGAGTACCAGGAGTATTTCCTAGGGGAAAGAGCGGCCGGTGCGTAAGGCTGACAAACTTACCACCATCCTGGGCCATTGTCACGTAATCTGGGAAACTTAACTTCCTGGAGCCCTCTGGGAACCTCGGGCCTGTAATGGGACTGATTTACCTTACCCTTCAAAGTGTTAGATGTGTTCACTGCAATTATTCGACGCTAAGATCGTTGACATTGCTGTGTTAAAGACAGTGGTGCTGTTCGTGATGACCTACTCCACAATGTATACAGGCCGTTATTTTATTTCTTGTTTTACAAGACGCTGCATCTTACTCTCCTCTTAGGGAGAACAGAAATTGAGAGAATCGGAGAACAAAAGTACTGAGGTCAGTATAAGAAACTGAGAGAACGGAAGTAGTAGGACATTAGATACAGGGTACCCTTGCGTAGTGAGAAGCCTCGTAATGTGTAGAAAGTATTACTGATTGTTATCAGACCGATGCGAAGGAGGTGGGTGGGCATGAAACACTCCTGGAAGGAAATAAAAATGGTTGCATTGTTTTAGTCGTAAAATCCGAAGAGAAAATGCTGCTTGGGAGACCTCGGGGGGTTTGGGAGCACAGTACTAAAATGTGTGTAGTTTTCTTTCAACCAGCAGTGCACACTATATATTTTTATATTAACAATATTTATATTATAATCACTAATACGTGTATAGTGCATTGTAGGTTGAAATAAAAACTATAGCCTACACAAGATGCAAGGTAGATATATAAAAATACAAAACTTTGCGTTAACGAAGTGTGATTTGAGATTTTAAGTACCTCAGGATAAGCCGTGTTATGGGTAGGTGTACCAACATAAGGCACTGATATTGCATTCAATTGGAGTGTTTCCGAATCCGTTTTTTTAGGGTGCTATTCAGGTGATTAAGTTTCAGATATTTATGACTAGCGACGATAAATTAAAAGCGTTTGACACGATTGACAGTTGGTGTTTTATGTTCATACTAATCACAATTCCGTATGATTTTATTCTGTTTAATCGGATTCTGTCGGTTTTAAACGAGCTTTATATATTCGAAAGGTTTTACACCCCCACATGAAACTTTTCATAATAGATTCAGCGATTACCTTAATTACCGGAACAATTTTCCACTCAGATTTGAAAAGGCTTTTTGTTACATTTCAAACACAACTGTCGAGCGATAATGCACTTATCGCAACTCTGAGTGTCATAGACCCGACAGTGGGAACTTCCTGTCCCGTCGTTTCCACGTATTACAGTTACACGACAACTAACCTGTATATAGAATATAACGTAACAATCAAGCTTTGTGTAAATTAATACTTACTCTTCTGGGGTGCCTGCGCTTGATGCTTTTGCCTATGATGAAACTGGGAAAGGTAACGGTAAATTTCACCATAGAATAGGCCAGAAAGACCCAGAGGGGGAGTAGAGGTATAGATCTACTCGTTCTTTAACCTCGGCATTAGATGGGGCCGGTGGTTAACGCCATGTCCCTTCCTTTCACCCCCTGGTAATGACCCCGTACCATTGTACAGGAGGCTGGGTCCTTCTCCAAGGCCGGTCTGCACGGTTGCGGAAAATGTCACTGCTACCGGGATTCCATCCCCGGACCGTGCATCCCCTAATGAGTTGCTATACCGACTACGGTATTCCGGCGAACGTGAAGACGTGGGTATTAGCCGGTTTTGTTGTGAGCAGACCGTTGGAGACGCGGCACAGCTTGAAGCCAGATCTGGCAGTTAAAGGTCCATAAACATAGTAATTATTCAAACGCAGTGTGTTCTGTTTCTGAGACCTTTTAAACTGGAAGTGAAATTTTCATGCACGGGTGAAAGCACACGTGCCGTCAGATGACAAACGTGTTCCTTAATTCAATGGGTATAGTGTAATCGCAACTGATGTGGTGGAGAAATCAGTCGATAACGCGACTCTTTGGGTTAGGGTGTATATGGAAGATATTTTGATTTCTAACCTCCAGGAGCATGACCAAAATTACCATCTGACTTTGTGTGCTTTTCTTTGTTCCGAACCTTGAATTGTTCGAAAAAGGCAATGAAATTTCGAGATCATTGAAAATCTATGATTTTTATTAGCTTAATGACTAATAACTCCTCAAATGCGACGCTGCCGTGTTCATTGTTTAAATTAATTTATCTTAAGTACATCCGATTTTTCTTTGCATGTTTTAAACAAAGGGTCTGAGAGAATTAGTGCCATCTTGAGGACTCTGATGGAAGAAATTAAACAGAAGAAATGGGACGACGAAGTAGGTGTGACGACGAAGTGGAGAAATGCGTCGTGTCTGCCTCTCGGAGCGTAGAGCAGTGGATGGAGACTGCTTTGTATCTTTAATTAATGGTGTTGGGCGAGTGCATGTAATAATCAGATCTATAACACCAACCTGTCCGTCCGTCCATCCCAACAAATAACCGATAGTTTACAGTGCGATAGGCACTCAATTCTTTTGCTCTGTTCCCTTCTATACGGTAACAGTCGGTTCATAGAGCGACTTGGTGCTCCAATTGAATTTCCGTAGGCCGTTTCTGTTTAAGGATGAGGCAATTTGGTACTGGTTGTGATCACTTAAATCAGCGCCTTTTGTCGTCTTGTGCCACTTGGACAAATTAACTAGAGCTCGTGGGGCATACGGAATGATTTTCAAGTATTATTCTGTTATTGTGTAAAGACTGTTCACATGCCCTTCAAAAGACGGGCCGGCAAAATATACACGCGCTACTCCACGGTAAACATTGTAACATGAAATACTGATAGTAATTGATATAAACCGGTAGGTATCGGCCCAATATTGTCTCAGGCAACTGACTGGGTATTACTACAGCAAATTCTTACATTATAAAGCCTGGGAGCATAGACAGTAAAACCAATTAGGCTTATAAGAGGACTGTAAGAGAAACCAAATTTCTGACGCAAAGAAGAATTTACCTAGTCGGAACTTAGTGTATTGCCGATAATCTTATGGATAAAATGAAGTAAAAGTTGGCTGCCATTGCTGTAGTGTTGGGAGATTTGAAATGCACCATTCCCGCCAATAAATTTCTACTTCCGTTTCTAAGTACGTCCACCGAACCTATAGCAGAGAGAGACTGAAAACGCTTAAGACCGGATGATAACGCTGATGTAGAAGTCATACTGGCGTTAGTGGTGTTTCGGTGACACTGGAACTGCACAGAATTCTTTACATTTCGTTTGTACGTGACACTAGAACTGCAGAGCATTTTATACATGTCGCTAGTTCCAAAGCGCCTGTGTTTTAGAAACATTTATTTTATATATATGTTCCTGGGACACAAAAAGTTGCCCAACCGCATCACATGGTCTACATATACGGAAATATAAAGATCTCTAAGGCCCACATGAAAGTATTTCATTTAGCAGACGCATTCTAAATACTAGATGTATATTTCTGCCTCATATCGTGAAACAAGGCCAACAATGGTGTGACGTCTTTGAGATTCTGTTCAAATATTAAGCGTGCAGTATGTTATAGGGGCTCTAAGTTACCTTGCATGTACCCAGACTTGTACGAGACTGCGGAACTTCTAACATCTTAGCACAATTTTTACATTCACATCGTATTCCTAAACACGTTCTGAATGATCACGGCATTTTGATATACTTATCGATCGCTTGATCGACGAATAGGCCTGTCATTAGCTTATTAAAATACTATTTTTACAATCCCGTAATGCTTACGGTTATGTAATTTTAGATGCACCCTTTAATTAAAGCATTTAGGTGATATGTAATTTTTTTAAAAGTCGTTTCGCAATTTTTGATCTCAGCTACGTTTTGATTTATAGTCACAGCTATATAGAATACCTGAACTGTTTCACAAATTCACTATCATTGATTTCATTTAGCAGATTGAAACAGAAAACCTGAAGAATAGCCGGAATGCTTTATTTTTTGTTTCGAGCTGCGTCATGTATTTTAACATCAATGGAATTGATAGAATACCAGACTCGCATCGCATGCTTCCCTCTCTCTTCACCCCTGTTGCCTTTGTGCATGCAATTCGTGAGATTTGCCACAGAGAAGAAGAGAAAGTGAGCATGGTGTTATTGGTTATTTTACTGAAAATTCCTGTAAACACATAAGCAAATTATTTAACAGGTAACAGACACAGAACGTTCTGTGAATATAAACACTTGACTGACATGAAAAAAAAATTAGAAATATACATAACGAATTAATGTTAATAAAGATCCAACCAGATGCAACAGTATGCAGATATTTATTTACTGCAAAGTCACTCTACACGTTGGAGAGAAGTAGCTGTACCAGTATTATGACCAGTACCGGAGGTTGCGGTTACAGTTTTTAGTACTCCTGATGATGGGTGCTGTGACAACCGAAACATGTAGAGTGACTTTGCAGTAAATAAATATCTGCATACTGTTGCATCTGGTTGGATTTTTATTAACATTGA
>Ga0123352_10021754_pt1 | contig 10222 bp, 7 predicted proteins | sample TergutLab28metaG_FD_89700 | JGI IMG/M metagenome (GOLD analysis project Ga0123352, IMG submission 89700) | Labiotermes labralis P1 segment gut microbial communities from Petit-Saut dam, French Guiana - Lab288 P1 | ecosystem: Host-associated > Arthropoda: Insects > Digestive system > Gut ...
GCTACAGATACAGAGGTCCCGGGTTCGATCCCCGGCGCTACCAGATTTTCTGAGTAGTAGTGGGTCTGGAACGGGGTTCACTCAGCCTCGTGAGGTCAATTGAGGAGCTACTTGAATGAAAAATGTAGCGGCTCCAGGTCTAGAAAACAGAGATTAACGGCTGTGGGGAGCCGTTGCGCTGACCACGTGACACCCCTCTATCCGCAAAATTTGGCACTAACTTCGCCGACCGGCGGCGGCCGCTCTGTCGGTATAGTTCGCGTGCGGACTAAAGGCCACGGAGTTTGTTTGTTTATAAGGGGCCGGTGCATGAGGCTGACAACCTACCACCATTCTGTGCCATTGTCACGTAATCTGGGAACCTTAACTTCCTGGAACCCTCTGGGCACCTTGAGCCTGTAACGGTACTGATTTATTTTATTTTATTGTTAGTGTGCTAGTGGTAGGTAATTAGTATGTATCTAAAATCAGTGAAAATTTTTAATTTTCGTTACCCATCAGCCGGACACTGTATTTATTTGAGCAGGGATGTGGGGATCTGTAGCTATTTTTCGAAGCCAAAAGGGGTCCGGAGCAAAAAACTTTTGGGAGACACTGGGCTAGCCCTTCATCCGAATGGCATTCCATTGTCGGATTGTAAATGTACAGTATCTAAACAAGACATTAACAACACAAGATTTGTAGGAATGGAAGTGTCCAATAGGTAATAGGTAGTTTTCACCCTTTTTATAAGCCACGAAGGCCATTAGGGTGAGTAGAGGTATAGCTCTACTCTTTCTAGGGCCTCGGCACTAGATGTGGGGGTGGGGGGTCAGTCCCACGCCCTACCGCCTCTACCCCGGGGAAAGACCCGGTACCCATTGTACAGTAGGCTGGGTGGGCCCCAGGACCGGTCTGGGCAGGTGCGGAAAATCTCGCCCCCACCGGGATTCGATCTCCGGACCGTCCAGCCCGTTGCCAGTCTACGTTACCCGACCCACGCCAATAGGCAATAGGCTTTATGATTTCTCTCTCTAACTCCATGGTAATTGATTGTAACTGCGTATCCAACAGGAGGCTGTGGAACATTGAATAATGAAAAGGTTTCAGCCTTTCGTCGCAGTGCAGTTGAGACCTTCGCTGTTCTGGTATGTTACGCAGCGTAAATTGGTAGTTAGTTACCGACGTTTCGGGACAGCCTGTCCTAGAGGGATGTGTACAAGGTTGCATTGGGAAAGACTTCAAGGAAGAAGCCACTGGGCAAGCCAGTCGTAGATAGGATGATAATATTAAAACGTTTATGTGGGAACAGGGTGTGGTGCTTTGGACTGTGTTAGGAGTTAACTCTAGTGATCAGTAATGGAGAGAATAATAAGCCATAAGGACTTGGAACGTGAAGGATGGTGTTGGATCCGCGTGGCTCACCACACGAATCAGTGGTGGGCTATTGTGAGTGCGGGAATTACAGAAGTTAGGTGGTTTCATGGCTGAGCATCTAGTATTTTCTTAGGGGATACGCTGTTCCATGGATTTCGTTCCTGGTAGCTGTACCATATGCACTGGAGCACTGGGCGAAAATGAACATTCTACATCCGTTCCAGAACTTCCTGTTGTTTAAATATGTATGAAATAAAAGCGGTTGTGCCTCAGTTTATGCCATTTATAAGTGGTAATGAGTAACGTTTATGGCTGTCGTATGATGTGAGGCAAAATAAAGCTGTCTGTACGCAACTGAGCATTCCTAAGATGTCTAGGTGACATGGAAATCAAGGCGCACCCTTTCTTATCCTCGTCACAGGATCTGTGTAAGTGCCCTCCTTTATCCCTCCTGTAGGAGGTCAGGCGGACCACAGAGCGCTCGTCACGTGCTGATGACGCATTAGCTTTGCTATTGCGTCGTCCGTAAATATCAGCTTGGTTTTTGTCTTTCCGAATTTTTTACGACAGGCGTGCTTAATTTTTTTTTATATTTTTAAATGGCTGTAGTCGATTCGCGAGTTGTTTAACCCTTTAAAGACGAAGCGCAGAATGCTTTATTTAAAGACCCAGTTAATACCGCGCAGTACACACTTTTCATCTCGGTTTTAAAAACCAGTCAGTTCATGATGTAAGTGGCACAAGTCGCTGTTTGTTCTCAGATAAGTACAAAACATAAATACAGTGTGGCAGAACATACAATTGTTGAATGTTAAACCTGTTGGTTCATCACGTAACCAGTAGGATTTAAAAGGCTAACGGAGCTGTCATTTACATATGCTATTAATATCGTCAGTTGGCAAGCTGATGTATTGGAATGAATGTTATAGTACGCGGTAGTAAGTTATTTTTTTTTAATTACTGGCCCATGTGCGGTGGAGGGAGTGCGATGGAAAGCATTATCAGTCAGCGTAGTGGGTGTCCAAATCGAGAGTCGATCCGGGAATTTACCGGATACGAAACGTGTGTAGCCACTTGTTGGTAATATTTGGTCATATGAATTGTAACTCTGGGTGTAGGAGGATGGGAAGTGCATCTGTTATTCTGTCTATACCGTCTCGCACAGTTTTGGTTTCTTAACCGACCTGTGTGATTGAAATTCCCATTAATGCAGAGCGTAGATAACACTTCGAAGACTAAAATATTAATCAATACACTTTAAAGATGAGATTCGTACCTCACAGAAAACATGATGTTCATCAAATACGTTCGGAAACTCCCTGTGCACTTAGGCTACGGTAGAGTCCAGTTGAATTGTGATGGCACACGGTGACGCATGGGAGGAGAAGTTCGGAAAGTCGTTGTGCACTTATAAAAGGTGTTGGAAGTGATGTCCACGAGCGTCTATACAGGCCTGAGCCCGTTTAATTTTATTCGCAAACATTTTTTGCAGATCTGCTTGTGCCTAAGTGCACATCGACTTTCCGAACGCACGATATAAAGCCCAGTCGGTTAATGTTGCGTAATGTAACAGCTGTTAGTTGTGAGAGTCGTATGGATACGTCGATAGACTGTGAAGACAAACTGCTGAGTATGAAAGGTTAAACCCGGCCGTGCGTATAATAACCACTAGGCTTTGCAGGGTTAAGATACATTCAGTGTGTGCGATTGTGAATGTTATTGTAGGTAGAAATTTGCAGCTTACTCTGCGTTAAGATTCCTATTTGTAACTGACGTACATGGAGCTTGTCAGAACCATTATTCTGGTTGCTATGGGATACAGTGAGTCTAATATTTGGGGCATTCGTCGTCCAGAAATTCGACTAGTGGCTGGACATCATTTGGGGCTTGTAACTCTCTCATTTCTGTCCATAGTCAACTGGTGATTCATTCCTGGAGTGTTGCCATTGGATGGATATAAGAATTGTTCCCATTGTTGGTCGGTATAAAATATTTCATGGAGAGTGGAAATAACAGTATTTTATTCATGCAGAAAATAACAGTGCTTCGTACATTGGTACCGTGTTCGGGTATACATATGACTTCTCAGATTTATGTGGTTCCGTATTTTACACGGAACGAATTTTTTAGCCGATGCGGAAGTGTAAGTATATAGTCTACTGTGAGAGCATATTTTGTTTCAGATTTAGGTTACAAGCTAAGAATCTCCATAGAGCACACTATTTCTTGGGAAATTGCTAAGTGCTAAAATTTCTTATGGAACCCAGATGTTCATACCCTGTTCACAGGACCACACTACTGTATCATTTCCCGAGCCAGATGTTTCTAGCCCAGGTGCACACCCAAACCCTTTCTCTTTGATGTCCATTTAATATATTGTTACCCTATCTGTACCTACATCTCTCGAGTAGTGTGCGCATCTCATATGCATGCTACTGTTTTGTCTGTTTCGACACCACTCGTATGAATCATTATTAGGCGCTTTCATAAAATTACGAAAGGCGACTGTTATCTCCGTCATATCTGTCTGTCCGTTTCTCCGTCCACGTGGAACAACTCCGTTCCCATTGAACGGATTTTCATGAAATTTGGTACTTGAGTATTTTTCGAAAATATATCGAAAAAGTTCAAGTTTCATTAAAATCTGACAAGAATAACGGGTACTTTACGTGAAGACCTATGTACGCTTATGATAATGTCTCGCTGTATGCTTCTTAGAATGAGAAAAAATTTTCAGACACAAGTTATAGAGAAAATCGAAACATACATTTTCTCTTTATGTGGAGAATCCCCGTTGGTGTAACATTCATAATGTATATCGGTGTTATCAATCACACACAGCGCACTCTCTGTGATTGTTTATTGTCTGGCAATTAGTTTCGACCTCGGGTATAGTTCATCATCAGTCCAGTTCACGTTCTTGTGTAACTGGCCTGATGATGACCTATACTGGAGGTCGAAACTAGTTGGCCGTGTGTGTGATATATAACGCCGATATGCATTCTATAAATTTTATGTTCAGTAAATTTTTTTAAAAGAAAATCGTGCTATTGGTGAGGTAATGTGGAAAACACTGGTAGGTCCACGTAGGCCACACATGCACATGATAATATACTGTTGCGTAGAAGAGGTGTGATTTGCTTGCCCGACAACTAAGGCAAGATTACACACACACACGCGCGCGCATACTTTTGGTTTCATAACTGATTAATGCCGTCTGATCTCTTATAATGCTTTACGGCATCCCCACAAAGACTGATAAACTGCACAACGATTTATCTTCCATTACGGTCTGTTTAGCCAAACTGCACCCCTATAGAAGGCTAATGAGCAAACGAACATTCATTTGTTTCAGTGCGGCATCGGGCAGTTTGCACGATTTATTGTTGCCGACGATGTAAATTTTCCATAAAAGCATTGTTGTGCAACACCTAATATTTTTGTGTAGTTGACACTGACATGTATCTTTACAACACACAACATTGCTGTGTTTCCTCTGCAACAGTGGTTACGTGAACGCGCCACAATGTTACTTTACTAGTGCATTGTGTTTCTTGTTAATATTTGGTTAAGTACAGGTTGTAAAGGTTCTTGTTTCGTAATATTTGTCCGTTTGTTCGAACCCAGTCTAGCGAGGTCGGTACATCGACTAGGCATGGGCTGGACGGTCCGGGGCTCGAATCCCGGTGGGGGTAAGAGATTTTCTGTTTTCCAAAACCGTCAAGACCGGTTCTGGAGACCACTTAGCCTCCTACCTGGTTTTTTTTTCCCGGCGGCAAAGTGGCCGGGGCGTGAAATTTACCACTCGCCTGTACCTTGTGCTGAGCGGTGCTGTACCTCTCTTCCACCTAACATGCTTTGCTGTCCTTCTGTTATTGGTTTTTCGCAGGTCTCAGTGTTATCCCCAACGTCTTATTTCCAACATCCTCGATGTATGAACCAAGCTTACGTAAAATTGTATGTTTGGCTATTGGTATTTAGGTTCGTAGTATGGAAACGGAAGGTAAATATTCTGAAAAAATATGCGTGTATGTCTGTCAGAAGTGCCAGTGTTTGTGTCGTGTCATGTCCACCTCGCTAGCTCATACAAGTTCCACGAGTCTCTGAATTAATAATTCTGATGTTGATACCTTTAATCGTGTAAGTGGAGTCACAGAATGTGGTGCTTGCTGTGGAACACTCATCATAGTGTGGTTGTGGCTGAGGGGTGCTAAGGGGTGTTGGTTGACCGTGTGACAGTTCTCAAAGCAATATCAGACCTGACGGTATATGCGTTTGGCATTGTCGCGCTGCAAATTTGTCTTGGTTTTGACGGAAGTTGCTTGTTACGAAATTGGACAGGTTGGAGCATTTCTTAGCTCGACTAATTTTGTGGTAAATTAGATAATTTATCACTGTGACGAAACTGCTAGGAGGAGTGAGACATGTGCATGCTGTTAAGTCAGATTGTCACAATATGTTCTATGTAAATACACTTTGAGCCTACAATTCATTAGCTGGTAGGCAACTGCTTCTGGCGAGCAAATTGGTGCAGGCGAAACACTCCAGCAGTGTGTTAAGTAAGATTCAGTTCTGATTAAAGCCCTGTTATCCTAACTGAATTTTGGGTTCCCTTTTCCCGTCTCTGCAGGCGATTTCCGTGATGCTGTTGTAGCCGATCATTTTTAGTATATTTGTTTCTTAGGATTGCTGGCGTCAGTTACGGACGGTTCATGACTGGTTCTTGTCGACACGTTGATCAAAGTAGGAAAGTTGCTGGACCACCTGGGCGAACGTGAGTTTCTTAAGGACTGTCCCCTTGGACGCGACTGGTTTACGCACCACACACACACACACACACACACAAACGCACATCCATCAACTTAAGTTTCGGCGAAGCAGAAGTCTGTGTGAGTGTGTGTGTGCCTTCGTGCGTGCTGTGTGTGTGTTGCCGTTTAGGTCGTTGTGTCTTCCGGTCCCCGGATTCGATACGTTGTTCTTAGACGGAAACCTCCTGGCTGTTATCTTTTTTAAATAAACTTTTCGTCTTTTCCCCTCGCTATGAAGTTGGGCCAACCATCCGACAGTGCTGTTTATAAGCTTCTGAAACTTGGAAGTTTATTTATGTTAACTTTTCCCATAACTGCTTGGATTCTCCTCACATTACAGACTCTACCATATAAAATACACACAGTGACTATGCAAGAAATCACAAATTTCCCAAGATTTCAACTTTTCCATGATTTATAGTGTATAAAATGTTAAGAAGTCCTGTAATTAGCTCCGGAAGGGGAGATGGAGCGGTGTAGAAATAAATTGCCTCGGAGTCGAGCATCGGGCTCTTATCATCCCATTTCCTAACTTCTTCCTGTGTCATAACGGAAGAAAATGCAAACTACATGACTCTATAAAATGCAATTAACTCGACAGTGAAAATTGACTTTTAGATGTTCCTAGATATTGCTGTGAATTTCATTGTGTTGTGAAATCTGTTTAGAAAAGGGGCATGAAGCCATTTAACTTGTCTTTGTCGTTTTGAATGCCCGTTACGAGGGCGGTATGTCGTGTTGCAGTTGTTGTTTTCACGGGACGAGGGGAACTAGAGCCTCAAAGTTTTTGCCCGACGAACCCATTTCTTGTCTTTCCTTGAGACATGTAACGACTGTATTGAAAGTACTGGACTATCACACGTTCGGGTAGGCCTAATCAGTATGTATGTCGTGTACTGTTACTTGTCTTCATAGCTTTCTTTAGTCAGTGCAGATGCAAATCAGTTTATGAGCTTAGCAGGATTGGCAGTGTACCTGTAACGTAACATTGTGACGCGTTCGTGTAGTGTTTATACCTCCTCGGCTTTTCTGAAAGCCGGATAACATTTCACCCGAAGAGATCGCTTCTGTGGCGATTTTGTGTCGGTGGCTACAATAAACTGTACTTAGGTCTTGTTCTAAAGTTTCCGATTTTTTTTTTTTGGATTTTAAACAAATTCGGATTTTTTTTCCCGACTTGTTTTAATGGAAGTCTTCAACATCAATTTCACGATAATCTGTCCAGTGGAAGCAGAGCTGATAACATGCCAAACAGTTAGACGGGCGGACAGACACGACGAGAGTGATAGGCGCTTTTTGCGAATGTGCGATTGCGCCTAAATACTGGCCCATGGCCAATTTCTGCTGGGTTTTCTAGTCTTAAAACTCCTCATCCATACTTCGCGTTTCATCCGATTCAACATTATCGGTGCAGTTAAAGAAGCTTTGTTAAACGAAGAGCGAACGAATCGTCGATACTTTAGCATCCTTCTGGATTTGGTCGGCAGATGGAGGACGAAATTCATTACCCGATAGTGGAACCATTGTACGGCTACAGTAGAATTCATATCTCCATTTTTACAAGTTACACGTAATATAAGTACGTATATCTCATTTTATTTTTGATACAGAGGAGAGGTTGCCCCGTAGCCACGAAAAGTGAAGTCTGGTGGTGTTATCGGTAGGCTACTGATTTCTCTTTGAGCAGTGACGTCAAGCAACTGAAGTCAGAATTTAATATTAGTTTTTCTGTTGGTAAAATAAAAATGGTGTCCATTTAGAAGCCGAATAAAAATAAATTTATGGTAGATATATAGGACATTCGCCTGCTAGTTTCGCAAGAATCAAAATTTAGTGGTGACATGTGTGTCAGGAGCAAGGCGGAACAGTGCGGCGGTATTGTAATTCTCCAAGTCTGTGAGTTGGAGGATTTGGCTGTCAGGAATGTAAATGCTTAGTGTTTATGTGCCTGAGCGTCAGCGGGCACGTGAATAAGCATTAAGGATGTGATTGAATTCAGTTTATTTGCTAACCGTTTCCTAAACGGACAGTATTTGTAGTGAATGCGGGGCCGACTGCTCTGCTTTAATACATTACGTAGAACCGCATTGGGACTTGCTGTTGCGGTGCTAGAGCAGACCCTTGTACAAAGGAAACACTGATACGAACCGATCGACGGTGTCTATACGCGCCAAAGAGCGCAGTCCTTGAGAAGCTAATATTTACACAGATGGTCTTAAAAACGCACGCATTTTATGAGACCCGAACGTTCGTTACCCATTTCAGCCTTTGAACCAGTTTTCCGGTTTTGACGAAACTTGGTATGGACGTTATGCCATTGGCGGACACACCAGCGCCGTACGCTCTACTCTCCTGCTATCAGTGACAATGACGTGGCGGTCTCACGAACTTGTGAGGGGTGAGCGATATAGCGCCACTGGTTTGTAGGCCCTGAAATGGTGTTGGGTTAGAGACCTTGCAAAGTATGCGGCCTTTGTCACGGGAATATTTTTTATTGAAGGTGAAGTAATGAGATGGCAACCGCGCGAAAATTTTCTTTACCTTCGGGTTTGATGACGATCGATGAACAATTGGAGATAGGAATGATGAAGGTGGTGCGGGCTTAATTAGCGGATACCTGTGAAGTGCTGTTTGTAAGGCAACATTCACAAACATGGCGGCGACGCGAAACTTTTAATAGCTGATAAGCCTCAACTTAGGCAGAATATGCTCCTAAGCAACAAATTTCTTAGAAGAGTAACATGTAACGACGACGACGACGACGACGACGACGACGATGATGATAATAATAATAATAATGAGTAGAAATGGGAATCTGTGCGATGGGACTGTAGGTTTTGACATGTACTCGGATCTTATTGTTTTAACTTTGTCACTTTTGGAAGGATGTATTAGGTTTCTTTATATCAAGGTTTGAGCATGTATTCTGGTGACAAGATGTGCAAGTATGTCTGTTCAATTTTATTTGCGTTTACTCTAGACCACACTTCATATTAGCGTCTGTTTCTTTTATTTTATTACTACTTGTAATCATGTTTACTTTTTCGCCAAATGCGAATAATGTAGCTAGTGCTCAGTATAGTGGTCTCTTCATCAAGTGAAAATAAGCCTAAAGTATGGAGCCTAAATTAATGACTAGTGGTTGGTTGGTTGGTTGGTTGGTTGGTTGGTTGATTGATTGCATGTTTTGTTTCATATGATGGATTGCATTGTAAATACATTCATGAACGGAATGAATAGGAAGTCAGAGTAAATGATCAATGTTGCCAACATCGACAAAAATAATAACCGCTATCACCGAACAGAAAGCGAATGGAATACGCTCGTGCGCATGACAGCAAAATCGAAAGGACATCCTTGCAGATTGAAGCTCGGATTAGAAATGTGTCTGAGGGGACTGAGCTTTCTAATCTCAAAACAACTGCTTTCTTCTTGTAAACGATTTGTTGATGTTCATTCATTGGCCTTAGTGTAGGTAGTTATATTATTCGTGATTTTCATAATTTTTCCCCAGCCACCTGGCGGGGTAGCATCAGCTCATCAACCTGTTCGACGTTGCACATACGCAGCAGTTGGACAAGGGCGTCATTGAATAGATAAAGAATTAATGAACTGTTTCGTACGGGAGACAGTCCTTCATGTGAGTGGAATGGGTAGCTCTCCTTCATAAGATGAGGCGCCTGATTCAAGTGTCAGACCTTAGAGCGGCTGTCCTTATAACAATTTGCATGTTTTCTTCACACCCTCGAGGAATTAGCCAGGACAGTGTTCGTGTATTAGATTACGCCGCGGTCGTTACCTCCAGCACCCTTTCCCATTCATTATTCACGAATCGTCTGGAAGTCTGTAGAAAGGTGGATTAAGAATGGGCACTGGATATTCATATTTTATGCGGATCTTTGGCGACCATGTTACCACATTGTGCTGGCAATTCGTGGCCATGTTACCACATTGTGCTGTCCATTCGTGACCATGTTACCACATTGTGCTGGCAATTCGTGGCCATGTTACCACATTGTGCTGTCCATTCGTGACCATGTTACCACATTGTGCTGACA
>Ga0123352_10021757_pt1 | contig 10221 bp, 4 predicted proteins | sample TergutLab28metaG_FD_89700 | JGI IMG/M metagenome (GOLD analysis project Ga0123352, IMG submission 89700) | Labiotermes labralis P1 segment gut microbial communities from Petit-Saut dam, French Guiana - Lab288 P1 | ecosystem: Host-associated > Arthropoda: Insects > Digestive system > Gut ...
GGACAACCCCCTTGTTTGGTGGGGTAATGTTAGTCGGTAGAATGGTGGAACCCAGGACAACCCCCTTGTTTGGTGGGGTAATGTTAGTCGGTAGAATGGTGGAACCCAGGACAACCCCCTTGTTTGGTGGGGTAATGTTAGTCGGTAGAATGGTGGACGGGAGCGGGAAAGCTAAGTATCTCTGCATGACTTGGGAAAGATCAGAACCCCAGACTATGAGATCGAAATTCATAAGGATTAGGCACGGCGGATATATAGATATACTGTAGGGTATTCTTATGAAATGAAGTAAAAACTTTTGTATTTCGGCAGTCTTGACACATGAAACTCTTTAAACCGTAATGTTTGCTTAATGCGCCATTTGTTATTAGGGCTAAGTATCTGAAGTTAGTGGACACGGTGTGTTCCGAATTTTTCACACAACAAACAGCGGTTGTTAGCCGCAGCACCTAGATGTGATTCCAGGAAGTAAGTTTATCTGGTTTGAACTTCAGCCGGATCATCATCTATCAGGACCGAAGTTTATCGTGGTTTTACTTGCTTCTTTTAGGGGATGACGGGGCAGTACTTCGATGAGACCACGATGACTCGCTTCCCAACACTTTCTAATGCATCAGTCATCTTCCTATCTTCACTATAGTCTGTCTTACGTAGAGCGCCATGAAATAAAGAGTTTATTTCCAACAACGGCATTGACTGATTGGTAATGGAGATGTTGCGTCTTCTTTGAGGTCGCAGAGGAACTTGCATATATTTTTCTTGATATATTTACCTGAAGTTGTTGCTTCAAACAGTTAAATTCTGCACACTTTTCTAGGCGAGAGTGAAAATGACCGCAAGTTTATCTAAAGCGTTTAATTATAAATTACATGTATTTATTGTGTCTCGTTAATTATGTGTGTAAGTGTACAAAACGCATGTTAACCCAGACTATAGAAATGGACTAATTATACGTTTTGTAATTTTAGTACAATATTAATAGTCGTATGTATATATAAACAGATGTAACAAGTTTTACTGCAGGGCAGACCCGCCCAACCCATAGTTCGCGACCCAAGTGTTGTCAGCGACACAGTTACGGTGCCTGCAGAGACGTCTGATGTGAGGGAACTTCTTTTAACCCTTTCCGTGGGAAAACCCGAGATACGTCAGAGCTGTATTTGAAAAATTGTGAGCTGTTCGTGTATGGAGACGTATATTATACTGCTAATTTATTTTGTATAAATGTGCCAAAAATTGCGACCCCCTCCCAGCCTATGTCATGAAGTTCAATTTCTTATATTTTTTCTTGTTATTATGATTAGCCAATATTTTTTTTATTGAATATGATGTATAAAAATATATACAGGTAAAATTATGCATATACTAATTCGTTCTTTGTCGTGTGTATTGAATATCCTGTTGTCCATATGCGGAGCAAATCCGCTGGCCTTTCCCTTTACTACGCAGATCGCGTTGTTATAAGAGTTTTGTGGAGTAGAGAAATATCCATTGTCAGAATTTCTGAATTTTGCATGTCCCATTTGATGCGGCGGAGCGTGAAGCTGACCACTAACCTACGTCTAATGCCGAGGTTAAGAATGCGTGGACTATTACCTCCATTCCCGTGTATGCTTTCATGGGGTAACGCTTAATTAAGCGCAGAGACACTCTTACTGGTAACTGTGGACTGCCTAGAGACTGTAATGTGTGTCGTGGGACTGGGGGTATCGCCAGGCATCCGCATCAAGTTAACTAACCTTATGGCCACATACCATACTTTATATGCGGTAAATTATTTGGGAACTGCAGAAAGAGTTTTTGAGTTGGTATTTCCAAGTTCTCATGCTTGGAAATGCTCGTCTTCGTGTGAAGATTCATGTTCTGTTCCTACAGTAGTCTACGTGGCAGAAGAATACAGGCGGGAGATTGCGAACCTGCGGTCTGAACCCCAGGCCATTTCTTTTGTGGCCCTTTGTCTTTTTCTCCGCCTTCTCCCCCCCACCTCAGTTGATCACCTTCTTTCTGCCCAGTTCACCGCAAGACGGAATGACTCTTCTTCAAAGATTTGTGTCTCGCGGTGTACGCATTGTTCCGCCTCATTATAGAATGTAATTGTATTCAGGACATGTCATGTTCCATCTGGATGTATACATGTTTCATAGTTTTAATTCTTAGGTTAAAAACTTGGTGACACTGTGGAATGTGTGTCTCTTTTAAGAGAAGAATAACACTGGTATAGCTCAGTTGCTGTACGGACTAGCTGCGGTCTAAACGACCGAGGAACTGAGGTTCGGTTCCCGACCAGGACAAGGAATTATTCTCCAAAGCGTCCAAATCACCCAGTCTCGTATGCAGTAGGAACTGGGGCGTCTTCCTTCTGAGGTAAAGCGACCGAAGCGAGAAACTGACCACGCGTCTCGTTCGAACACAGAGTTTATCATTCTTGGATTTGGTTATAGGGTCTGTCACCTTTCCCTATATGCCTTATTGGTTTTGTGCTTAGTGAAGCACAGGGACAGTTTTACAACATTACAGCTTGTCTTTATTAGCGCTGATCCGTCGTTACTTGCGCCATGTGGTAGTGAGCTGTATTGCCAACGTTTCGAAATAACTGAATTTATTTTCATATTCCAAGTGAGGTAGGACAGGAAGCCTTTCTTTTGTGTAGGCAGGCTCTGCGTAGGACACAGGGACTTCTTGCCTGCTGCCTAACTTCAAAACATTAACTTCCTACTCATTTAGATCCTGAAGATGGAAGCAGTAAATCCCACGAAACATTCGCACACGTACCACTGGCACACGGTGCAAAGATCTACAAGCAGGATCAACATTAATACATATTCTAAAGTGGCGGTCAAAAAATGAGTATGAATTGCATGTAATTATTTTGGTGTCTTAATTTTCACCTAAGCTATAATAAGGACAGTTTGGATTTAACTGTGTTTCTGTCCCACTGCTTTTCCAAGTGGTCATCGCCGTAAGTTAGACATTCATTATGTTGTGGGGCGAGCTTTTGTATTCCTTGTTAATAGAAGCCCATATTGGTTGTCATCAGCCATGGTGACACAACGGTTTCCACTTCGCCATCTACTCTAATTTGTGTTTGCCAAGACTTTTCTTCGGCACAGGAAACAGACGATTGTCAGCGGCGACGAATTCCCGTGATGTGCTCAACCACTGTACGTTCCTTAGTTACAAAATTATACACATGCACACTTATTTTCTGTCAGATTACCAACCTGTTGACGAAAATAGTTCTGTGGAAAATCTCGTCCCTAAATTTCTACATTCCTTAGGCAGTATGTAGTCCCAGTTTAGTTTCGTCTGCTATCGAAGACTGCTCTCGTATAATCAGCTCCGTTGTCGTTTGGGAAAATTTGAATTATGACAACGATTTTAATGTAACGTAAACGCAAAATTCTGCTTGTGTTTAATTACTCCTCCACAAATTCTTAACCCACAAACTGGGTGAGGGTGAGAGGTAAGCTTCAAATCACCTTGCTTCCGGCTTGAGAACCTCCGATACATTGGATACGAGACTAGATAGGACATAGACTCGGTATGGGCGCTTTAGAGAAAAAAAAATACCACTCTAGGGGACTGAACCATAATTCCATGGTCGTTCTGCCCATAACGCAATTAGTATACAGACTTTGCTGTCCCTTAAATGAGAAATCACTAGATGTATAGTTGCAAATATGAAAACAAAACTTCCTTACCTGTTTGAGTTACACTCGCACTTTATGTAATATCTCCTTCAGTACTGCATCTCGCGTCTTATACTACCATTCTGACAAATATTTGTCTTTGTAACGTAGAATCACTGTGTTTAGACTGTCTTACGAACACAGTATCTGTGCGTGGATCTTGTGCTTCAAAGTGTTAACAGAAAAACGTAAAAGATAAAAGGTAAAATGATCCCGTTACAGGCCCGGTGTGGCCCAGAGAGTGGGTAGAGGTATAGCTGTACTCTTCCATGACCGCGGCACTAGTAGGGGGTGAGTGGTCAGCAGCACCCCCGGCCGCACTTAACCCCCGGGAAAGACCCGGTACCCATTTTACAGTAGGCTGGGTGGGCCCCAGGGCCGGTCTGGACGGGCGGAAAATCTCGTCCCCACCGGGATTCGATCCCGGACCGTCCAGCCCGTAGTTAGTCGCTATACCGACTGAGCTACCGGGCCCACAACAGAACTACTTAATATCATTATTTCATAATATACTCTGCAGCCTAGCCGTTTGTAGGTGCCTTCGCACAACTGTGAAAAACGACTGTTAGCTTCGTCATATCTGTCTATCCGTCCCCATGGAAACACTCCACTCCCACTGGACGGATTTACCTGAAATTTAATATTTGAATATCTTTAGAAAATGTCGGGAAAATTCAATTTTCGTTAAAATATGACAATAATAACGGACACTTTACACGAAGACCTGCGTACATTTATGATAATGTCTCGCTGAAATTTTGTTGAAATGAAAAAATGTTTCAGATGATAGTTGTAGAGAAAATCAAAACACACATTTTATGTTCAGTAAATTATTTCCGATAATCGTGCCGTTTATGAGATAATGTGGAAATATATGTTAGAGACGGACAGGCCACAAATGACGGTATAATAGGGCGCATGCGCTTTGCATGCTGCATAACTAAGGCTACAAACACACAATCAAAATAAGTAATGCCTTTTGCTTTTCCACGGTAACAGTGGCTACACGATCGTGCCTGTCTTGTTCAAAACGGACTTCAATCTCGAAAACATGCAATTAATTCTGTGGAATGGCCTTTCAGGTTGGTTGTCTCTGAATGAATATATTCACCGCTTTTTACTGAGCCGAACATTCAGTGTCGTGCTGGCGACTATCCTCCGCTTCTCACTGCCCCGAACTGGATAATCCACTGCACACCCTGCCATTCTCTTTCTTTGCCACCCACTGTAATATTTTACTGACACACATGACAATGTCTACTGTATGGTCCCTTCGGCCTAAATTTTGCACGCATTTCTTGTGTCTGCAATCCTTGGTACGTGTCTCATCCACCTCTTCCTTCTTGATCTGATCACGTTAATAGTCCTCATATGTATTGGAGGGGGAACTAAGTAATTCAGTACGTTTTTCTGCTGCCTCCTGGTCTGTCGCCTCTTTGGTTCCACAAATTCTTCTCAGCACCCTGATCTTAAATTTATGCAGCCCATGTTTTTCCAACAGGATTAGGACCCTAATGTCATACCAAGACGAAACAAGCGAAATTATGATTTCTTAACTTAGGTTTTACATTTTTGTGTGGAAGACTAAAAGATAAAGTATTCTGTACTGAATGGTAGCAAGCTGTGCCTGCACTTAAGTTGCTGTAATTTTTTTTTGTGAATGTTTTATAGAAGACACTTAAAATGAGTTGTATGGAGCTGTAAGCAACAACCAATTCTATAATTGGCTGTTCATTCTTTTAGTGGGCCTTGTTTTTCTCTCCGCTAATCCATATGTATACCCCTGCACGAACTCGGAGCCGCCTCTCCACTAATCACTAGGAGACCCCGAAAACCTGTCACATCAGAAAAAGTTAGGAATTATACACGGCCTTTCAGGTTGGGACGTCAAAGATTGAGATCACAATGAACAATCTCCCTCCCAGATTCAGCCGAGAGACTTGGGCTGAATTATGTATTGTGGACACACACACACACACACACACACACACACACACACACACCTTCCTTATTCGTCATGCTGGTATTCGATGTTCTGGACTTGGAATCATATAAAGTTAATGGAAGCAGATAGACTCGCTTTTTGTGTACAGTTTTAAAAGAGAAAACTAATATCGTTTAATTATGACAGTACTAACGTAGGCCTGCGCTTTGCAACTTTTTTTTAGGAGAAATCATGTGGCGTTAAGAATTTCACCGCACTGTGTGAATACTTGCGGCTCTTTTGTCTTTGAATTGCCATGTTTTTGTAACATGCTTGTTGGCATTGCTACTGTGTTTGTCCATGCTAAGTAAGTCCCTTGTCACCACAGCGCTGCCCAGCCTCGGGTTGCGGATGTAGGAGACGGCTTCAGGTGTGGAGGGTAACTAACCATACCTTGCAGCCCGGGAGGACGTGTTTAGTGTCTGACAAATGACGTTGTTTGTCAAAGGCCTTGACACATCATTCAATAACCCGTGTGTGTGCTTCATATCCTGTATAATTACGAAAACGTTTGAACGATATCATCCAATATTTTAATGTTGAGGAGAGAGGGGAAGGAAGAGGGAGAGGAATGACGATAGGACGAGCAGGGAAAGGGAATGAGAAAGAAATACAGTAGGAAAGAGTAATGAAGATGAATTTATTAAAGGGGTATAGGTTGAGAAAAAGGGAGATGAGTTAAGAATGTAAGAAGTAATGATTTTGCACAAGAGATTAATCCTGCTCATACGTTATAAGTCACGATCAGATGACGGTAGAGTTCGTGTTAGAAGTGAAAAGACTGTCCGTTGAATTCTTCAAAGGTAATTTATTACATACTGCGGGTATTAAACTATTTTAAATCGTGGCTTGAAGATTTTGAAACATTCTCGTTGCAGAATCACAGCTAGGCTGCGCGTAGCTGCTGTTGTGTCTTGTGCGGTGTGGTGACTTTCCTGTACTATCGGCCTGTTTTAGCGGCGTGAACAGTTTGAATATCTTAAGTGACGTGAAAGATTTGTAATTTCATCTGTTCCTCTTCTCAATCAACGCTGAAGTTAAAGTAGTTCCAACCCCATATCTGGTCATTGACTGCTTCTAATAAGGTAAAGTTCATCACTTCTTAAGGTTTTGTATTCTGGAATAATTTAATGAAATTGAAATTTATAATCACTCCTGTATGAAATTAATAATATAGTTTATAATTATATGTAAAATGAAGTGGAGACCTACATGAGGATGAGTTGTGAATCAGATATTTGTCGAAAATCAGAGGTAAGCATGTATAAATATGTCAAAAGTGAGACATAAACCAATATAATCTTTTTTTGGTGCTAAGGAAATGTAATGTTAAGGACTAACAACGTTTTGGAGCAGTGTGCTTCGTGGATTTTTACCTTGAAGAAAGTTCAGCGTCGTTTTCCAACTTCTGATCTCAAAAGAATTTTTTATAACTCTCGTATTTCCGTACATCGGAATTCTCAGATGTTTAGTTCAGTTGATTAATCCCTATGCCTCTGTCTTTATGTATGTATGCATGTATGTATGTATGTATGTGTATGTATTATGTATGTATGTGTGTATATGTGTGTGTGTGTGTGTGTGCATGCGTGTAATATACCTGACATAAACCGTATTGACATGGACGACACTCGATACCTTGAAGCATGAATTCTGTGGATAGTCTGTGTACCAGCATTTACAAACCTTCTGTATACACGACAAGAATATAAGAGTATAGTGACGGCACAGAATTTTTTGGTGAAGCTCCGAGTCAGCCATTTTGTTATTTCAGTTACGCTTCACTGTATGAAGGCACAAGAAGCTGTCGATATTACAGTGTGCGTCTGTTCCCCCCGAATGGCATCAAGCCATTGTTCCCTCAGTGTATTCATTCAAGTTTTTGCTGGAAAATTATCTCTGCGGTGTAGTGCCTCAAGGTGAAAGCTTCTCATTATGGGTAGCAGCAGAGACTTGCTTGTTGTAATCTGGGTCCAGTATTTGGTTCCTCGGTGTAATTACTAAAATCATACGGAAAGAGAATATGTTTCTATTCAAAAAGTCATGGTGATTGACATTGTTACGTAGAAACAACTGTGGACGATTCACGTATTCTTTATTCTTTATATGCTTGTGAAAGGGGTGAAACATGGCTCTTTTGTCGCGCAAGTTATGAAGAGGATCAGAAGATGATTACGAACGCGTGCTGGCTGTCGTTAGTTAAAGCCCAGAATGTGGCAGCAAGCCCGTGCTGTTGTGCCGTTGTTCTACAGGTTTGGCGGGTAAATTAACATTACTTATGAGTAAGATCAGTAGATGACAAAATATGTGGTATTCTGGCGTTATTTTGTTCTGCACGTGTATAGTAGGCCAGTATGGTAGCAGGCATTGACAAAGAGGCCCAGTAGATGGTAGCTGACGTTTTCTGTTCTGTCGTTACATAGGTTATGATAGTTATGCATGGGTAGCAAAAGAGTTGACAGGAGTGACGAACAGGGACAGAATATGGCAACATAGCAGCAGCGGAATGTTCGCTCAGTTTATCGGTATTAAACTAAGTTGTCTCTCTACATAAGCCACATATTTGTATGTTTTGTATTACATTGCTCTTTTGAGGTTTGGTTTGGTGTTCTTCACTCAGGTTATTAATGTAGGACATTGTTTCTCAACCTATGGGTCGGGATCCCAAATTTGGTTCGCAAAACTGAGTGAGTCGAGACACACTTTTCGGTATCTACTTATTACTAACTTACACTATTTTTTGTAAGTTTATTAAAATCATTATTTTGTTTGTGTCATCACTTGTAGTGACGATGTAGGAACGTCGGCCTGACCGTTATTCTGTTAAATACAAGATACAGACCAATGCCTACCTGGGTTGCCAGACTCACAACAAAAATTGTGGGATCATCCAAAGAAAATTTGTCATTTTTTTTTTCCACCGAAGTTATCGTATAGTTGATCAGTTTTCTCAGTTTGAGGAATATCTCGAAGAATATGGAAAAATTCAAATTTACAAAAATTATGAAGGCGAATTCCAGATATAAGAAACATAACAACGGTCACAGTGTTCACAGTACTACACCCCGGCTCATGCACAAGCATGTCAGTGCCTATATGTCTATCTCTGTTTCTTTAAAGTATATAAACGCCACATTCCTTATAGCGGATCATGTTTTTATATAACGTCTATGTTTATGTCTGTTTTGAGGGGTCGTGAGATGAAGCTGTTTGCCTAATTTGGGTTGCGGCTCGAAAAGTTTGAGAAACGTTGCTATGTACGAAGAAGTCTGAGAATGGAGAGCAATGGTTCTGTCGATAAATTTTGCACTTGGACAGTTCCAGCTCAGATTTTAATGTGCTTTTCGCTAGTCCTTATAACTTAATATAGCTTACTGTGTGTCCAAGCACACGGCGTCATATTCATGAAAACCAGGTCTAAATTCACCTCCTTGAGAATTATTCCAAGACCCTTGAAAATGGGACGGATAGATATTCTCGAAACGACGTTAAATAAGTACCAATCTAAGCTGCCTGACAGCCCAGAAGAGAAATATCATATACACCCTGGCGGAAACCTGGAATCACGAATAATAGTGATTGTTAGCGTGCATATTGAGCAAACTTCTAATATCAAATATGTCTCAGGGGCTGTTATGTGTAAGCGCGAATTTTAGTTGGTGGATTGCATAGTTAAGGACGAATTCCGTAAATTACAATGCGTGTTCCAAGTATATCCCGCTGGCTTTGACGTGGCTTGAACTCTTCAAAACCCAGTGTCTATAGACCTGTGTAGAACCTGTGTACCTCTTTGATTACTGCTAAAAAATTGTGCAGTTTTTTTTTTCACACAGTGCGTTTGTGGGTGTTATGTGATCCACAGAATGAGCAGCAGTTGTTTCTCTTATTGGTTGTCCTGGATACGGTGGTTGTTTTCTGCGAGATAAGAACTGAACGTTCGGATAATGTTTAAGTCTGGATGAGTTTCATACTCCACGGAGTTAATGAACAAAGTTGCTCACTAGATTCCAAGTTTTTACTTGAGTAGCGCCTCATAGTTTATCATAAATTGTTAAGACATGGTTTGTTTTGTTACTTCAGTAGAGCCAAATGGCTCGGATATGAAGCCGCTCTCCTAGCATGTCGCTCGGTAATGACTGCGCAGCGCGGTGTGGAAACTGGTGGCCTTTTTGTGCTCTTCAGCTGTTGTGTGGTGTTCAGACTCTCTGAATATTGCGACGTATTGAGACTTTGAATGAAACAAGCATGGACCCGGGATAGCCCAGTCTGTGCAGCGACTCAGGTACGGGCTGGATGATTGATGAATCGTGGTTCGATTCCTGTTAGGCACAAGAAATTACTGTCTTTTCGAAAGCGCCCAGACCGATTCACCTCGCAGATAAAGCGACAGAGGCGTCGTGAAAACGTCAGTTCAATTTCTTCTTGTGCAAGGCTAAAAGTACATGGCTGTCACACACACACACACACACACACCACACACACACACACACACACCACACACACACACACCACACACACAGACACACACACAGACACACCACACCACAC
>Ga0123352_10021760_pt1 | contig 10219 bp, 7 predicted proteins | sample TergutLab28metaG_FD_89700 | JGI IMG/M metagenome (GOLD analysis project Ga0123352, IMG submission 89700) | Labiotermes labralis P1 segment gut microbial communities from Petit-Saut dam, French Guiana - Lab288 P1 | ecosystem: Host-associated > Arthropoda: Insects > Digestive system > Gut ...
CATTATCGTCAGATCTTTCAAGAAGTGTTGCATAAGCAATGCTTTGGACGGATCCGAAGATGACATTCTATGGGAGGACGATGGTGAAGATAAAGATGATAGTGACTGGGTGACGGATAACGACTCAGTTATGAGTGTTGACGGGGAGTCTGACGAATAATAAAACTATAAATATTACATAATATTATAAATAATAAATTATTGTATTGTATTGTTCTTACGGCACGTACAGCGGCTCTATCATTTTTCCAAAATGCAGCTCACGACCGCGAATCTAATCCGCACACGATTCTAATCCGCATCTGATTTTTTAGCCCTCTGAAACTGTAAGAAGGGTGCGGATTAGATTCGAGAATATATGGTGTATAAATTGTCACATAAACTAAGGCAACTTAAGTTTTAAAAGTGATAATGGGGATTACGGAGAGCTCCAATAGTCTTAATAATAAGGCCACGGAGGCAGGTGATACGACGCGATTCGAAAGCAGGGTACATCGCTCCCTGGTCAAGGTACCCAGAGGGACAACAGCGATGTGCGAGGCTCATAAGCCTGCGTGTACGAACGCCGAAGGAGCAGCCCTGAATACGTTCCTCACATATCGGACAGAACACCATAGCGGTAAGCATTACGTTTGCTTGTTTATTTTGGCGCGACAGCCCCAGTGGGCCAGGTCCTCCTCATTCACGAGGTTGTTAGATCACACACAACGGCGCACCACAGTCGGTAGGACTCCTCTGGACGAGTGATCAGCTCGTCACAGAGACCTCTACCTGACAACACACCTCACTCACAACAGACATCCATGCCCCTGGTGCGATTCGAACCCACAATCTCAGTAGGCAGACCTCCGCCTTAGACCGCGCGGCGAATGGGACCGGCACGGTATTATATACGGCCATTATTTTAGCTGACAAACATCGTTTGTTACTTTCGGTTGGCTCGACTCTCGCACTAAAGTGACCCACTCATCCGATCGCCCACACTTACGGCCGAATAGCGGCGGTAACAGACTAACGCTCTTTGTCAGATAAATTAACGACTCTGTCGTAGTGCGGGATATAAACGGATCAAAACTTTATCAGATCACCGGCTACGCGGCTGAGATTTGTAAACGGGCTTTCACTGCCTTACCAAGCAATCTCTTCAAGTAGGGTACGAACAGCTACATCTAGAGCCTTGCTTATTGAATCCACAATCATCCCCCGTTGCATCTGACACTCTAAAAAGTCTGCAGTGGAAACGTAGTCGTTAAATAACAGTAACAGTCTCTTCCTTGTGAAAGTATGTACATCTCGAAGCAACCTGACGGTTAACGCCATGTACAGACAATGAGAATACAAAAGGCTAACATACACAATAAATAGGTTAACACCCACAAAAGCACAACTATTCAAATATACACTTTCACATACAGTTCACAAACAGTACATATTCTGATCTTCTTAGATCATGCTCAGGGATGCTAACATCAAACAAGCATATACAAAACACAGATGAATTATCAGATAGATTAGAATTTTTTTGTCCCGGCTTTTACACTAAAAAATTCTAATCAATTTGATTACTCACCTGTATTTAATAAATGCTTGTTTGAAGTGGGACTCCTTGAGGAAGATTTAAGAAGCTCGAAACATGTAGTTATTGTGGACTGTATGTGAAATCGTATATTTTAACACTCCTGCGTTTGTTGGTGTTAAATATTAAGTTGCTCATTAATGCATGGCTATAAATACTAAATCAGATACACAGTTAATAAACCATAAATTCCTCCTACATTACATCATCATCATCATCATCATCATCATCATGTTCCTGAAGGGTTAGGCGTGTTTCCTGTTCCTTGATCATCAAGAAGAAGTTGGTCCCTCCATCTCTTCCTCGGTCGTCCTATGTTCCTTCGTCCTTTTGGTTTATACTGTAGTGCTTATTTTGGTAGTCTGTTTGTGTCCATCCTCTGTACGTGTTGTAGCCACTTTTCCTGGTACTGTTTTACTTGTATTTCCTTTACTATGTTCTGTGTTCCCATTTTTTGCCTAATACATTGATTCTTTTCTTTATCTAGTTTTGTTATTCCAAGAAAGTGTCTCAAAAATTTCATCTGTGCTGCTTCTACACGTCGTTCCTCTCTTTTCTTCAGTACCCAAGCTTCACTTCCAAATTTCAATGCCGCTTTAGCTGTAATGTTGTGAATTCTTAACTTTGTTTCTTTGTTCATTTGTTTTCCAAAACGTCTCCCTAGAGCTCCGTTTATTTTGTTGTATGTTTGCAATTTGTCTTCCAAATCACTTTTGTGGTCTGATATATGGTACCCCAAGTATTTAAAATCTGTTAGCCTATCCAGGGGACATCAAAACACTCATAAAATCCTCGAAAGGAAGAAACGGCGACACTCAATACGACTACACGGCTAGGTCTGACGTTCTTCTTCTTCTTCTTCTTCTTCTCCTCCCCCTCCTCCTCTTCTTCTTGTTCTTGTTCTATGGTGCTACAACTCTGATACAGTCTTGGTCCTCTCAACAATATCCTTCCACTTAAGGCGGTCCTGTACTTGTTCTGCCCACTTCATAAGCTTCATCTTCTTCAAATCATTCCTGACATCATCTTCCCATCGAGACTTGGGCCTTCCAGTTGGTCTTCCTGTGAATGGTTTCCATTTGTGCATTCTTTTTACTATGCTAGTTTCGGGCATTCTATTTATCTGCCCAAACCAACTCAAGTCTTTGGGCTTTAACACAATTTGTTATGTTCCGGTGTTTAATTAATTCATCCAACTCCTTATTTGTTTTAATTCTCCAAATACCGTTGGATTACTTGACGGACATTCCATTAAACCTTACAACGTAACTGTTTTGCTATTTTACTCTGTTATATTATTTTGAAGCACGGAATTCACGTTTGGTTCTATCCTAAACGAACTACAGTGTAATTGCCGAAGTCCAGGACTGTTTTTAACGGCGTAGCGACGCGTTTAGACTAGTGGAGAAGACGACGCCGGAAACAGTAGCATGTGGAAGGAGGGGGAGGGGGGTATAGTGAGGGTGAGGTTGGTGTCTGGAGACCAACCGGACGGAATCGACTCGATGGGGTATCTATACTGCCGGCCCTGCTGCACTGTGGACTTGCTGTTAATTTTTCATCCACTGCGCATTAAGTCTCTCTCTCTGTGCCTTCGTGACTCAAAATCCTGTCCGGAGAAACGTGCGGCAATAACATCGCGGGTTAAACGGATACAAAGAAGAGCGAAAAATAGTAAACTGAAGATTTAATACACGGATATATAAGAGGGCAGTTTACATTATCTCCGTTTGTATCTTATTCACGTACAGACAACATAGTTACTAGCAGTGTCTAACAGATGACCCAAATCGTCGTAAGGTCTCCACATGTACATACTTTTACCTGTCCTACTCGGCGTCAGACAGACGGCACTAATCCTCAGGAGGTTTCAAAATGTACATACTTTCACCGAACTCGCTCGGCGTCAGACAGACGGCAATAATCGTCGGGAAGTTTCAACATGTACATACTTTCACCGAACTCGCTCGACATCAGACAGACGGCAATAATCGTCGGGAAGTTTCAACATGTACATACTTTCACCGAACTCACTCGGCATCAGACAGATGGCACTAATCGTCAGGAGTTTAAAACATGTACATACTTTCACCGAACTCACTCGGCGTCAGACAGATGGCATTAATCTACAGGACGCCTCCGCATGTACATACTTTCACCTGACTCAGTTGACATGGCAGGTGGCATTAATCAAGATGGGACGATAGGTTGTCCCTAAACGTCGGTACGGAACTACCGTGGGACGCTGCGAAAATCCGATAAGGGCGCGCAAAGCTCACTTACAGAGCGACGGAAGGCTGAAATTAATTCACGATATATCACACAAATTACGATGCAACAAACAACGTTCCGGGATGCTTTCTGTTGTTTATTTGTGGTTAATTTCATGACGCTATCAGAGATTCAGATTATGCTGCGCCTAGTGACACGGCAATCAGTGCACTATGAATTGGGAGAGGATTGTGAAGGAAGCGGTTATGACATACGTGAAGTGGGTCAGGACATTCGCCTGAACGAACTGAGGACAAGAGGAAACAACTCAATAATCAGGACAGCCGGTATGCCGGCCGAAATTTGAACCCAGCATCTCTTGAATACAAATCTGAAAGCAAAACGCCCAGACTGACTCTGAAGCCCAACCAGCCTGTTATACAATGGGCACCGGGGATATATTTTTTTGGGACGGGGGTAAATCGGCCGGGGTTTGCTGACTACTCATCTCCAACTACAGCCGAGCTTAATAATAAGTAAAACCACACCTCCATTGCTCCCATATGCCTTCATAGCGTGGACAGGGATTGCTTTACCTTTCTTTGAAGTAAGATCAAACTTCCTGATTATTTTCATTATCAAATTATTTTATTTTCAAAGGCGATGAACTTTGTTTATTTGATAAACACAGCTCTGCCATGCACGTGCATGGAACACATTGTGTTCTTTAGAATTACAGTTCGTGTGTTGCTCACCTTACCGTGTCCTGGAGTGACTGTTTCTTCCATTGAGATACCGCGAGGTGTGGGTAAACGCTGTACAGTAATCCAATGGCAATCCCCAATATTAAGTCCTGCTGCTAGGCAGTACACTGGGGCACGTCTAACACGTTCGCTATGCATTTTAGGTACCTCATTAAAAACCAAGCAATGCCGTCCCCAAGGGAACCAAACTCTCTCGCAGGACAAAGACGATGGTAACATGTGGGTGGGGGGTGGGGTGGAGGCAGTGGTTTTACGGACAGCGTCCCTGGGGTACAGGCGCCATTAAATCGGTCACAACTGGCACAGAAATGGTACAGTCAGGGAGGGCATTCTAGTAGCATAATGGGGACCGCGGCGCTGTGCTACAAATCGAAGGTCGCTGGTTCGATCCCAGCTGGTGACATTGGAATTTTTCATTGATATAAAATCCTTCCGATCGCACTATGGTCCTAGGGTCGACTCAGCCTCCAACAGAAATGAGTACCAGGAGCATTTCCTGGGGGTAAAAGCAGCCGGTGCGTAAGGCTGATAACCTTACCATCATCCTGTGTCATTGTCATGAAATCTGGGAACCTTAACTTCTTGGAACACTCTGGGCCACTCCAGGTCTGTAACGGGACTGATTTTACCTTTTACCTTCTAGTAGCAAAATTCTACAACGTGGTGCCTCGAACTGGGAACACCTCAACACGGAACCACCTGTCATCAACTGAGAAATGTTTCAAAATTTGAGTTTTGTTGACAACTTCTTCCTGACGCCTTCAGGTCACACAGATGGTCACGAACTCTGGACGTGTCAGTCAAATTTCAGGAAAGTATACATATCACAACAGTTTCATCTGTCTTGCATTAACGTCGCCGTCGGCAGCTCAGACTACACGTACAGTACAATGTTGAATTATAGGATGACAAATAAAGAACGGAAAGCAATGTGAAAGGAGGCGGCAGCCACGTTTCCGTCTACTTGCCTGAAGCAGCATTTCCGAAACAATGTCTCGTGAAACGCAGATTTCGTGGAATTCATAAATAACAGTTTTTTAAATACAGCGAAAAATGTCCAAATGTCAACAAGCTGGCGAAGAATTCAAACATATTCGCGAAAAATAAAAACAAGCCAAAGTGCCACACTGAAAGTACACCTTATACCGACTTCGGATGTGAAATTTATTTTTATGTATAAATAAACTCAATTTTGATGTAATATTTTGGTACTTAAAAAAAGACAGGATAAATATATAGAAGAGTGGAAAAAAATAATCAATTATTTCCTTGCAATGTAAGGTAACATATATCGTTCCTAAACAAAAAAATTTATTCATAATAATTTTACAGTAATTGAATTTTGCTGTACACTGTTACCTTTTTCAGGTCTGTAAACATTTTATGGGTAGGGTTCCTCGGGATATGAAACATTATTTTGAGGATTTCTCCATAGAAAAAAAAGTCCTATAATGAGGGGCGGCTTTTCCAGTCGATATCTGGACCTTTGAGCAGCAGCACAAACCCTCAATCACGACATCTGGCCCAGTTATACCATAACGCAAGGAAACTTATCTACATTTTTGTTTTGTAAAACCATGAAATTACTTACGCCTGTACGGCATTCAACTGGTACAAGAAAACACGACAAACTTCAACCCCCTTTTTGGAAAATGGTATGTAGTCAAACACAACTGTGTCACACAAGGTGTATTTAATGACTATATAATGGACACCTACATGTTTCGGCCTGTACTGGCCATCTTCAAGTTGTCTTAGGGGAACTTAAGATCTTACTATAAGCATGCACGCGCACGTGGTGTAGAGATCTCTACATAAGGGCCTTATTAGCAAAAACAAAAAACAGGAATCTAATAAAAACATCCCCCACAATAGCTTTATTTTTCTGTATCTGTTTTTGTTTTGTGTTGTTTTATTGTAGATATCTCTACACCACGTGCACATGCATGCTTATAGTAAGATCTTAAATTCCCCTAAGACAACCTGAAGATGGCCAGTACAGGCCAAAACATGTAGTTGTCCATTATATAGTCATTAAATACACCTCATGTGACACAGTTGTGTTTGACTACATACAATTTTCCAAGTTTCACACACACAACGGGGATGACACACTTCCTAGATTCAACTGTTTTGTCCAGCAATCTTGAATCTTCCAGTGTGTAGCGTTACCGGCAAAACCGGATTCAGACATTACACAAAACCATAACCGGAGCATACTAGTTTGTATCATCTTTGTAAACAACCAACTTGATGCACAATTCTTTTTCATGTATGTTTATTTCTATTCTGTACATGTTTCAGACAGCTATGTGCCCATCATCAGGCGAATTAATTGTATCAATATGACATCTGGTATATGTCACTATGAAAACAAAGCGAATGGTCTAAATTTACAAAACGTTACGCCTTAAAATGAATGGTGTTGCTTATAGATGATGATAAAATCTTGATAAGATTTTGTCATCATCTGGATAAGATTTTATCATCATCTATAAGCAACACCATTCATTTTAAGGCGTATCAGTTAGTAATTTTAGACTATTCACTTGTTTTCAGAGTGACATATACCAGAAGTCGTATTGATACAATTAATTCGCCTGATGATGGACACATTGCTGTCTGATACATGTCGAGAACTGGAATAAACGAATATAAAAAAAGAATTGTGCGGTCAAGTTGGTTATTTACAAAGATTATATCGAGCTGCACGGTCAACAAAACATAAAATTGTTTAAGGTAAAGAGAGAAACCAACAAGATGCAACTAATCTGAAGTTTATTTCAGTTGTATATATCAACATGTTTTGGGAATCATTATGCCCATCTTCAGGAGAGCAAAACTGTGTATTACCGCATATAGTGTTCTGCACTGGTTGTGCTGGCCGTGGTTGCACAAACAGTGCAGAACTCCATATGCGGTAATACAAAGTCTTTTTCTCCTGAAGATGGGCATAATGATGCCCAAACATGTTGAGAGACACAACTGAAATACACTTCGGATTAGTTGCATCTTGTTGGTTTCTCTCTTTACCTTACGTTCATGATGGACTGTCACAAAGGCCTAAAATTTCCATAAAATAGTTGTATCAGTTACAAAAAAAAAGGATTAGGTTCATCAAGATCTGTGGATACTGGTAGATCGCCTCTGCATTTAAGGGCCGCACGTAGATGTGATATAATCCCATTCCATATTTACAAAATCTTCTTCGAAAGCTAATTTTCATTAGAGAAAACAGAACTACAAAAATTTGTAGTCATCATCTTATGACAAATCGTTTCCTGGATAATATTGAAAGACAGCAATTTAAAACACAAGCTTCATCACTTTCTGACACTAAAAATTATCCAATACGACCAAATCACACTTGCGTAATTTTCGCTAACTAACCTGGAGGCTACTGACAAGACAAAAGGTAATGTATATGAAAAGTGATCAGTGTGAATGGGCTTAACACTACATTAATGCAATGCAGTACACATTCAGAACTTAACTAGTACACTTAAGGACATGACTATAAGCATGCATAGGTATAGTGCTTTAGTGCAAGCAGATGGACATCATGCCAATCAGGTAGAAGAATATACTGAGCTTGTTCATCAGAGTACTTGGCAAGCTGACACAATTCCTGTGTCGAACACAGACACTTCATGTCACAAGTATGTTTAGTGCTAACTTTATGTACAGTAAAAAACTATATTCATTGTATGTAAGTATGAGTTTAAGGCACTTGCTTAGCCTAATGAACAAGTTCAGGTGAATTTGTGACCAAGGCTGTGCAGTGCACAAGTCAAGAAAAGCTAATGGCTGAATTTTGATTTTTGAACTTCCTCTGGATGACTATTTATGTTCTGATTTAACATACAGGACACTACTGATTGGGGTCACGCCATAGCGCAGTTGGTTGAGGCAACGCGCTACAAATCGGAAGGTCGCGGGTTCGATTCTCGATGGTGTAATTGGAATTTTTCATTGACATAATCCTTCCGGCCGCACTAAGGCTCTGGAGTTGACTCAGCCTCTAACAGAAATGAGTACCAGGAATACTTCCTGGGGGTAAAGTCGGCCAGAGCGTGGAGCTAACAACCTTACCATTTTCATGTGCCGATTGTCACGAAATCTGGGAGCCTCAACCTCCTGGAACCCTGAGGGCCTTTCCAGGCCTGTAATGGGATTGTATTACCTTTATACTACTAACAAGAAGCCATATCATCCACGTATGGTACTACCAAAATATTCAGACCGTTAACATTATTTTCATGTATGTCAGCCCCAAATTTGACATGTAACAAAATGAAAATTTTTTGTCATTTACTCTAAGACATTCTTCATGGTACACTTCAATACTCTTTTGTTCTCTTCAAGATGCAGCTATTCCACATTATATTACTTTCAACAGTGGTTCCTCCCAAGCAAATCCCTTTGAAACTTTGACACATAGTGCAAATTTGAATAACTGTTTCACACCACAATAAAAAAACAAATAGTAAATTTTACAAACTTCAATTATTCATAAATATAAAAAAATGATAACAATAAATGTATTTTACTTTTTACAGAACCAAATGGAATTTTATGCCATGTGTTACATGGAAAGCAAACACTATCTGAACACAGGTGAAAAAATTAATCTTGGCTTAAAATCAAAAGAGAAATAATATTTGCTTAATTTTCTTCATGTATTGAAAAGCAACAGAGGAAGTTCACAGAATTCCACCAATGAATCATGGAGATTATTCAAGAAACTAATAAGATGAGGAAAATATTGTAATTAATCCACGTGATGACACTGTTCAAGTTTGTCATCTTAACTGGAAAACTGAAAATTTTTTCCTATTTCTCAGTATTTCGGTGTATTAATATTATTTGAACAATTTCAAACGGAAACTTGAGGTTCAAAAGAATCTTGTTCATGCATCTTACTCCATCACAGAGGTGCCACAGACCATTAGATGGACACAAAGATGCTACATTTGTGACCAAATTCATTGTGACCAAGCATGCAGTGGACAGCCTTAATGCTATGTTGCTGTTAGGTTCATGGAAGCTAAACTAAAGCTACTGATCAGTCAGATTTGTTGCTCACCTGGTGCATGGGGTCATAGCCCATACTGCTGTCTGTGTACGGGGCCTGCAAAAAGACAAAAACACACTATTACAATCTTGCAACACTTCTTTATGGGCCGCTGTATGCTGTATAAAAATGGCGAATATGCGAATCAACCTAACTTTATAACAAGATAGGCATTGTACATATAACGTAACATTGTGGCGCGTTCGCGTAACCAGTGATGCGGGGGGAACGCAAAATGGCATTTTTTTAGCACATTGACAAACGGCTGCCAACGTTTTGTAAGAAAATACAGCTTTCATATTCTTACCGTGAAGTTGGAGTCTAAATATTCAGCTGGTAACCATCTACTAGACTACGAGGGCTGTCCGCAAAGTATCCGTCCATTTTGAGTATCTCGAGAACAGTTCGCGTGGCCTTGATGTAACTAGGCAGCCAGTCAGATGAAACCTTACTGCACATCCGTGAACAGTCACTCTCCCGTGGGGCTAGTCAGTCGGCAGTGAGACGCCGTTGACTGAGCTTCTGTACTGTGTGACGGTCGCATTCACAATGACCGAGCGAGCATATCAACAATGCGCCTGCCCATTCTACAGC
>Ga0123352_10021761_pt1 | contig 10219 bp, 9 predicted proteins | sample TergutLab28metaG_FD_89700 | JGI IMG/M metagenome (GOLD analysis project Ga0123352, IMG submission 89700) | Labiotermes labralis P1 segment gut microbial communities from Petit-Saut dam, French Guiana - Lab288 P1 | ecosystem: Host-associated > Arthropoda: Insects > Digestive system > Gut ...
AGCACTACCATCATGTTGGACAGTTAACTGCCTGGCACTGGCAGCACTACCATAATGTGGGACAGTACACTGCCTGGCAGTGGCAGCACTATCACCATCTTGGACAGTTAACTGCCTGCCAGTGGCAACACTACCATCAGGTTGGACAGTTAACTGCCTGGCACTGGCAGCACTACCATAATGTGGGACAGTACACTGCCTGGCAGTGGCAGCACTATCACCATCTTGGACAGTTAACTGCCTGCCAGTGGCAGCACTACCATCATGTTGGACAGTTAACTGCCTAGCAGTGGCAGCACTACCATCAGGTTGGACAGTTAACTGCCTGGCAGTGACAGCACTACTATATACTGCCATGTACACAATGAAACTGGAAAAAACTCAGTGTGTTCTTTGGTTTCACAAATCACAATCTGAGAGCCCAGTTTAGCAACAGCAAGAGATTTGTGTTCTCAAACTAAGCTGCTTAAGATTCAACTTTTCTGAGGCATGACAGAGTGTCAAATCTCAGAAGACCTGAATCTTCAGTCTGGTAACACTTCCAGAAAAGTTCATGCACAGATCAACCACATCTGAAGGTGGAAGTTACAGGTTGGTATGAAATCTGCATCTGCCAAGGTCAACAGCAAATGAAGAGGGGATCTTGTGAGAAGCATGTTTGTTTGAAGTTCAAGAAGTCAACCAGACATCCTAGCACAGAGATAAAAATTTAAGGAAGAACTGTTGGAAGAATTTAATAGCAAGCTTAATTTAAAGCCTTGTACGGTCCAACTGATGCAGGTATTTGCTGAAAAAGACAAGGTGAGGAGGGTGGCCAAGAGTAAAGACTTACAACCCATCAACAGAAGAAGACATGCTGCTTAACATTACAACTGTCTTCAGCAACAAAGAGTGTGTGCATTTTTTGTGGTAACAAGAATCACAATGCCACTGTATAATCCCCCAGAAGTGAATGCTTACAAGGCACTTTCCATGAGAAATGCATGTTATCTGTTTACTTAGTAGAAAACATGAATACCAGTATGGTGTACTTAACCACTCCAGAGCAGTGGCTCTTGCCTCAGGTGAGGAAGAACTTCCCTTATGCAAGATTAAAGGTTCTTAAAGCAATTCTGCTGAAGATGCAAGTCTTCTGAACTGTGATGCTGTAGTGTTAGGCAAGCAGTTCACGACACTTCAAAGGACCGTAGTGCATTCAAAGCACATCAACTACTCACCCAATGACAAAAGCACCACACTCTGTAAGACCTGAGGCCTCAGCTTTCCTGGAGTTTACTCTTCCTGCAAGATGGAACACCATTCCACTGTCATTTGCCCATGAGAGCAATCTTTGTATATTAAGCAGCTTGGAAATTGGGTGCAGCATGGGAGAATGCCTCAACCACCAAGGTCCTTTTCTGGGGTTTGTCAAAGACCACACACACATAATTGTCAGCACCAGAGTATGTAATTGAGTCAAGGTGTGACTGCTGCAGCAACGGACAGCACACACTGGGAGGGTCCCAAGCATAGTATGTGAATGCTGCAACAATGGACACACACTGGGAAGGTCCCCAGCAAAGTGAAAACATTAATGCTGCAGTAATGGACAGCACACACACACACACACACACTGGGGAGGGGGGAGTCCCCAAGCAAAGTGAGGACATGAATGCTGCCGCAATCAACAACTCTTCAGTACTGCCACATTTATTGTGCCACACACAATGAACCATGCAAAATTTAAGTCTTCAGGTTTTTACAGTAGGTCTTGCTCTGGGTGCTTAAATCTTGCAGGTCAATGACTACGTTCTGATGTTTCAGAAAGACATGCTGCCTGTGCTTCAGAAAGGCTGAATTTCATTAACATAGAAAAGAACCAAATTTTCACCCTGGAAATTAAGTCCTCCAAAATATGGGACATGAATTATGATACCACACAGCGTACACTTAAAGCATTTCTAAACATGTGACTGCAGTGGTGCATTAGGCAGAGCAAACTGTATCATCTTTATCACTCTGGAACACACTGTATAGTATGATGGGAGAATTAAAAAAAGGCATATATTACACACTCAAAAGTTTCCTTGTTTGTGTGTATCAATGTGTGATCTTTGACAGTCTTACTCAGGCGAAAGCTCTTGCCACAGAAGCAACAGGTGTGGGGCTTTTCCCCAGTATGATGCAACATATGAATGTTCAACTGCTGGCGTCGATGCAACCGCTTATCACACTGACTGCATGGATGTGGAAAAACGTCTGAATGAAACTTGCTGTGAACAAATAGAGAGGCTTTTGTTTTGAATGCCTTGCCGCACAGATGACAAACACACGGACGTTCTCCAGTATGTGTTCTCCTGTGATCATTCCATGCATTACTAATTGTAAATCATCGTCCACAGATATCGCATACATGATTCTTGATGCGATCATACACCTCACGAACATGGCGTCTGAGAAGAGCCTGAACTCGAAACTGTTTACCACATACATGGCAAGTAAATGGTTTCTCAACTGTATGTATGCACAAATGTCGAACATAGCTGTACCTTGTAACAATATGTTTATTACATTGGTCACAATGATATACTGTACGCCCGTTCACTTCAACTTTAGCACGAGATATATCATCCCGGTCCTTTTTGCTAGTATCATCAACAGGATCACTTTGCTTAGAGTCTCTTTTAGACATCTCCTGTGGTGTTTTGGTATCAACAACTCTTCAGTACTGCCACATTTATTGTGCCACACACAATGAACCATGCAAAATTTAAGTCCTCAGGTTTTTACAGTAGGTCTTGCTCTGGGTGCTTAAACCTGGCAGGACAATGACTACATTCTGATGTTTCAGAAAGACATGCTGCCTCTGCTTCAGAAAGACTGAATTTCATTAACATGGAAAAGAACCAAATTTCCACCCTGAAAATTAAGTCCTCCAAAATATGGGACATGAATTATGATACCACACAGCGTACACTTAGAGCATTTCTAAACATGTGACTGCGATGGTGCATTAGGCAGAGCAAACTGTATCACCTTTATCATTCTGGAACACACTGTAAAGTATGATGGGAGAATTCAAAAAGAGCCCTCAGTACCCACAGAAAAGGAGGCCGTGTAGGCTCCAAAGCTAGTCAAGGACATTTCGAAGGACAGAAAATCTCTTTTCCCTAACAGGATTGGAGCCTGGACTGTCCAGCTTAGAGCCTAGCTGCTATAGCAACTATGATATGACTTCAGCACTGATCACAATAACAAACTGTAGGTACAATCTTCCATTTTTTTCTCCACACATGTACGCAACCCTTGCACATGTACATATTAAAAAGTTTTGAAGGCAAATCTTAACAACAATTTGTGACACACCACATTTCTATAAGCAGTGTATGTTACTAGTAACTTTACCAGGATTATGCTTATGAAACAGGTGAACGTTGCTTTTTGAATGACACATAATGAGCAGAAATTGGTATGACGAGCTAGACAAATTGTTGTCCATTACATTACGTGCATATTTTCTAATCCCCTAAGCATCAATACGTAAAGCGGTGTTGTTCCCCTGGAATGTCCAGTCCCAGTACAGCAATTTGCCAGGCTTCTGGTATGTGCGGCTACTGAAATGGTACGAATGCTACAACCTAAGTGATGCTTTAGATTTGATACACAAAGTAACAAAAGCAAGAAAATCTGTGTTACTACATCTCACTCATATTTATTTAATTATAAATGAAACTGGAACTATCTATACAGGACACTTTATGTCTTCAAGGTATATATTTTCATGACCTTCTTCCTTTCCCAATACATTTACTGGTATTACAAGGATATTAATTTGTCACTAGAATTTATAAAAAGCCAAATGATCACCAACCAAATTTAATATACAGAAACATACTTCACCAAATAACATATTTATGCAAATATAAGACAACTTTTCCCTAATCAATCCCTTGAAAAACAAGTGGTTTCCATACAATCACCCACAAAGATAAACACGTTCTGTACACATACTTTCCTGAGGGGCAAAAGACTGCAAAGAGGGGTCATCTTATATTTGAGTAAATATAGTTTACCTGCTCTCAAGTCATAAATTTAACTTCTCACTTATCCAATAAAATCTGTTATTTTTAATTGAACTGTTTCAAATTCCTAATACCAACTTGAAGTAAACAGTTTCATAAACTGATTTATTTCATAATAATAAAACAGTACTACTTTATCAGGAAGGAGCTTTTATCCTACAATCCATGCAAAATGTAAATCTGTAAATACGCTTCTCAGTTTGCAACAAGATTTCTACTTGTGACCTGGAGTCTATGATTCCTTGTGTGATTTTTAAGATAGCGCTCTTGTGCAAAATGTTTGTGACATATTACACATTCAAAAGTTTCCTTGTTTGTGTGTATCAATGTGTGATCTTTGAGAGTCTTACTCAGGCGAAAGCTCTTGCCACAGAAGCGACAGGTGTGGGGCTTTTCCCCAGTATGATGCAACATATGAATGTTCAACTGCTGGCGTCGACGGAACCGCTTATCACACTGAGTGCATGGATGTGGAAAAACATCTGAATGAAACTTGCTGTGAACAAATAGAGAGGCTTTTGTTTTGAATGCCTTGCCGCAAAGATGACAAACACACGGACGTTCTCCAGTATGTGTTCTCCTGTGATCATTCCGTGCATTACTATTTGCAAATCGTCGTCCACAGATATCGCATGCATGATTCTTGATGCGATCATGCACCTCGCGAACATGGCGACTGAGAAGAGCCTGAACTCGAAACTGTTTACCACATACATGGCAAGTAAATGGTTTCTCACCTGTATGTATGCGCAAATGTCGAACATAGCTATACCTTGTAACAATATGTTTATTACATTGGTCACAATGATATACTGTACGCCCGTCCACTTCAACTTTAGCACGAGATATATCATCCTGGTCCTTTTTGCTAGTATCATTAACAGGTTTACTTTGCTTAGAGTCTCTTTTAGACATCTTCTGTGGTGTTTTGGTATGATGAAGTAAATAATCACCAGTATCATCATCATAAATCTTTCCCATCTGTCCTAACTCCTCCAACTTGTGTTGTTTTCTGTGTTTCATCATGTCTTGCTTTCTTGCATATGTCTTTCGACACACATCACAGGAAAATTCACAGTGTCCGAGCTGTTTCAATGTTTCAATTCCAGCTTCAGAAGTAAGCTCTACCTTAATGGGTATCTCAGAATCTGTTTTACTTGATGAACAAGATCTTAAATTACTTAAGCTTCCATCTGATGGTTTGAAAGTGTGAACAGCCAAAATGTGATTTTTCAAATCCAACTTCCGTGCCAGAATTTTACGGCAATAGGTGCAATGAAACTGCATTCTTTTAGAACCATTTTCCTTCTCATGAGGCTTATGAATCCTCATGTGCCTTTTCAGGTCAAAACTTCTGGACAAAATACTGCCACAAATAGTACAAGGATAGCTCTTCTTCTTCCTGGCTGATTGTTTATTGACACATGCAGATTGTTTAGTTGATTCTGTAACTGCTGAGACAAGCCCCATTAAAGTAGGTACTGAGATATCATTTCTCTCTGCAATATCAGACCATGAGTCATGCTGCTGATCATGAATTTTAAGATGTTCCACGAAACAATTTTTATCACCATACAATATTGCATCACAAGTATTACAATGGAAGACTCTAGATGAATGTGCTACTGATAAATGTATTGCCAATTCACTATTACTATTACAATATACTCCACAGTAACGGCATTCTAGCACATTTTCAAAGGCGTGATCTTCAGTTTTTATGAGAACTGATGTGGCATGTGACAGGTCGAACACATTCTCGTTCCTGTGCTGAGTACTCCATGTGTCAAGGAAAGCTCTGAATGATGTCAGAGCAGTCGGACGATACCTGCAAGACAAAGTGGGCAGAGTGATTACAGTTGTTGAATGAAGATCTTGCATCACCTTCTTGTACATGATATTAGTTGGGGGGTGGGGGGTTTCCACAACACTGATGTTTATTCAATTTCTAGTTACTAGAGAACAATGCCTAACTTCAAAGTAAAATCAGTGAGTCAAGTAATATAACTACATGACTTCACACTGTTAACACAAAAAGGTACCTCCATAATCTTCAAGGCCCTGTTGAACGTTCACCACAACAATGTATCTCCAAAATATTCATTCATATATCATCCTAACATCTACACTTCAATCCTCCAAACAGCTCCTTTACACATTTCCTCACCAAAACTCTCTATGCACACAGTATCTCCCCCCCCACCTGAACCAAAACTCACATCACAGCAACTGCACCACTGCCACTGTAATTTCAAGGACATAAGACAGACTTCAGAACACAAATTCAGGGAGAAAATACTGTATCCAAATATGAGGCTCAAATTTTAAAATCCTTGATTAAAAAATGGCAGTACAGTATAACACATCTACTGGTCAAACACACCCAGAAAATTTTATGGAATGTTTTCTGTGGAAAAATTATGTCTTATATTCTGAAAAATATAACTACAAGAAACAGAAGATAATGTCACAGCATTTATTGATTTACTGAACACAGTGAAAACAGTAGAATTTCCATTAGCAAAGCAAATAACATCACAAGACGTACATCTTACTGATATTTATATCCTCAATTTCATTCCAGTTACATGCTTGCCACATGGTTTCAACATTTTGAAGGAACCTGCCACCTCCATCTTCAGGGCAGACATGACATCAACACATTCTCAGGAGCATCCTTCGAAGTGTTGGTAACCATTGGCCACACTGTGGTGTCATAACCCAGAAAACAGCAATCTTAATCTGTCAATAGTCTTCAAAGTTGTTTATACAATCAACTATATCTGATAAAATAAGTGAAGTAATACTGCACGTGGTTCTGAAATGTGAAGAGATGACATAACAACAATTTACAACTGAAATATCATTCCTACTCCTCTAGTTCAATAAATGTTCTCACACACCACACATTCAGAAATGTGTCTTTTGTGGAAACAACCGTAGTCCAGGAAATGATGAGATGGAACTGCTTCCCAGAACTGACAGACAAAAGGTTCTTCCCCTGCACATATAAATACATGCATCTCCAATTGCAATTTTATGCAGAAATGTATCACAGGGTGCAAATGTATGACCATACATGCCCATATGGTGAGAAGTATTGTGAATGAAAACAGACATTGGTACTCACAAGCCTTTCCAGTACTCACAAGCCTTTCCAAACAAATAACAAACAGAGCATTTCCGCTGTGTGGATCCTCCTGTGATCATTTCATGGAGCCACATTTGCAAATTCAGCCCCAGAAACGTCACAAGAATATCTCTTGTGACTGTAATGTATATCCCTCGCATGCTAACTCTGTACTGCTTACTGCACACAAGACAAGTGCACAGTTTGTAACCAACACCAGCTGAGACACCCATTTCATGAGATTGCACTGCTTCATTAGCATGTTCAACAATATCCATTGATTTGTCATATCCAGATACAATATAATCAACATTGCTCTGAAGTATGGAGATGCCAACGGACAGATTAACAGAGAGTCCTCCTTCCCAAGGAAAGAGTCAATTTAGTGCAGAACTGTTCAGCAGACATATTACCTTGCCATTGCACCAGCACGTTGGACTGCGTTCTAGTTTTTGTACGGACTTACAACCACTCGAATGACAACAGAGGCTTCAATGCTGGCAGATCACAACAGGTGCTCTACCATCTCCTGCATTCTCGCATGACAGATGTGACAACCAAGCAACAACAGGAAAAATAACCAAATTTATATATGTAGATTAATCCTCAAGTGGCATACACAAAAGTATCAATCAACTGCACATTCTTTAATATTCAATGCATGCATTTTTGACGACACTTTCCAGTTGTTACTACTACTACAAAAACTGCTACAAGGAGGTGCTGATAAGTCCTTAGCCCCACCAAGAAGGAAAAAGGCTACAGAGATCAAACTCAGGATTTATTCAACATGCTCCCCACAAAGCTCAATACACTTCTTAGCCCGTTGCTCTAACGTTTGCAAGCCACTAAAAAAAAAAAAATGAGAAGGTTTTCCGTCCAAACAGGTCTCCGCGGCAGCAATCACCTCCGCATCGGACAAAAAATGGCGACCCTTCAATTTTTTTTTCACTCCAGCGAACAGGTGGTAGTCAGAAAGCGCCAGATCTGGAGAATAGGGTGGGTGATAAGACAACAGAAGCCCAGGTTCTTCTGGGTTGCAAGTGCCCGGTGAGCCGGGGCATTGTCGTGCAAAACAAGAACCCTTTGGTGACCTTCCCACGGCCAGCGTTCTTTTCCTTCGAAATGTCTTTCAATTGCACCAGCAGATGAGTAATACTCCACGTTGATAGTGGCCCTTTGGAACATAATCAATTAGGAGGATGCCGTCTTGATCCCAAAAAATAGAGGCGAGAACTTTTCCAGTGGATTTTCGCACTCGGAATTTTTTGGGGTGGGGTGAGCCGCTATGCCGCCACTCCAATGATTGTTACTTTATCTCCGGGTTATAGTGATATAACCAGGTTTCGTCCATGGTCACCAGTCGCGACAGGTAATCATTTGGATCATGTCGAAAAAAAATCCAAAAGTTGCTCAGACGACTGGCACCGTGACGTTTTTGATCCGTGTTCAGGTATTTCGGGGCCCACTTCGCGGAGAGCTTCTGCATGTCCAAATCTTTATGAATGATGGACCCAACCTGCTCAAGTGAGATGCCCAGTTGCTCAGCTATTGATTTAGCCAAAATCCGGCGGTCTTCCATGATCAGCTCGTGAATTTGATCAATATCCGGCATGGTCACTGTTTTGGGTCGTCAAGGACGAGGGGCATCACAGGTGGAAAAATCACCACGTTTAAACTGGGCCACCCGGTTTTTGACGGTGGCATACGATGGTGCATATTCCCCTAATGTTTCTGTCAGAATGGTGTAAATTTCATTCGGCGCCTTGCCTTGCAGGGAAAAAAAACTTGATGACAGCTCACGTCTCCATATTGTTGAAATCGCGCGTGTCGCCTGACATGCTTCCTTTCAGCCTCTGTAACAAGAAAAGACTTGCAATTTGGCACATGAACAGGCCCCTTTTTCCAACGACACTCTCGATTCCCTCCTACGACATTGGGAAGTACGTCAGGCTAAGGACAAATTGGCATCCCCTCGTACTACTACTACCACTATCACCACCACCACCATATTTAAAGTCTTTTTTTTCACTGATATCTTCCACCTTGAAACCTTTGACAACATTCAGATTTGATGAATGTTTCTCAGCTTCCACCTTCAGGCATATGACAACTTTCGGACCACTGTTTGTTTCTCAGCTTCAATTTTCATCTTCAGGCATTTGACAACTTTCAGACCTCCTGTTTTTCTCAGTTTCCACCTTCCAACTGTTGCGAACTTTCAGATATGTGTAATTTTCTGCTTCCATCTTCAAACCTCTTGACATTACTCAGATCTGCTGTGTGTGTCTCCCTTTGTGTATCAAATTGTGCACTGTTACATGGCCTTAAAATGAGAAAGTTCTTGTTTGCAACATCAACACACACACACAACTTGAACTCCAGCTGACATGGAACAGTGTGTTATGTCACTACCTCCTTTGTTACAAGAAACTATAACAGTGTGTTATGAAAAAACCTCCTTTGTTACAAGAAACTACAACAGTGTGTTATGTCACTACCTCCTTTGTTACAAGAAACTATAACAGTGTTATGTCACTACCTCCTTTGTTACAAGAAACTATAATAGTGTGTCATGTCTAAATCTCCTTTGTTACAAGAAACTATAACAGTGTTATGTCACTACCTCCTTTGTCACAAAAAAACATAATAGTGTGTTATGTCTAAACCTCCTTTGTTACAAAAACTACAACAGTGTGCTATGTCACTACCTCCTTTGTTACAAGAAACTATAATAGTGTGTTATGTCTAAACTTCCTTTGTTACAAGAAACTACAACAGTGTGTTAGGTCACTACCTCCTTTGTTACAAGAAACTATAATAGTGTTATGTCTAAACCTCCTTTGTTACAAAAACTACAACAGTGTGCTATGTCACTACCTCCTTTGTTACAAGAAACTATAACAGTGTGTTATGTCACTACCTCCTTTGTCACAAAAAAAACATAATAGTGTGTTATGTCTAAACCTCCTTTGTTACAAGAAACTATAATATTGTGTTATGTCTAAACCTCCTTTGTTACAAGAAA
>Ga0123352_10021765_pt1 | contig 10219 bp, 8 predicted proteins | sample TergutLab28metaG_FD_89700 | JGI IMG/M metagenome (GOLD analysis project Ga0123352, IMG submission 89700) | Labiotermes labralis P1 segment gut microbial communities from Petit-Saut dam, French Guiana - Lab288 P1 | ecosystem: Host-associated > Arthropoda: Insects > Digestive system > Gut ...
GATGGAACCAGCTGTTGTGTTATCCTTGAGTGTCTCGTGACATCAATAGCTTGCATCACGTGACCAGTATCACTCCTAACAAAATGGCCGACAACGATATGTCGTTTCGCCAGCGTGCTGTCACCAAATTTCTCGTTAAAGAGGAAATCCCTGCTGCAGAAATTCACCAGAGACTTCAGCTTGTTTATGGAAGTGTGTGCATGGGTGCGAGCAGTGTTCGAAGATGGGTGAAACATTTTAAAGATGGGAACACAAGCATCCAAGATCAGCCTCGTAGCCGTCGCCCTCGAACAGCCTCAACTGAACGCAACAAGGAGAGAGTGGATGAGATCATTCAAGACGACAGGCTTGTGACTGTGGACACAGACTACCATCTTTTCGAATTTGTGAAGGGTCAGCTGCGCGGACAACGTTATGAGACAACGGAGGCAATTCAGAAAGCAGTGAGTCAGTGTCTTCGGATGGCTGGAACGGAATTTTACAAAAGGGGAATTTTCAAACACCCAGAACGCTGGGAGGAATGTGTATAAAGAAGTGGCAATTATGTGGAAAAATAAAGAAAGGTCTGTAGATTAAGGTGGTGTATTTGGTTTGTCAATAATAAAGTATGTTACTTTACAAAAAATTGTTGCTCATGACTTTCGGTACGACCCTCATATATATATATATATATATATATATATAAACTCCTGTTTATGAATATAGTTATACTACTAAATAATCACAGGCAAGTTTCAGCCATCCATTTGGCCGTATTCAGGGTGATGACTACAAGAATGAAAAACAAATATAATGTCAGCGATGATATAGGAAAAGTCGGCGCTGTGCACACGACATCATCGTTCGCCAGTCTGAATCATAATTCACCAACTCTATCTTCTATGCACATCATTCCACTGAACTATTTCTTTTATTTTTCACAACAGCCCCCCATAGGGCCAGGGCCTCCTCCTTTATGAGGTTTCTAGATCACATTCACCGACACACCACAGTCGGTAGGAATCCTCTGCACAAGTGATCAGCCCTTCGCAAAGACCTCTACCTGACTACATACAACACACACAACAGACAGACATCCATAACCCCGGTGGGATTCGAACCCACAATCTCAGCAGGCGAGCGGCCGCAGACCTACGACTTAGACCGCGCGGCCACTGGAATCGGCCGCGTGTGTAATTGCCAACACTAATACACAGGGAGGAATAGAATAACACATAAAAAACATTCAGGGATTGTTCAAGGAACTAATTCGAAATTTCCAGATAGGAATGTGGATTTGGAAATGCGTTGGTTCGATCCAGTGCAATGTTGAAGTAGCGCTAGACATTCGTCGGTTGTTGTAGTCACCCTTGGCTTGACATTAATGCTACGCTGCATTGAGGCAAGATGTTTCTGGAAATGGGTTTCAAAGTCTTTAATACTGTTGGTCTCTGCTAGCATCCCTGAAAGCGTGTAAATGTTATTCTGTTCCATTCTATGTGTGTGCGAACACGCGACATAATCACGCACTCTGTCAGATTGTTTATCGAAGTGCTACGTGTTTAAACTAGTGAAGTTACTCAATAAAAGAGAAACAGAATGATATTTAAACTTTAAAATTTGGGATCGGGAAATTACAGGAGATAATTGTAGGTTATTTTGTCACTTTAAAATATTATACATGCTTCACAAAGTAGATCCAAAATTCTCTTCGTATCTGACGTCGTAATGTAACAAGTGCATGCAACTTCAATTCAGAAATTAAGGTATCTGTTTAACAGCTTCCCTCAAAACACCTGAATGAAAGAGCTTTTCAGAGATTTGGTGGAAAACGGGAGGATTATAGTTGTGCTACTTTAAAGTGAAAAGGTTGTCAATGCCTTCAGATTTTGAAGCCTTATCGGCTTTTTCTAATGAAGACTTAATTCAATATAAAAAAGGATTTATTACACGTTGGGCTTATGGTATACTCTAAAAAAATCGTCAATGAATATGACACAATAACATAGATGTATAATGTGCATAATGAGTCCTATTTCCTATTTCAAAATTAACATCTCTCCAATGGATAACAAACCATTTCTGTACCTGCACTAGATTTCTGTAGAGGCGAAACCGACAGAACATCACATTTCAAGAATATTACAGCTCTGCAGCATGTTCGCAAGTTATACAACACGGAATAATCCACCTTAAGGTTAAGGTGGTGCCGAAACGCTTCGCAGTGAGGCGAGGGAACACAGGGAGTATTAACAATCACTGACTTCAGGTTTTCACGGACATTAACTGGTAACATGGACCGCGGTAGCACAGTGGTTAAGGTGTTGTGCTACAAGTCGGAAGGTCCCTGGTTCGATCCCAGTGTCAATGGATTCTTCATTGACATTAAATCCTTCCGATCGCACTATGACCCTGGGGTCGACTCAGCCTCTAACAGAAATGAGTACCAGGAGTATTCCCTGGGGGTAAAAGCGGCCGGTGCGTAAGGCTGACAACCTACCACTATCCTGTGCCGTTGTCACGAAATCTGGGAAGCTTAACTTCCTGGAACCGTCTGAGCCCCTCCGGACCTGCAACGGGACTGCTTTACATTTTTCTAACTGGTAACATTAATCCCCTTTTTTATGTTACGGTGCAATGTTAAAATGTGCTGTTGCCAAAGCTGCAGACAGACATATTTGCAACCTAATCGTAACTATTACCAATAAAACGAAATCAGTCTTGAAGATGGAAGCACCATGTTGTTCCGAAACTTTGGCAACATAACTTACTTGCACAAGAAACAGTTACCAAAATGTCAGAATCCATATATCAAAATTACATCATCCTAAATAAATTTAAAGGTACACAATAGTTCCAATGAAGTGTCCAAATAATAGGCGATATGCATATAACGCGACATTCATAATATGAGATAATATGCTGACAACGTCGCTATATTTCTTCTTCATAGTGCCACAGTCTTGGTGACTTCTTTACTGGCTGGCCATTTCAGTGACCTAATCTAGAGATGAAGCCAAGCGCTTCAGTTGTATAGGATCTCTAAGCTACTAACATGCTGGTCACTGGGGGACCAAAAAGCGATATATTTACAGCCCTCACGTGGAGTTACATTCTACAGGAATACAAATTCCTTGCTTTCTTTTTTACTCTCTCCACTTTACTGCACTGGAAAAAGGTGACAGACTACTGGACGGAAAGGAAAGACGTCAGAGCGAGAACAAATTATATTGAATCTCAGTGCGCCTGAGAACTGCAGGGGTTTTCAGCAGCGTGTCGATGGTCTGTGAGCCCCAGAGCACCTACGAACGCATCTCTAACTCAGTTTCTACTTGCCATTAATGGTAAAATCTGAGGGGTGGTAACTAAAAAATTCTGAACCCATTTTGGATCCTTCAATTATTCAGTCTGCTCTGATTCTGGCTCCACTCTCGTCGTATACATCTACAGCTCTTTTTTACCACCATTGTATGTTAGAGAAACCCATTATTTTTTTTATATCATGGTTAATGTGAAAATTTCGCTATGAAGAATTCTTTCCCTTGTTTATGATAAGTATGATGTGCTTCGAAAAAACGTAAAATTGTGATAACCCGCTAAGCACAGAGCATTTGTTTTATTTATGAGAGGAAAGGTCCCACAATTTATTGAATATATCTGAAATTTATGAAAATATTCAAAATAATTTTGACTCTCAGCGCGTAACTATGTCAGTAGACATATTGTTTCACATCACAAAACCCTCACAGTTTTGGTCTCATACTTCAGTATAATATGTGCATTTGTATCTTATTTACTTCTGGTCTTCATTCGTTTCAATAGCTGTAACATACAAAATGAGTAGCAAGATAAAGAGTTGGATTTTTTTGCCAACTTCATAATTATTTTAGGGAAAAATAAATATTCCGAGGGACAGGTTGTGATTTTCCTTGATCAATTTGATGAGTCTGTTTTAGCTGAATAGACTAATTTACATTAGATGACAAACAAAATGATAATTATCACTTGACGTTTTAAAGAATATCAGACCAGGAGACCGTCAGATATTTTGCGGTCGACAGAAATTTTCCTGGACTAAATAATTCAAATCAGAATAATCTCACAAAAATAATTAATCATCAATCAAAAAAAGTGAACTGGGAAACTTTCGAGTTCAATTCATGAGTGATAAGCGCTCAAAATTAGCTCCAGTTTTAAACTTTTATAACGATACAGTTTTTTTCTTCTTATTTTGCATGTAATAGAACGTGCTTCTTACTCATTGTGTTCAGAAACAACAGTTGATGCCATGCTAATTTCACACAGTTCATAACTGTAATTAAGTCCTGTTTTATTTTTGTTTCCTTTAGAAATTATAAAGAGCATATTTCAAATTAAAAACAGTAGCATTATCTTTATAAAAATATATTTTTATGATGCCAGATATCCTCATGAATAAAGTTTTGTGTCAGTATTCTTGTAAAGCAGTGATCATGCTGAAATGGAGTAATCCAAAATGATATCTTTCCATTAGCGTCATTCAGTTTAAAAACCCAACATTCCGGGCACGTTTCTAGTAAAACCCTCACATCACGACTACTCCTGATATCGACTCTGTAACATGTCCTCTATACATTTATAGAACTTTATTCAAAACATAAAACACCTTGTATTTTACACACATAATCTTCCATAACTATCTTCAAGGAAAAGATGTCTTTAGAATCTAATATTTACTGAAGTAGTCAAGAATAATTCCGTCCATGTGGAATTTGTGATCGACGGGTTTTCTCCGAGTACTTCAGTTTCTCTTGCCAGTGCCACTCTTCAACGCTCAATGCACATTCATAAAAACCACCATCGACATAATGAAGTCTTGAATATTGAAAGCAACTTTTGATAAAATACTAAAACACTTACAAGAAATTTTTCGCCACTTGTGGAAAGTCCTTAACAGTCCAAAAACGAAGTCAGTCCACAGTTATGAGAAACCGGTACATATATTCACAATACATTTTTAATTTTAAGAAATCTTTAAACAAAATTTTGTGTTGTTTATGCACGTAAATGTCTCCAAGATCTCCTCTCCTCTTTAAATACCCCAACAAATACGTGGTTTCCATTTCGCCTATGTGTGACACACCTCTCACCCAAATTGTCTTTCACAAACTTGTCAGCCTACTAATGCTGAAGACGACTATACATTGCATTCCTCTAACTTCACAATCATTTTTAAAAGCGTGCCAGTGCCTTCTGTTAGGTCCAAGATTACATCACATTCTTTAAAAATACTTTGGAACCTTCAATTAGACGTGCGACTTCTACATCTTGAAATACCCCTACGGAATATGAATTACATTTAGTGAATTTACTGTAATGAATCCTAGAGGGTAATATTTCTTCTAAACAAGGAGAATTTCCTTTTACACCAACGATCTACCGCCTTGAAAGGCAGGTTACTGTACAACAAAAAATAAACTTCTCTGGTCTAAATGTTTGAAAGTTGTGAAAACGGAACCTGAGGTTTGGTATGTCTTCACTTGATGCTTAATCTCATCAGCTAAGTGCAACATTACATGCGTACCGCACTAATTAATTAAGTTACATATTGCCTTACGGAGACGACGAATAGGAAACATGAACCTTTAAACCTGAAAAAAAAATCGATGCCCAAAAGTTTCATAAAGCTATTTCCTCATGTCGACAAACTTCATCTGTTCTTAGTTAAAGCACTTCTCTCCGCTCGAGTCTCATATGTTGAAATATGTAAATAAGTTCAGAAAGCTTGGTAATGCTTCGCAACGTCTTTGCGCCACATTAAAGTCTCAGTGTTGTGCCATCACACGGTTAGAGTTGTAAGTTACGGAAAGACGTTCCAACCTGCAGACTCCTCTCGAGCCCCTCAGAATAATAAAGATCCAAGGAAAATAATAATTTACGAGATTAAAACACAACAACGGGTGGAACTTTGATCAGTGGCACTTCGTGCTGTGAAAAGCGTATTAAATTGTACTGCACTACAAAGCATAATATTAACAGCAGTTCAAATGTTAACTTTAGGTTTTTTAATCGTGCATTGTGATATACATATGCAATAAGAAACAACAAAATGAATATTTTTTCATTAATGATTTAATTCAATCATAGTGTCTTCAACAGGTTTCCCAAGAGTTCATACTCAGATATTTTATGTTACGAAAACATGACATAAACCTGCAAGTAAAAGTCTTCCTGAGGAAGAACACTTGGTTGTTCGAAACATGTCGAAGACACTATAATTGAATTAAAACATTCATGAAAAAAGTGTTCATTTTGGTGTTTCTTATTACATACAAGTGCAATGTTACTTACCTTACAAATTTTGGTAAAAAGTTAATGGCGATAGAAACCTTTTATTGCAGCAAACTACCTGCTGATACGCTACATATGTGTATATCTTAACATTGTCATTTTATGCTTGTATAATGCATATCGATAAAAACTGACCATAATGAAAATTTTTCTAAATGAAATTTAGTCTTTTCGAGGTCAGTAGTTTCTGACGTAGAACAGGACGCTCAAGTACACCATCCTGTAAAATAATTTACTGCTGTTTTTCTACCTCAAAGCAAGCAGTATGTTCTTCCGAAATTCCTGTAAACCAATTCCATGTCTTACAGTGTCGTATTGTAGAAACTGGTACTCCTCCTAGTCTTTGCTATGAGAACTCCAAATCTGACAGAGTACGAAAGTGTTAGGGAAACAAATGGAACATAAACTTTACACACAACATGAAGGCATAGCGTCAGAGGCGCTATAGCCACACGACATTTTAACATTGTTATTAATTGTTTTGCTTTACTCTTCAGCCGCTTTATCTGCGAATAAAGAGGTTCTGCTGACCAATAAATCTAAATCTGTATAGGTTACACAGCTAATCTGCAGGCTTAGGAGAGAGAAATAAATTCGCTACTGCCAGGAAACGAAACCCAATTTGATAAGTGAAGAAGCTATTTATTATTTTATTGTACTTCTTATAGGCTCGACATATTTCGGGCACTACTATGCCCATCGTCAAGAGCTTGCGACTATAATGTTGATTACCGAATTGGTCTTCTAATTCTTGAGTTGATGTAGGTTGGAAGTTAGGTGCGGTAAGGCTGGAGTACTGTCCGAGCTGCAGGCTATAGCCTGCAACCCGGACACTACTCCGTTACTTTAGAGTTCCGCGCACTCTAACATCCTCACGTATAATTCGACACTGAAAAAGACTGCAATTGATTAAGTGTCATTAAACATCCGACATCAACCTACCCAAAATCCGCCATGGAACCACCGTGAATAATTTTTAAAGGCGTCTTTCGAAAGACACGCAGGCATGTTCATTAGCAACGGTTTTGTGCTAAAATTTTTCATTAGAGCGGTTACCCTGAAGCATAATGCTGTAACATTTTATCATTCTTTCTAGCCAGTCTCAATCCACAACGGGTTTATCGCCGGCTATTCCAGTGGCGTAGAGTCCTGAAAGCCCACATTTTAAGACAAAAGCTTGCTGGACTGTGAGCGAAAGAGAAACTCTGCTGGATTGTGGGCAAAGCTACGACAGCACTTCATCATCAGTTTTCTAAAACAGACGGCCCCAAGCATCAGCCAAAACAAAAAGTTTAGTGGTCTAACTCTTTCGCTTGTCTAAGCGCTATAGAAATATTGCTCCCGAAGTAATGTTTATGCAGGCGGACACAGCGAAACACTGCACGTAGAATCGAATGGGAGTGTGGGAAGAGGCACCACGACAAAACTTTCCCATCGTATGGCCTGGTAGATGAACAACACACATATATCTGTAGTTTAAAGAGAGAGAAATGAGGACGGGGAATAAAAACGGGGACCATTATAGAAGTTGGCATGAGGGCAGAAGAATAATTCTCTTGCCGTAGGTTCAAAGACAGTAAGATATAAAAGTAATAGCAACTGTTTACGGCTATGTACTGGGCTTCCTTGAGACAAAGTTGAGCACAAACAAGGGGGTTTTGCAGCTCCGTTATAGCGGGAAAGTTCCAGCTAGTAAAAACCTTGGGCTATATATATATATGGCATGTGTGTGTGTGTTTGTGTCTTTGTGTGTAATTTGCGAAGAAAATAAATTATATTTTTATAACGTGAAAATTCCCCATCTCGCAATATTTGTAATTGTTGTGTGGCATATGATATTTCACATGTCATATACAGATGTGGGATATTTCACCGCTCCTGTTTTGCTTAAAAAGTGGAATGTTATAACAGAGAGAGAGTCTAGCCTGAAGTCTAAGTCCCTGTTGTTAGGAGGGACGGAAATCCGCACGACAGAGACAGAGAGACAACCGTAACATAAAAATTAAGCCCCTCTCTTACGGCAATAGAGTAATGGATTCATAATATGGAAAGCCCTACATACGTTTGTGACATCTCTTAGTTTCAAATTTCACACTTTTGTCCGTCGGTTAGTTAGTCATAAATATTAAGCTAACGGCTATTGAAGATACGTGCATGGATGTCATACTGTCACATACGATTCCACGAGAATATCATCCCATAATATTTGTATATTATTACACGACCTATCGCCTTACACCATTTCAGGCTGTAAAATTTTAAGCTAATGTAGCCGCTGTACATTTTCAAACGTCCATCATATTCTTTGTACCTGATAGACGGAAAATAGAAGTACGGCCTTTGACTAGCGTCTCTGGCTGAACGTCAGTTCACATTTTACAATGACGAAACAGCTTCTAGTGTGCCAGCACAACCCCAACGTCGAGGCTTCACACTCACATCAGACACACCACACTCAGAAGGACTACTCTGGTCGAGTGATCAGCTCGTCACAGGGAACTCTACCTGACAAAAACAACATTCACAAGAGACAGACATCCATGCCCCGGCGGGATTCGAGCCCACAATTCCAGCAAGCGAACGGCCGCAGACCCACGCCTTAGACCACGTGGCCACTGCGATCGACAGTCGCTATACGTACTCAGCTACAGTCCACACACTTTATACGAGTTGTCTAAAAACTCCTTGGAGGTGTTCGTTGTTACCGTTTGTTTCAAATAAATGCAATGTCTGCGCCATTAGGTTTATGGAGCTACTTTAATTACAGAAACAGGTTTTGCAAAGGAAATAGGAAAAGTGATACGTGCTAATTCATGTAGCAGAATCCTCTTGAAAGTCTTCTTCTGCCATAATTGGGTATTTGCTTTCTTGTATATTCTTTTCTGTGGTCGTCAAAAACATGACGCACCATAATGCACAGGTTAGGCTCTGTCTCTAAGTTTTGTGTTTTTTTCATGAGTTATGCAATGCTGCTGACTGTCTCCACACACTTTGTAAACTTTTACATTGCAAACGCCCGTAATATTCTGGCGGAATGTAGGTTTGTAGACGGGCACCGAGGTCTCTAAGAACGTGCTAAACTTAACCTGTACCTTCAGTCCTGAAGACTGAGCAGCATAATCCTTCGACATCACGGCGTCAGCCCTTAAATCTACTTGACGTAAAACTCCAGAATAGGCTTATGTGAGTAACATCCGCAGTATGAGCCTTCAAGCTTACATCTGGCCTAACTCTCTTTTGAAAAGTGAATGAGCAGAATACAAAAAATAAATTCTAAGCTCAAACAAACCTTGTTGGTACAAAGTGAGGAGTGCTTTGAGCAATTCGTAAGGTCACATGCGGGTAAGCTTTGTGTTCAAGAAAATGCACCGCGAGCAGCATTTCAAAGGAAGTTCGTGATAATGTTTTGTAGGGGACCGAATCCGGAAAAGGAATTCGCTAATACACAAGAATCCCTTTTGTTATTTTACTAGTCAACAAATTCTCCATGCTTTACAATATACTGACTCAAAGAAATTCACCCACACACACTAACTTAAGTTTATTGGAACGTGCATCATCTTGATAGTTGAATAAAGAGATACCAACTTGATGTCACTTGCTTCTTTATTGCATTATTTAATGCTCAACATGTTAGTACATCCATCTTCAGGAGCTTGCGACTTATTTGTTGAGTTATTTCATGGGTTTTATTGCTCTGGCTCGATGCGTGTTGGTGTTACGTTGTGGTTTGACTGGGGTGGTGTGGCATCCGGATGGAGGCTGAAGCCTGCAATACAACCCATGAAATAACTCAACAAATAATTTGCAAGCAGTGCTTCAGCCTGCATACGGATACCACACCACCCCAGCCAAACCACAACGTAACACCAACACGCATCGAACCAGAGCAATAAAACCCATGAAATAA
>Ga0123352_10021767_pt1 | contig 10218 bp, 5 predicted proteins | sample TergutLab28metaG_FD_89700 | JGI IMG/M metagenome (GOLD analysis project Ga0123352, IMG submission 89700) | Labiotermes labralis P1 segment gut microbial communities from Petit-Saut dam, French Guiana - Lab288 P1 | ecosystem: Host-associated > Arthropoda: Insects > Digestive system > Gut ...
AGTGGACCCCGTTCCAGACCCACTACTACTCAGAAAATCTGGTAGCGCCGGGGATCGAACCCGGGACCTCTGTATCTGTAGCCAGAAACTCTGACCACTAGACCACAGAGGCGGTCACAATAACAATTTATTAGTAATTTTAATCAGCTCAACATGTTTCGGGCGATAATTTCGCCCACCCTCAGGAGCACTAAACTGTGTTTGCAGCTTGTTGTATAATGCAGCGAAGAAGTTGCCTGCTGGTGACAAGGATGAGCCTTGTCACCAGCAGGCAACTTCTTCGCTGCATTATGCCACAAGCTGCAAACACATTCTAGTGTTCCTGAGGATGGGCGAAATTATCGCCCGAAACATGTTGAGCTGATTAAAATTACTAATAAATTGTTATTGTTGCATCTAGTTGGTTGTTTATACTAAAGCATGAAGGGTTTTTTTAAATGAAATAAAAACACTCCTTGCAAGCCTAGCATATATTCAATGATTGAAGGAGGGTCTCACTCCATAAAGCACATAACAGTCAAACTAATTTGATGAAAGACAGAACAAGAATGGGCTGGCAGCGATCTTAGGAGTAGCAGGAGTGTCGGGGGGAAGCCAAGTCGGCAGCCACGTCATCTCATTCCGATTCGTCGGAAACTGTCACGAAAGGTAGACGCAATTGTATTAAAATGGATAACAATGGAAGTTCGAAATTCCACACAACGACATTTAAGAAAATAAAGGAGCTATTATACAAATTGCACACTGACTCAATGTGATTCAGAGGGTCTCTGTCAAACAAATCGAAAAGATAAAGTTAAAGGTAAGGTAAATATCACCCTATAACCTGTCACGAAGGCCCAGAGGGAGAGTAGAGGTATATCTGTACTCTTTCTTTAACAGGCCGTAGATGGAGGTGGGTGGTCAAAGCCACGCGCCGGTCACTTTTCCCCCCAGGAAAGATACAGGAGGTTGGGTGGGCCCCAGGGCCCGTCTGGACGTGTGCGGAAAGTTTCGCCTGTCACCGGGATTCGATCACCGGACCGTCGGGCCCGTAGCGAGTCGCTATACGTACTCAGCTATCCAGACCAAGCCCATAGCTTTGCCTTCGACTAACCAAGCAATAAGCATCACATCGAGATGCATTTTTTAGTTTTATCCCCCCAGGTGTTAATACGTTTATAGGTAGCATCTGTCCTGCAGGTTTTCAGAACAAAACCAATATTTCTCGTCTCCCCAAAGCATTCCACATGCACCCCATCTCATTCTCCTTGATGTGATCGTTTTGATAATTGATTGTTTATTTTGAAAATGTGTTTATAGAAAAAAAAGTTACAGCACGGTGTACTTGACCACAACACATACGACTAAGCTCATAGAATATCTATGTATTGCTCTTAGTGTTGATGGGGAAATATCAAAATCAATCTTAGAAGAAATACATGGCGGGACGATGTGAACCTAATTTGTATGGCAGAGGGTGGGGTCAGAGGTCACGATTTTGAAAACGATAATAAAAATTTGGACTCCATATAGGACAAATTTAGTTGACTTGTGGAAAGAATATTATTATTTTCAAGAAGGACTTCGCTCATTATTGTTAGTATAGAGTGTCTACCAAGATACCTTAAGTAGCATGAAATTGGCAGCTGTCAACTATCAGGTACTGGACATGAAGATGGTTCCTTGTGTTTTGTTAATCACGCTGTCAGGTGCTAATATAGCTGATAATGGAGTCAGTATGGAGCACTGGCAGAAATATACTGACAGGGAAAACCGAAGTTCTCGGAAAGAAACCCGTTTCAGTGCCACTTTGTCCACTACAATTATCATTTCATTGGCCTTGGATTTAACCTGGGCCTCACCGATGACGGGCTGGCGAATAACCACTTAGACTACAGAATGACCCTGAAGATAATACAATTTTAATTAATGTCATTAACCCGAAACATTGTCGAATTATTATTATTAATTCAAGAATTAAAAAAAATTGTATTTCAGAGATCAGCATTTATGGGCTATGAAGTATTCCAGCAGTTACAGTGTTTACATTTATCATATTGCTAAACAAGGCAAACTAATCGTCACCACGAATTACTCTAAATAAGTAAGCTCGCATTCTTTTCTTTCCACGGTCAAGCGTTACAATACGTTTCGTATCATCAGCCGCAGGACCTGTGTGTTGATACTAGTTACAGAAATACGCACAGACTTGCTCAGTGCTTGTCACTTGTATTAACATTACTTTATTTACGGTTAATTTTTTTTATCATTTTGTTTGTAAATTTGTTTTCTCTCCACAGCGCCCTCTCCTCACCAGTACTGATAATAACCCCAGAAGCTGACTGCTTTGAAATAACATCTCGGTAATATACCCATATTCTGATCGTAGATTTTCAACTTAGCATTTGTTTTCTTCGGTTTTCTCTCCTTTATGTTTCATCATCTATTATCGCAACAGTCTGTGCTGTAGAAAGATTATCTAAAATCTCTCTTTTAACCACGCATGACATCGTAGCTGTATTTGATGTTTACTGGACCGTGCATCATTGTAATAACTGTAGAATACAAACCAACTAGATGCCACTTATTATTTTATTGTACTTCTTATAGGCTCAACATGTTTCGGGCATTACTATGCCCATCATCAGGAGCTCACGACTATGATATTGATTAACAGATTGGTCCTTTCGATCTTGGTTTGCTGTATGTTGGAGGTTGGGTGCGGTTAGGCTGGAGTAGTGTCCGGACTGCAGGCTAAAGCACAACACAATTTGTGCTTTAGCCTATTAACTATTTAACTATTATCGGGTAACTTTAAAATTCTTCAGTACTGCTCTTTGAATGCGCTATTTTAACCTACCAAGAAATTTAGGGTAAAATTTAGTATGGCAGTAATGAGTATTTGAATTGTAGGTATCATCAAAGTGTAGTGTCCGGGCTGCAGGCTAAAGCACAACTTGTGTTGTGCTTTAGCCTGCAGTCCGGACACTACTCCAGCCTAACCGCACCCAACCTCCAACATACAGCACACCAAGACCGAAAGGACCAATCTGTTAATCAGTATCATAGTCGTGAGCTACTGATGATGGGCATAGTAATGCCCGAAACATGTTGTGCCTATAAGAAGTACAATAAAATAATAAGTGGCATCTAGTTGGTTTTTTGTTCTTCAGTGATCGTAGCTGTATTTCACAAGACACCAACTCTAAGTAAACAGAGACAAACATTGTAGTTTATTCATGTAGGGTTTTGTATGTTGAGAAGCTGTTTAACCTTTTTGTTTCTACGTATTTATTTCCAATTGATATTACTTTTTGGTCTGTAATAATTGCCCAACTAATACTCACGCAAAGGCTACAAGTTTAGAAGTAATATATGGATGTGTAGAGTTGGCATTTTCTGGTTACGTGGCAGAGTAGGGGGTTAACATTAGCTAACACACTCTGTAGTTTTGGTGCATTATGGATTGTGTAGTGTTCACTTTGGTGATAGTTGATATTGACAATGGTGATGATACCTACAATTCAAATACTCATTATTGCCGGGATAATTTTTACCTTAAATTTCTTGGTAGGTTAAAATAGCGCAATCAAAGAGCAGTACTGAAGAATCTTAAAATTACCCGATAATAGTTCGATATTATAGTTCGATATAATAGCATTTGTACGAACGTTTTTGTGTTTAGCTTTCAAAATAGTATATTACATCGTTTTTCAAAATGTCGGCTGCGGAACGCTAGGGAATATCGAAATTGCTTTTCGTTACCGTGGGGGGAATTTAGAAGGAAAAAAATATCGTTTTGAATATATTTAGTGTTTTCAAACTATATTAACTGTAATAAAGGTACACCACAATGTAGATTCTATTTTGTAGAACAAATATATTCTTCCCTTGTATTCTTCAAAATCTTAGTTTTATATTATTGTTGCTAGATATATAGTCTTTATGTGGGCCGGATAGCTCAGTCGGTATAGTGACTCAGCTACGGGCTGGACGGTCCGGGATCGAATCCCGGTGAGGACGAGATTTTGCGCCCGTCCAGACCGGCCCTGAGGCCCACCCAGTCTCCTGTGCGATGGGTACCGGGTCTTTCCCGGGGGTAAAGTTTGGCCGGGGCGTGCTGCTGACCACTCACCCCCTTATAGTGCCGCGGTCATGGAACAGTAGAGCTATACCTCTACCCACCCTCTGGGCCACACCGGGCCTGTAACGGGATCACTTTACCTTTACCTTTACCTTTTATGTAGTTTTTGTATTTAATTTTTACATTTAGTCGGTAAAGTTTTAGAAAGAATTATGTCACCCTTTTGTAATTAATAAAACTCCAAATTATGCCTCAAACTGCGCTTTAGCGATTCGTCAGTGGAGATAATTTCTTTTTTTGGGGGGGGGGGGAGGGGAGTGTGCAGAATGAATGAGACTTAGTAAGGATTTTGCAGTGCCAGACATTTTGGGTGAAGTTGGAATAATTATATTACAAACCATTAGGAGTCTTTAAAATGGCACCCAATAAATCACTTAATAACAAGCGAAAGGGTGTTTCATATTACGCGAAACGAATTTCAAGTCAGTGGCATCGTACACGTCACACAACTTGTAGCACTGTTGTTATGCCCCAACATTTTGAAGCAGATCTGACTTCAGAGGCCAGCGGTCGCATATTTAAACCTCGAATATTTTGTCACTAAGTTCATTGGTCTCGGTCCTGTGCAAGACGACATGATTCAAATCTTCACACTACACCTCTTGAAGATCCACTTTAATACTATCCTTGTCCGTAAAGGTCACTTCAGTACTGCGCTAAATAGAGTATGTTGGGGAAATCCTGTTATAAAAATTCAGGAAATAATTTGTATTCTTTTTGTTTTCTGTTACCGCGTTTTGATTTATACATAACATGATGATTCTATTCGCAGCAGCCCGATTCTCTTTTGGCAGAATCCTTTTCGTTGTAAAATTACTAATAATACATAGTATATTCATAAATATCTAAACACATAACTTATTGTTCTGCCAAATCTTAACTCAATTATATTATGCACATAAACTGGTAACCATTTTGAAAACAAAAAACAAGACAGGTTAGTACGTATAACGTAACATTGAGGCGCGTTCGCACAACCGTTTTTGCAGTGGGAAAGCAGTAAGTATTACATATTCTGAGTGTGTATTTGTGGTCCTAGGTATCCAGCATGCAATGCGCATGCGCCATATGGCCATAGGTGGCCTGCACGACTCTACAATATATTTCCACATTATCTCATAAATGGCATGATTTTAGAAAAATAGTTACCGAAAGTAAATGTGTGTCTTGATCTTCTCTACAACTTCGTCTGTTTTTTTTCATTCTGAGAAGAAACGAGCGAGATATAATAAAGAACGTACATTGGTCTTAATTTAAAGTACCCGCTATTCTTTTCCTATTTGGAAGAGACTTGAATCTTCTCGACAGATTTTTGAAAAATATTGAAATGTCATATCTCATGAAAATCCGTCCAGTGAGAGCCTAGTTCTTCTACTAGGACGGACGGACAGACAGACAGTCATGACAAAACTAATAGTCGGTTTTCGGAATTTTACGAAAACGCCTCAAAAGAGAGGAAAATTTTTCAATTTCCTCGCCATCTGAATACACATTTTCGAACTGCTCCTCTCATTTCAAAGACAGTCAATGTACGTATATGTGAGATATTTGCTATTTCCACCTATTTCTCATTGCCATAATTGCGTGACTTCACCACACAGTTTATGTTTTTCTATAAGATAAAAACTGTTTTGGTGCCTTGCTTCATTCAGCTGGGTGAAGATTTGTCTTACAATAAAGACAATAAAACCCGCACCAAATGTTAACAGCTCATTGGCAACGATCAGGTGACGACAGTAAATCCCGCATGGTGGCATTAAGCAAAGCCTGTTTAGTTTCAGCAATTTCAATCCCTTGGATAATGTCCGCCCACACGTGGCAGACATTAGTTCTGCTGTAATGTTCAACCCTCTTGCGGAATTTATCACAAAAGTATCAGTTAAGTCACACTATTCTGATTTATCCACCCAGGTACAAGCGTTACAACGCCAGCGTCATCACCAGCGAGCTCAACACCTGCAACACCACTTCTAATCCCTCGTCGCGGATCTACAGTGTTTGTCAGCGAAGAACCGTCCCCGTCATCGCCATCATCAGCGTCGCCGAAGCGTCTGCTCGGTAGTCTCACGGTCAGGCCTCGTCCTTTCTCGAAGACAACGCCGATCCCCGCGTCTGAGACCAGCACAGTAGCCGGGACCTCAAGAACCAGACTGCCATCTATTATGGATTATGAGTACTATGACGAAGATGCTGGAATCCTCGATGTAGCGCCGGTTTCAGGGAAAGTGAAGATCCATTCCGATGGTTATATCGAATGCTTAGACCGTGGAAATTTCCCGCATCCTTTCTCTTGCAAGAAATTCATCTCGTGTGCCAAGATGGAAAATGGTGAACTTCTAGGTTGGGAGTATACGTGCCCTAGGCAATTATCGTTTGACCCCATTGGCGGTATTTGTAATTGGTCTGCTGGGCTCGGCTGCAAGGAGTGAGTTCAGAGCCTCGGGTTTCTTAGGAGGGAAACAGGAGGCTGTTACGGAAAGGAAACCCGGATTGAAAAACCGGATTTCAGCTCTTCGATTACACCAAATTAAACGCATTACGAATGTAAAAAGACTTAAAAAACGAGATAACAAACACTCTTGATATCACCAACTTTATTCTGACTTCGAAGTATACACGGTACGTGGGTAGCAGATGGTGCACACCAGACTTCCAGAATCACAACTGACATTTAAACATTTGTCCCACCCACCGTGACTCCAAGCATTTTATCAGAGAATAGAATAGAAGAAAGCGTTGTCGAGTGAACGTAACCAGCAGCCGATAGTTTGATTCGAGAACTCCTCCCTGGAGGTACGGCAGCCCATAACCTGCCGGCCGCAACGCCACATCCAGTGACAATTTCCGCTGGGAGTACGTGTCCTAGTGATTTCCGTGTTATTAGACACTTTAAGAATCACCTTGCTGGCAAGCGGTTTTAAACAGAGGCCGAAGTGAAGCGATCCGTCACCTCCTGGTAAAGATTATTGTCGCTTAATTTTTCTAAGTCTGGGTACAAGCCCTGGGGCAGCAATAGACAAATGCTTAGGTGCCAGTGGTGACAACCTGGATGTCTGGTGTGTATTATCTAATACCTGTTTGCTGATTATACATAGCAGCCAGAATAAAGTTTTCGGCATCAAAGTGTTTGTTACCTTACTTGTTGCAAAGGACATTTACGTGCAACGCCTATATCAAACGGACTACTAGTAGTTTCTGGGTTTGTAAGTATTATTTGTCCGTTGACGTGAACAAAAGTTAGCAAGGTAGTTAAAACTCCGTTGCCTGTTTCTTGAAGAACACGGATCAGAATCTCTGGTACTTACACTAATTGAATGAAATGACACGCCAGTTAAACAATAAAGCGAAACGAATTAGAATAAGGAGAAAAAATTTCATACAACATGTATAACTGTATACACAACTGTAGAACCATCAGTCATACATCGTGAAGAACTGTTGAACCATAGAACAATATACAGTGAAAAGCTGTACAACCATCGGTCTGACACAATGCACAACTGTAGAACCATCGGCTGTAAACTGCACAACTCTAAAACTATCGGTAGTGCACGGTGCACATCTGTAGAACCCTCGGTTATAAACGCGCTCAAGTGTGGAGCCATCGGTCATAAACGTGCACGCCTGTAGAACCATCGGTCACAAACGTGTACAACTCTAGAACTATCGGTCATAAACGTGCACAGCGGTGGACCCGTGATCATACAGGTTACACAACTGTAGAACTATCGGTTACACACCGTGCACAACTGTAGAACTATCGGTTTTACGCCGTGCACAACTGCAGAACCATCGATTTCGCAGTTCTACGAGACTTGTCGCCGAGTTTAAAATTTTTTATTTTTAAGCAACTCAAAATTGGGTGGATATAAGTATAAACGATAAATGAAATCAAGTTTCAGTACTGCTCCGAACTTAAATACGTATCAGACCGAGTTACGCATGAAACAGTAATACTGCCGCATTTGAAAGCAACGTTAACAATATTTAATTTAACTTCCAGCGAACATAAAATAACTCGGATTAACAGAAGCACCCAGTATAACATTAGGCCAAGAAAATGAAATGTGCGGATTTTACAGAATGCAAGTAAATTGTTTAAGTGATCTGAGTGCAGTGCTGTCGAATATAAACACGTTACTGTGGACAGAACGGTAGTAGTAGTAGTGCGGAAATGTACAGATGAGAAACACGTGGGAAAAAAAAGTGTGGTTTGTGATAGTGTTGCCAACTATGGAGAGAACAATCAGCTGTTTAAATGTACGTTCCTTCCACAGCTGTTGTGCTTCAAGCCAGCCAGTGTCAGGTGGGCATTATTACAACTATGTTGGTATTTAACACTAAACAGACAGGCATGTCAGCGCCCCCTTTTAAGATATTTGTAAACAGCAGTGAAGGGAATTACGCCGCATTTATTACCATATCGGAAATTCACCCCACCCCTTATTATGATCCGGAAAAATGTATTGGTTTGCTCTACATTTTTCCTTTTAATGGTATATTCTTTCCATAGAAGAAGTTCGGGGTATCATTCACAATTTTATACGAAGCAGTTCTGAGTATCGGGGAGACTGCCACAGAAAATTAGAATTAGAACAGGCAGTCACAGGGCCAGAGGTTAAAATTACAGAAAAATCCTTCACTCTGCAGAGAATAAATGACTAAATTGAAAGTTCAAGTCTTCTTCGATATAATTTTGTGTCTCTTAGTGTGTAGCTGCCGACGATAACAAGGCTGTACGATTCGTCGAAACGCCAAGAACTGCCCACCTCGCGGCAAGACCGTACATTCAACAAGACTTAAATGTTCAGAAAGTCACGAATGCGAGAAGCCGCCAAATATCTGAAATAACTAAGTCACAGTCCTGGAAGAGCGAAAGGAATGTAAATTGTAAATTACATTATATAATTTTGATGTTTTGCTGATCGTGCATCATCTCAGTATAGTCTTAGTAATTAACCAACTTGATGCACGAATTCTTGTTTTATAATACGTTTATTATATGCCTCTACATGTTTCGAGCACTGTTGTGCTCATCATCAGGAGGTCAAAATTGTATTATACAGCATCTGGTATCGTCACACCTGTAGGTGGCCGTCCTCTCTCAACCTGTGCACGGGATAGCCACCTACAGGTGTGATTATACCAGATGCTGTATAATACAATTTTGACCTCCTGATGATGAGCACAACAGTGCTCGAAACATGTACAGGCATATAATAAACTTATTATAAAGTGTAATACAATTTTGACCTCCTGATGATGAGCACATAGTGCTCGAAACATGTACAGGCATATAATAAACTTATTATAAAACAAGATTTTGTGCATTAAGTTGGTTAATTACTAAGATTACAATATATAATTTTCATGAATCTATTATAATGCATTTAAATTTCAAATAATGTTTATCGGAAAATATGGGCAGTCGCTATATGTGACTGTCCCTACTTTGAATCCAGACCTATTACGCCTAATTCATTCTAATTTTACCTCATTCTTTGAAATGCCTGCCATACACAGATGTTGTGCTTGCTGCTGCTGCTGCTGCTGCTGAAATGTGGTGAAAAGAAAGGCGAATTCAGAATGTTAAAGTGCAAAGGACACAGTGAACATTTTAATATTATCTTGATTTCTTTAAATCAAACAAGTTTAATTCCGGTGTTCAAACAGATCATGCTAAAGCAATTTATCGATAAGAGAAGTGAATGAAAAGGAAAAATGTGTACTTCTATCGGTAAAGTTTAGAAACACAATTCCATTTCTCGATACATTGTGTCGTAATTCGATAAAGTATGTCTGTTTTATGTTACTTTCAAAGAGACTTACAATAAATAGTGAAATAAACACTGGATGTATTTTACTTTTCCTTCGCTATAAGAACGATTGTTGGACAGAGATTATAAGAATGGGGCGTCCCAAAGTTCAAAGAGGACAGGGGAATTTTGTACAAAATTATTTTGTATTTATTTCATTAAAATTCGTGCCAAATTTGGACGCTTACATTTTGGGGGGGGGGGGGAAGTAAACTGGGGGTTTTTTGAAAATGGGGGGGGGGGGAAAATATTGGGGCCAAAAGGGAAAGGGGAAAA
>Ga0123352_10021768_pt1 | contig 10218 bp, 4 predicted proteins | sample TergutLab28metaG_FD_89700 | JGI IMG/M metagenome (GOLD analysis project Ga0123352, IMG submission 89700) | Labiotermes labralis P1 segment gut microbial communities from Petit-Saut dam, French Guiana - Lab288 P1 | ecosystem: Host-associated > Arthropoda: Insects > Digestive system > Gut ...
ATGCTGCCACAACACCCAACTGGAATAGTGAAATTAATATGACTTTTAATAGTGTAACTTTAGCAAGGACGATATAGCTCCCTGATGATGGTCCTAGGACCGAAACATGTCGGAGCGTTTTTAGTGTTTTTAAGGTGTAAATTTTATAAATTTATATAAGTGCAGTTGTTGGTAAAATAATTGAGTGATTCGTACCAAACTTGAGACCTGGAGGAGGTCGGAAAATCTTTGTTTAATTACATGTAAAGTCACGACTTACTTACTCCATGGTGCAGTCCTTCTTGAGAAGCTAACTGATTTGAAGCTAGTCAAGAAATTCCTACATTTCATGGAACCCAAAGGTTCATTACCGCACCCACATGCTTCCTCCACCTGTCTCTATCCTGGGCCAGCCCAATCCAGTTCACATACCCACATCCCAACTGCTGGAGATCCATCCTAATATTATCCACCCATCTACGCCTAGGTCTCCCCAATGTTCTCTTTCCCTCCGGTTTCCACACCAAGACCCTATACACCCCCTCTCCTCACCCATACGCGCCACATGACCAGCCCATCTCATTCTTCTCGATTTTATCACCCGCACAATATTGGATGAGGTGTACAAATCATTTAGCTCCGCGTCATGCAATCTCCTCCATTCCCCCGTTACTTCGTCCCTCCTAGGTCCAAATATTCCCCTCAACACCATATTCTCAAACTCCTTCAGCTTCCTTTCCTCCCTCAATGCCAGCGACCAAGTTTCACACTCATACAAAACAACAGGCAAAATTATAATACTATATATCTTGATCTTTAAATTTTTGGATAGCAACCTGGAGACAAAAGATTCTGCACCGAAAAATAGCAAACATTTCCTAACCTCAATCTGCTCTCAATTTCTTCCGCAATAGAATTTTTATTTGTTAAAGTTGTTCCCAAAATGTTTAAACTCTTCCACCCTTTCGAAGATACTATTATCAGTCCTCACACTGTGAATTCGTCCTGCATTCTTATCTCGAGACATGACCATGTACTTAGTTTTATCCGCACTTACTTCCAGTCCATTCTCCCTAGTAGCAGCTACTAAAGCTTCTACGTTTTCCTATAGAGTATGTATGCTTCCTCCCAGTATATTAACATCGTCGGCATAAGCCAGCAGCTGATGTGTAACATTTAGTTTCAAGCCATCCTGGTTTACCTGAACCCTCCTAATAGCATACTCTAAAGCAAAGTTAAAAAAAGCATTGGTGTTAGAGCGTCTCCTTCTTTCAAACTATTCCTAATAGGGAAACTGTGAGACACATTCTTGCCTACACGGACTCTACTATATGTTTCAGACTCATCTTTATTAACATTACAAGTTTCCTAGGGATACCAAACTCAATGAGAATCTTATATAAGACCTCCCTCCTAACTGAATCATAAGCTTTCTTGAAGTCAATAAAGAGCTGATGAACATCTTCATTGTATTCCCATATTTTCTCAAGTATTTGACGAATGCAGTATATATGATCAATAGTCGATCTGTTGCGTCGAAAGCCACATTGATGATCCCCGATAATTTCCTTCGCATATGGAATTAACTTTCAGAGCAGGATACTTGTGCCGTGATGTAAAGTCACGACACAAGTATTAATTTACAAAAATCCGAAATTCTACCTTCATTCCTCTCACTACGCCACTGCTCTAGTACTTTACCGATACCCATATCAAATATAAATTATTCAATCATTTTCTCGTACATTCTAAATCCTTGTCTCTCTTACGACAGGTACATAGCCTCTTCCACAGCGAGTTCTCCACCGGGTGGGATCTAGTGCCCTCTCTCAAATTTCCAGTATTCTGTCTTTTTCCTGAGGTCATCCAATAGCTCCTTACATCTTCTTCTTCGTCTTCCCGTCACTTCTATCCTTCTTTCTGTCTTTCCTCCAATAACGTGTTTTAGAAGGCAGTTCCTACGGAAACTGTGATCAATCCGTTTAGCCTTTCTTCTCTTAATTTTTTGTATGTTATCCTCCCGTCCTTATCTCTATGTAATACTTCATTTCTCACACAATCTTTCATTCTGATCTTCCTTTTCCAGCAACTTTCAAAACGTACCAGGTATTTGTTTCGTCAGGCTTTTTATTTGACTACACACTCAACAAAAAGACAAAATATGTAGAGATTTACGCAATTCGTGAATGACAAAGGACTCTGACATTTTAAAACGCCCAGTTGTCTTTCCTTCCTACGTGTATAATGTTTATAGGAACAAGAAGAATGTCACTATCTACCTTTCGTCATTATTTCCAATTTTTTTTAATCTCAAAGTTTATGAACGTACACTTTTAAACTGCCACTCAAAAATGTTTATAATCCGCACACAGAGCAAAGTCGAAGAAATTTTTAAGGAACAGCATTGGAGAAAATATACTCTAGCAACTATAAAGATCATATAGGTCTAGAGACAAATATACTGTAGCAATTCTAAGGATCACGTAGGTCTAGAGACAAATATACTGTAGCAACTATAAGGATCATATAGGTCTAGAGACAAATATACTGTAGCAACTACAAGGAACATATAGGTCTAGAAACAAATATACTGTAGCAACTATAAGGATCATATAGGTCTAGAGACAAATATACTGTAGCATCTACAAGAATCATATAGGTCTAGAGACAAATATACTGTAGCAACTATAAGGATCATGTAGGTCTAGAGACAAATATACTGTAGCATCTACAAGGATCATATAGGTCTGGAGACAAATATACTGTAGTAACTATAAGGATCATATAGGTCTAGAGACAAATATACTGTAGTAACTATAAGGATCTACAGGTCTAGAGACAAATATACTGTAGCATCTACAAGGATCATATAGGTCTAGAGACAAATATACTGTAGTAACTATAAGGATCATGTAGGTCTAGAGACAAATACAAAGATAACCATAAAGTTTAAAGCAACTGACTTAAGTCACAGAAATGTATTACGATATGTCATTTCGGCAAAGTCAAATGGTTACAAGATGGAAAACATTTGCAGTAGAGCATAAATACACTAACTCCCCAGGAAATCGATCCTCCCCACCTCCAGCGAGTAGCTAACAACGTTCCTAAATCAATTAACGTTACACAGTATACGTCAGCGCATCTTTTTTATTCTTAATCAAGGCTACATGTTTCGACTAAAAGTTAGTCATCTTCAGGCCCTTAAGACATTTTCGTTACCAGATGCTTGGCATCTGGTACTGTGTAACGTTAATTGAATTGCAAGCACATCGTGATGCCTTCATTCAGAATAGTTACTAAATCAACCATCCATACTTCAATATAGAAAATTTTTAATAAGCGTACGCTTTCGGGTTTAAATCGAATTCATCGGTTCCTCCTTTACGATTTCCCTTGACTTCGTTCTATAAGAAAGGAATTACTATGGAAAAGCAGGCAGCCGACTAAGTAGCTTTAGGGAGGCGGAAAAGTGACATCCAAAATCTAAAGAAGAAGTTCTGGACATATTTAATTGCGCACAATAAAGTTTTAAACACACAGAACTATAATAATATAAAGAGCCAAATAGATGCAACAATAATAACAAATTTTTATTGATAATTGCAATCAGCTCAACATGTTTCGGGCTATAATTTCACCCCAAACATGTTGAACTGATCGTAATTGTCAATAAAAATTTGTTATTGTTGCATCTAGTTGGCTGTTTATATTATTGTGTCAATGATGCACGGTCACACAAACATCAAACACAGAACTATATTGCCACGTTGTTACGTTCTCGTCGGTGACTGTCATTCAGTGTCAAGGATATGCGTAACTGCAAGCGGTTCAACATCCATCTGATCATTAGCAATGTTTCCTCTCTATCATTAGCATGAAGGGTGTATTGACCTCAATCCTACACACTGTTGACTGTGCTGATCTTAGCCACTGGCTAACTTTTTATTCCGCACTAACAAACTGTCAGAGAAACAAAGGCATGGTTGCTCTTCATTTGACTACAGTTGAACCAGTTAGCCTGTCATTAGCCTTTACAAATTACAACCGTTTTCATCTTAGCTACGTTTCTGGCATTAACATAACTGCTTTTGTTCAACGGTGACGTATTCTGAAATTCCACCTAATGAGAGCGGATCAGAAGTAAATAAATGTGAGAAGCATGGAATAATTATATTGTGTTCATACCAGAGGTATGTAAAGACAAGGAAATAAATTTTATTTTGGAATTCTAATCATGTATCTACAAGGAAAGGAATAAAGGCATAAATCTTAGAGTCAATTTCACTTAAGAGAAGTTTGGTCTAGTTAGAAATCTATTGCCGAATTTTTTGCATATTTGATTCGGGGAATTCCTACAACACTTTGGAAATAGAAAGTGCTATTTCACAGCTTAATAGAGTACTAAGTAACTACAAGGAAGAGAGGGAATTCATGTGAATTAACCTTTAGACGCCTAACATCAACTATAGTTGGCCTACCGCACCGCTAACCTCCAAAGTTGAATTTAATATATTTATTCAACAAATATAGGTACTGAATATTTTAAACATGATGTATACTCTCCGTATTTTTCTCTTCAAAATGCAGTTTGTTTCATAATTCTAACGCATTTGGTTCCTGTATTATTCACTTTTATATACAGGGTACGCTAAAATTAAAAAATAATTCCGGCGCCAAAAGTTAATAGTCGTCCAGAGAATCAAGAAATTCCCCGCCTTCGGTAGGATATCCACTATCTTGTTCACACTAGCCCGCTTTGAGTCCCAGGTAACGTTTTGTAACAACCTGTTCTTTGTTGCAGTGATTAGTAATTACTTCTGAGGTCAAAATTAGAGCTTTTCTAATCTCGTGAGTTGCGACGTGCCCAATTTTCTAAAACAAAACCATGTACTTTGAGAGTGTTGTATAGATTCTACCAAACACATAAGTACTTGAGCCCTTGAATATTTTGGTATAATTTGTTTATTTGCATGAAGTTGTGAATGAAGATGCTTGGCGTTGAATGTCGTACCGTCGTACCGATAACTTGGCACCCCCCCCCCACCCCCCTCCAAGAATCTGTCGGCCAAACACGGTAAGTTGCGTGTTTGTAGTTCCATGTGCGTGCGTGTTTGTGTAGGTGTGTAAGTGCGTGAGCAAGTCGTTTGCGTTAGAAGCATCACAGTGGATACTGGGCACAGGAGGCCTTCATTGGTAAACAAAAATGCCCACGAGTTCATTCTTGTTACAATTATAAATTAGCGCACCGACAGTGCAAGAAACTTTCCCTGGATGAAACAAATCATAAAATATTTTAGCTTGACTCATAACATACGACACTGTGGGGAAATTAAAAAATGTGTGTGCGAAATTTAAATGAAATTCTTGTAGGTCCTGTGAGCATGACAAAGCACTAAATGGTTTAGTGTACATTTCCGGGAAAAAAAATGGATATTATAATTGATGTTGCCGAAGTTATTGCATTATATTTGCTAGGTGCATGTTTGTATCCTTTAGAAAGTGTCCTGCAATTGTTCATCCGCTAAAAACCGTCCCAGCTTCATTCACCTAACCTGATGTGTTCAAAGTAAGTGTACTCTCGTATTTTGCGTAAAACCGCACAAACAGAATATCCCGAAAATATTATCAGAAACAGAAATCGATACAATCTGTTCCTTTGTTCAGTTCCCAACCCAACAAGTGTAACTGGTCAGGGTATTGCACTTTGAGTCACTCTAGCTTCTCGCATCTGGAGTTGTTCCATCTTCAATTAAGATGAGAACAAATTAGGAGAGTTATGACTTTAGCACGCAGCACTTTCTCTCACAGTACACATCAGTACACCTCACAGGGACGGGTGTCGTTTCGACCGAAAATGTGGGCTTACATGTTTGTGTACAAACAACTACACGCATTGTAAACAAAGACGCGGCACTGATTTATAACCAAGAGCGTGCTCAGTATTCCAAGCATCGGAGTACCACTATCATTCTATTCAAAGCTGCTAATTTATATATTTAAACATTTCTTGTGACGGTAAAGGTGGCTGGTGGGTAGAACTGACCACCTTCATGTTCCGAATGACTTGAAATTCTGGGAGAGTCAAAACGTTTGTAGCCAAAAGGCCAGTCGTTGGCAGTAATTACATTTTTTGACGTTTTGCTGACCGTGCATCTCGGTATATTTATCTCAGTATTTAACCAACTTGATGCACAAAATTTGTTTCACAATAAGTTTTGTTTCATGCCTCTACATGTTTCGAGCACATGTGCTCATCATCACACTCTATAGTTGGCCGTCTCGTGCACGAGACAGCCACCTATAGTGTGTGATGATACCAGAGGCTGTGTAATGCAACTTTGACCTCCTGATGATGAGCACATGTGCTCGAAACATGTAGAGGCATGAAATAAAACTTATTGTGAAACAAATTTTGTGCATCTATTTGGTTAAATACTGAGATAAAGTAGTGACATTGTTTATAATTTTGCATTGCCCAAGTGAGATTGATGTTTTACTATCATATATTCGCTTGTTTGGACGTCTCCCCAAGAATGGCGATTTATGGCGGAAACATGTAGGGGGGGGGGGGAGTTGAAGTTTATGTACAACACCCAATCCTATTGCGTATATTTGTTGGATAGTAAATATTGAAAATGGCGAGTGTGGAAGTTCCCAGTAGGGTCGCTACGTCAGTCAGGATTTTATGGGAGATCTCTCTTCACTTCGAGTTCCATGAAGTGTCTTCCCGGAGGTACTAAGAACAATGGTGAGCCGGGATAGCTCAGTCGATATAGCGACTCTATATGGTTTGGACGGTCCGGAGATCAATTACCGGTGGGAGCGAGTCTTTTAGCAACCGTCCAGACATTCCCTGCGGTACAACCAGCTTCCTAAATAATGGGTACTGGGTCATTACTAGGGTAAAGCAGCCGGAACGTGGCGTTAACCACCCACACCTTTAGAGAGCCGATGTTAAAGAAAGAGTAGACTTATACCTCTACTCACCCTTTGTGTCTTCACGCCACGTCATAGAATTAAATTTACCTTTACCTTTAATAATAAATTGTGTATCACCCTATACTTCTCCTTCTTTTAAACGTGCGTCACGGAGATTAAATCAATGGGATGACGTAATACATATAGAAATCTCAGATATTCTGTACAACGAAAATAGGAAAGTAGATTATTACAAACAGCAATGTGATATCGGGCAAGTCACCGGTATATCATCTCTAAACATTTTGTCACCAGGAAATAATAACTGACAAATAGTTCTCTAATTTTCCTTTTTCAATTCGCTGCCGACAGACACTTCGTGTAACCAAACATTACGCTACTATTACCGGGAAATCTGTGCTTTCCTTTACGTTTACTGCAGCTGTGCATTATTTCGAGACGCGCAATGCCGACAGACACCACAGCAGGTTTCGCCTTTCATACATTTGCAGAAATGGATAATTTGGTACCATAAAGCCTTTAAAAACCGCAATATTTTTTGTTCTCAGAAACTGCAGTTCTAATTTCAGTAAACGTTTGAAACTTTGAATTTAAACGGCTTATACAGTGTTGTGGATCTTATGCTTTATTTTTTTGTACTGATTGTCATTCAAATTACAACAATTCAAATACTAAGTGAACTGTCTCAAAACTTTGGGGGCGGCACTACACTTTCCAGTTTTGAATATTTTGCCAAAAATTCGGATTTTCTGGCCAGGAATACTTAAAATTTCGTATGGTAGGTAAATGCAATAAAAATAATCTCCGGCGATCTACAGCTTAAGGGTGATATTCAATGCAAAATTTATGGCAATATGGCAATATTCGCACGTTTCTTCGTGGAGGAAACTTGTGTCTATAAATATATAGGGTGATCAAAACGTCTCTGTGCACCTGATGATTACAATACAGAAAGCAACCGCACAGAGACTTTTTTATCACCCTGTATAATGTGTGTTTGAAAAACAAGCTTGGAAATTTCGTGTGGAATTATTTATTACCCTGTCGAACATTGTGCCTACTAAATAACATCAAAATAAAAAGACACGCAAGGAATGGCCTTGCAAATAGAATAAATCAACAGTAATTTACCGTTTCTAAAATTGCACTGCTTATAGCTATACATTTTAAACTTTTTGCGCCGGAATTATTTTTTTTAATTTTAACACACCCTGTATATAAAATGCGAATAATACAGAAACCAAATATGTTAGAATTATGAAACAAACTGCATGTTGAAGAGAAAAAAACGGAGATTATATACCACGTTAAAAATATTCAGTATCTATATTTGTTGAATAAATATATAAAATGCAACTTTAGAGGTTAGCGGTGCGGTACGACCACTATAGTTGACATTAGGCATCAAAAAGTTAATGTACGATTCTTGAAGACTTTGACTATACCAAAACATGTAGGAGCTAAGTAACAGGAAGAACACGTAGAGTGTAGTGCTTTGTCTTTGCTGGCGTTGCCAGAGTTTTGAGTTTAAGAACGTGATTGTTTCGGGATTCGATCCTGTAACTGTCGTCTCCGCCAACATGAGCTAGAATTTTCGATTCTGCAATGTTCTTCTGTTTCTATTAATCTCGCCGCCCTACAGTGTATGACAATGCACGTCTCTGCGGCTTGCGAAGTTAAAACTGTAGAGATCGAGATGTCTGCATGAATAATTAATCAAAAGACGTCACAGGAAATGGAAGGTAGCAACGTTTATCGCCTCGGTTTCCCTCCCACAACAATTCCATTTGTATCGTTAATGAATGCTTCCGCTCCCCTGTTTCATGTTCGAGACGCGATATCTATGTGGGAAAGTCTATGGAAAACATTGAACAGAATACATTCAGTGTCTGCTAGCGTATCTCTGCCGGTTTACACGCGTTTAATTAACAAGAAGCAGGATTATTTCGCTAGTGGCCATATTTTATATGGCAGAAAATCAGATCTTCGTGCTAATCCGTAGTTCAGTTCTGCTGACTTCCATTGCCAGACGGTGAAATTTGAAGATTTAGACACATAAAACTGCGAGACATTTTGAGGCTTTCTTACTTGTAAGGTTTCGAAGCTATATAGCGAGACTAGCAGTGCACGTGTTACGGTAATGGTAAAGGTAAAGTTCACCCTAGAACACGCCACGAAGGTCCAGAGGGGGGTTAGAGGTATAGCACTGCACTTTCTTCAACCTCGGCGCTAGATGTGGTGAGTGTTCAACGCCACACCCCGGCCGCTTTACTCCAAGGAAAGATCCGGTGCCCATTGTATAGGAGGATGGGTGGACACCAGGGCCTGTCTGGACGGGTGCGGAAAAATCTCACCCTCACAGGGGATCCCCGGACCGTCGAGCCCATAGCGAGTCTCTATACCGAATGAACTATTGCGGCACGTGGTACGGCAGCACACCAAAAGGCTGCGTGAATTTCTAAAATGCAAACTTCAAAATTTGTGACGTTTCAGAAAGAAAAAATTCCATTGGATATGTTTTTGAGCCATCTCCGTACATTTCACTTTATGGCTGTTATGATTCACTGTTTATCGCAGTAAAACTGAAAGATAACAAATAGATTTCAAGTGGCGATTGTGTTCTTAGCATGCATTCTGATAGACATATGTGCGTTGAGATAGTTGCAGAGTATTCGAAGGTCTGTTATCTTTGGAATTAAAATTACATCGCCATTAACAGTTGATACAGTTTTTAAAATTCTCACTGCCCTTAACAATAGCAGTATAAAGGGTAGGATTGTCATTTATTGTTTGAATATTTCAAGCTCGAGAAAACTTAAAAGGGTGTAAGAATTCACGAAGAGTGAGGAATGTACAGCTTCTTACAAGATAAATAAGGCTGAGAATTTAGATTTGAGTTTACACTTGTTTTAAAAACGGAAAAACAGTCGACTACACACACACCACACACACACACACACACCCACACACACCACACCCACACACACCCACACACAAACACACACACACACACACACCACACATACACACCACATACACACCACACACACACACACCACACACACAAACACACACACCACACACACACACACACAAACACACACACCCCCACACACACACACCACATACACAACACAAACACCACACCCACACACACAAACACGCCACACACAACAAACAAACCACACAAATACAACCCACACACACAAACACACACACCACACAAACACACACACCAACACACACACCCCCACACACACACACCACATACACAACACAAACACCACACCCACACAC
>Ga0123352_10021769_pt1 | contig 10218 bp, 8 predicted proteins | sample TergutLab28metaG_FD_89700 | JGI IMG/M metagenome (GOLD analysis project Ga0123352, IMG submission 89700) | Labiotermes labralis P1 segment gut microbial communities from Petit-Saut dam, French Guiana - Lab288 P1 | ecosystem: Host-associated > Arthropoda: Insects > Digestive system > Gut ...
ATATATATATATATATATACACACACACACATCTCGTCAGATCTCACGCACATTTTTTCTCTTACTACAGTTTTAAATTGTATAAATGATGCCTTTTTAGTAGCTGCACTAATTTTCACCGTGCCATGCCAGTATATACGCAAACAATCAACGCATCAAGAAAAAGCCCAGATTAATGAAGCTGCTAATAAATACATCATTTATACAGGTGAAAGTTCTAAAAGGCATAATGTAGGCTAAGTGAGATTTCACGTAATGTGTGTGTATGAGTGTGTGTATGTGTGTATATATATATATATATATATTTATTTATTTATTTTCTTGTAGTACAATGCTTTACACTTAGCCTGATGATGTCTACTGAGACCGAAACATGTAGCTCTCTATTACGTAATAAGTGCATAGTCGCGTTGACGGAATTTTAATAATAATTACCAGTAATCATATGAACATAACGATGTGGCTTCTATAAAGTAACTTCTAAATAATGCGCTAATATGTATATTCTTCTTCTTTTACGGTAAAGAGGTGGATAATATCGTACCATTAGGTCTAAGGCGGGAATCTACCGGTTACGTGAATACAGTTATACTTAATTACATTTTCAGGTTATTTCTTCCATTTTAGAGGACGTCTTTAGCCTCGCTTGTAACATGTACGAACTAAGTACTAATTGGCAACCAAGTGATGTGCACTTAATGAACACGCGTGATTGATTACCTTCCATTTAATTTCACATAATAAAACAATTGTAAAAGTCCAAAACTGAAGTGTTTAACTCGGCTACCGCAAGCAGACTAAACACTGCAATGCAAAGGAACGCTGAAGCGTAAATTTCTTGATGATGCCAGACTGTGAAATATGGCCAAATTTTTCTTTCTTCCGTGGATTTAGTTACTCTGGCTATTTGTTCTTAATTATAATTTCCCTCAAATTAGGAGATACACGGAATTCTGTTACCCTAGACCCTAATTTTTGTCCAGTGCACCCTATCGCGAGTCAGACTGTGGCCCAGGTCGTACAGAGGCATTGCTGTCGCTGCTGCCGCCACCACCGCCGCCGCCCTTGAAGAGGAGCCGGAATATCTCAGTGGGTGTGTGTCTAGACCGGACGACCGAGGAAGTGTGGTTTGATCTCCGGTCGAAGCAACAGATTTTCCTGTTGTACCGACAGTGCAGACCGACTGAGCTGCTAACCCAGCCTCTTTTTATTCAGTCAGTACTGGCTTGAGAAGCTGACCACCGCCTCTGTCTGGTGACAAGATCAGAAATGAGTGAAACTCTCCTTGCACTTTCCCATATGCCTGCGTGGCATGCACAGGGACTTTACCCTTAAGAGCACGGCTGTGTGTATGAAGCACAGTTATGTAGTCCCTTGGTTACTTAGGCAGACGGCTAAATTTTACTGCGGGTGGCCATAACCATGACAGTCGTAATTTTGTCGTAGCTAATAACCAAACTCCCACAACAGCCATTTTGTGCATTTCCCTTACAGAATGACAGATAAGGGAACGTTGTCTTAGAACAATTATTTACTTCCACAGGAAGATCTAGACAAATAGTAATTTAAATCATGAGTCGACATCTTGCGCTTTTCGATTAAAACAAAATCAGACAATTTACCAGTTACAGGCGTTTATCACATTATCCTGCTTGGCACTTCTGTTCCTTACATTAGACGTTGCTTCTGTTTTTCCCTCTTGCTGGATCTATTTCGCTGTCCTGTCTGCGTTTCAGCGCCACACGTTGGTGATCACCTTTGTGGTGGTGACGACGACGACGGTTCTTAGAATGCCATTTTCTCTGAGTGGTTGTCCATATTTGTGTTGTATATGCCCGTAGTGCTCATGCCAAGAGAGTCGAGTGTTTTTTCATGCACAACATACGATAGACATTTTCATTACACCTCTTATGTGTTCATTTGCTTGGAACAGATGCGGAAGCAATATTACTGTAACATTCATGTTGTTACTGTACGTCATTTTATGAGCGGAGCTTCTTTCTAATGGCCTCGAGGCCTCTTCAGTTTCAAATCTTTCAATGACTAATCCCGTTCAACTTCCCCCATTTGAATTATTGACTTATCGTACCTCGTTATTCAGTTTCGTATTAAAGCGTTTACGATTGTCTCTGTTTCCGGCGCAGGCCTTACGAACCGGACCTTAAAGTTTGTAGCACGATCTTTTGCTAACAGCCCATGCTGTAGGAACCATTTTTAGGCTCGTTCGCATACTAACGAAAAACGCCTATTATCTTTGTCATGCGTGTCCGTCCGTCTCTCCTCAGCTTGACTTCCACTGGACGGAGTTCGTGAAATTCGATATTGGAAACTTTCCTTAAAATCTGTCGAGAGACTCGACATTTGATTACATTTCTGGCAAAAATATCGGGAACTGTACATGAGGATATAAGTACGTTCTGTTGTTGCCGGCGACATGAAATCGCCATGAAATGGTATCTGGCTATTAGCATAGCCGAGGCGTTACAGTTATTACGGGAACGCGCCACAAAATTACGTTATGGTACATTGCTTGTCTTGTTGAATTCTGTCTACGTGAAAATCCAGAAGTACTCAAAATAAAGGCTAATTTCGCAATTGTAAATATATGGTAGAATTAAACAATTCATGTGTCATATTTTTGTGAATAAATGTGTGTGTGTGTGTGTGTGTGTGTGTGAGGTGCATGATGAAATACATAGAGAAAGGAATTTGGAGATTCTCGTCATTCGCAATCAGCCGTCCATTACTAGAGACTGGCTGTTTCTAACAGGCGTTCTTTTTTTGTATTCTTCTTGAACACGAAAAATGAATCTCATTTTTGGAATGTGTGAAGAAATCCAAGAGCATAGACAGCATCCGAAATATTAGTCAAACTAATTGCAGTACACTATCCTGGGAATCACGTAAGGTTTTTATTCAGGTCGGAGATGTTCATGTCCCCTACTTTCTAAACTGCAAAAATGAAGGTGTATTGCCGTTTTGAATGTGAAATATTTTCCCGAATTTTTTAAGAAAGAAAACTATCACATGTGTATGCAAACGAAATGTCCAGAAAAACGTTTGAGCTTAATTTTGAGATTAAGTAATAGTTCTCAATGGGCAGTTTGTTTGTGGCTGGCCTGTAAAACAATAAACTTCGTGTTATGTTAATATTTTTCCAACGAGATGCAACACAAAGCAGTCTATTTATTATTCTACAAGTTCACCCTACATGTTTCGGGTGTCAACCACATCCATCATCAGGAGTACACATAACTGTAACTACAGCCTCCGGTACTGGCCATATTTTTTGTCCAGCCACCTCCCTCCAAAGTGGCCAACTTGGCCACGTTGGAGGGAGGTAGCTGCACAAAAAATATCACCAGTTACATTTTCGTGTACTCCTGATGATGGGTGTGGTTGACACCCGAAACATGTAGAGTGAACTTGCAGAATAATAAATAGACTGCTTTGTGTTCCATCTCGTTGGACAATTATTAATATAGATGAACGATGCACGGAACTATAAACATAAAATCAATAAACTTCTTGGTTTATGCTAGGTCTGTCTATTGTCACAGTGAATGAAATCTTAGAATTTAAATAACGGCCTTACAGAAGCTTGGGGACAAAGATACAAGTTAGAAGATGTATGTGTAATCTTGATAATTCTGGCACGTCTGCTCCTGTTGTTGAGGTGTGGATTACGCATACACTGTGTTTTTTTTTTCTGTAAAAGTTGTGTTGGAAGCATTTCTCGTTCCAGTAAATATTTAGCAAGTTGCGTTTCAGATGCAAACTTCACGTAATATGTTTGTTACTTACACGGATATAGGCTAATAAAAATTGCATCGTATCAAAACTTTTGTTCAGTCATACTAGCGATAGGTTTTATTAACATTTTTGGAGCGATTCCAGAGTTGCTGCAAACGGGAAGTTGAAAAAACGTACGGCCAGGAGGGAGACGTTGATAACATTCCCACTTTTGCACATTCCATTTGACAATGAGCCGAAAGCTACTGGGCATGAAAAATAACCTGACGTTTCAGATACAAATCCAACCTTACGAGATTTGAGGTCTCTCTGCCGTTTTGCGGAAGATTCAAGTCTTGTGGGATGCTTCACCACGCTCACTTACCGACGTTTCGAAAGGGCGCAGTGCCTTCAGCACCAGTGTCAAGTAGTGCATCTGTGTGTTGACAGCAGCGCCACTTTGGTAACCTCAAAATTTCACAGTCCAGGAAGAATTTCTTAACCATAAATTTGGGATACACTATGATACTTCGGAACTTCGGTATCTGTTTACCAGTCGACATGGCGTAGAATTTCAGAAGACTTGAACCTTCACAGAATTCTTACGCAGGTGGTAATAAAACTTACAATCTTTCTTCTTTGTTTTTCATTGAACATTAGCTGCATTCTAATGTGAACCATATCCACCGTAGATACGAGGATATATGACGTCTTCTCCACTTCCCCAGTTATCATTTCTCGGTGAACTGTGTGTACAGAATGTTTTTAATTTTGTGCGCAATTATAAGGCAACTCCCCATCTTTCAGTTGATAAATTAGAAAAAAATTCTCTTCTTATACTGGGTTAAATGCGGTAGTTTGTAGTCTTACAGGGTTGCACCATATGGACCTGATTGTAATTTACAAATTTTCTGTTCTTTCAGCCGTTTCGGAGAAAATCCGTAAAGTTCTATTTCAACATGAACAGTTTTGTCTTCAGTTGACCGGCAATTGTAGAGAAAAAGCTGCCGAGGGCAGTTAAACAAACATATCGTGCGTTGATTTATCACATCTTCCGTAGAATGTGTAAAAATGTAGGACCGAAGGTTCAAAAATTATATGAGAACTAATTAACGTTTTGAAAGGCAAGTGATTGCCGGTCCCAGCGGCCGCGCGGTCTAAGACGTAGGTCTGCGGCAGCTCGCCTGCTCAGATTGTGGGTTCGAATCCCACCAGGGACACGGATGTCTGTCTGTTGTGACTGTTGTGTGTTGTCAGGTAGAGGACTCTGTGACGAGCTGATCACTCATCCAGACGAATCCTACCGACTGTGGTGCGTCGTTGTGTGTGATCTAGACACCTCGTGAATGAGAGGGCCATGGCCCACTGGGGACTGTTGCGCTATGAGAAAGAAATAAAAGGCCAGTGAATAAGCGTATGTACCTTCTTACATAACGGTAAGAAAACTGCATTTAGCCACACAGTGTTGCTTGTAATCCGCACAGCATACACCGGCTATTTACGTGAACTCTCTCACCTGATTGGCCTTTATAACGGAGAAAGACTATTCTCTGTGATATACGGACTGGATTTTTTTTGTGGTGAATATGACGCTTTGTATTTTGTAATTTTCTCCTTCTTTCATGTGCCTAAGGGAGTAATACAATGTTATATCGCATATTATCACAGCTGTTTAAAGCGTTTTTAGTTTTTCGTTGTGTGTAGCGCTGAACTTTGCTACTATATTTTCACACCTCCCTCAGTCCACAAGATATATCGACGGGAAATTTCTGACTGCTGAAGTTATTTCGTTTGGTGTCTTGCATAATTTTCAATGACAATTATGCGTATTGGCGTATTCCTTCTCTTCGATATTAATACTGCATGAAGTCATTGGTCTTTACAACTAAACCTACTCGCCATTGTAGACGCTAGTAATGACTGGTTTTTATACAGTTATTTATGCTGTGCCATGTAAAACGTATACGAAACCAGTCCAAGGAAAGCAGCGCGATGTTTCAGCGGCCATTTAATAAGTAAGATGGAGAAACACGGAACCCTGTGATAAAGGGAGACAAATTCATTCCACTTAATTGGATATATTGTGTCTATCGAGTAATTATGTGAAGCCATATAATCATTATCTCAAACATGTCTCAGTAGAATGGATATAATTTTACTGCAAGATTTATGCATTTCGCGTTTCACAGTTGTGTCGTATATTTGACCAGATTTAATTTTTACTGCAAGATGTGTGTACTGCGCGTGGACTTTGTGACTGTTAATCACCGACCCTCCATCCCTCGCTGTTCCTATTCAGCCGCCACGCCAAGACTCGTTCTTAGCATACACAGAAACGTAGGTACAAAGACCAACTTTAGTTTCCAATGAACCGTTTGTTGACCTCCCAAGTTTCTTTCATTTTCTAATTTTCTTTGACCATGACGACCGACTTAACACATTTCTGATATAAAACTCAACGTAGCTTTTCATCTTTTGACCTCACCATTTCCTTCTCCTTCTGTAATTATTCGTTTTTCAGAATTGTCTATCTCCATTAACCATTAACCTATCGACCTGTTATTGCTTAACAAACTACAGTAAATAAAACTTACCTAAAACACTGTCTGCAATAGGTTTATGTACTATGAGCGCGTCTTTCACATTTCTCCGTTCAAAACAACTCAGTAAGTCAGCAAGAGGTCTCCCTGTCGTCACGCAAGCTTGTGATGGTACATGCTAAACTTTCCAAAACATGGTACATCAGGTTCCTGTATGCTGATAATGAATGACAGTAAGGCCCCAGAAATATATGATATTCCTCGGAGTCCACGTTGGACGTAAACTTACAGTCGTTATGCGTCGTGTTTTATGGAAACAGCTTAGTGTTGTCTGGGCAAGAGACGTGCTCCTGCCTACAAAATTTACTTACAACTTCATAAGACAGAAGTCAAGTTGAGGGCCAGAGAAACACAGTGACAGAGTGACAAAGTCAGTGGTTCCTAGGCGTTATTGTCTGCTACCCAAAACTGTAGATGACATTGCCACTGGGACCTAGATGTTATCAGTACCTACTCGGCATAGTCACGTTGCACCCGCGGTCTGTGAAGTCTGTTTTCTCTGGCTGCTGGAACTCTTGGATCACGTGCTCCAGTCGCACTGGAGGCGTGGGTGGTGTATGTTTTCATGTGTACTGGGTTTGCATTGTCCTGTGTAAGGTAAAGTTCTTATGGTAGGCCCAAGGAGCCTAGCCAAAGACACAGTCAAGCAACAGTTTCTGAGACCAGGCCTAATTCGTAATTGACACAGGCAAGAAAAGTAAGAAAGAAAGAAAGAAGTTTTGGGTTTTTGACGCTCAGGTTACCGTGCATTGTGATAAATTCGTATAATAAAACCAACTAGATGCACTAATTTCTCAAATTTATTCTTGGAATAAAACTCAACACGTTTTGGAGAGTTCCTCTGTCCATCATCAGGAGCTTTTCACTGTACACACAGGAATGGTATGTGTCATACAGGTTTGCTGACAGCTTGCTCCTGATGATGGACAGATGAACTGTCCAAAACATGTAGAGTTTTATTCCAAGAATAAATTTGAGAAATTAGTGCATCTAGTTGGTTTCATTATATGAAGTTTTGGGTTCTCTGTAATGCTACGCGTTGTCGACTAGTAAATGGTTACCGACCGTTTCGGAAGATCGTAGTGCCTTCATGTTCATGGTCAAGCAGACGATGAAGGTGACAGCGCCGAAAAGAAGATACGAATTTGCTACAGTTTATTACTCTTGAAATTAGAATACGGAGAGTGGAATGCCAGTATGTAAGAACAGAGGAGTGAAGGAAGGTATGGGATACTGTTACCGGCGATCCTTGGTTCGAGAACAGATCACAGATTTGCTCAGTGGGTAGGTAGGTAAATTTACATTTGGCTGAGTTAATTATAAATTTAGTAGAATTCGAGCGAAATGGATACTGGCGCATTGGATCAAGGTTTATGTACCACACTGGCAGGTATGGAACTCAAGGCCTTAAAACCTCGCGCGTGAGACGTTATTGTTAAGTGTATGACCTTATTTGTTGCGAGGAGGAATTCGGCTACCCTAGCTGAGGATTAGTGGCGGCTTGTGCCGTTCTAATGCCTACAAGAAAATCACGATTAGCACTTACGGCCGTAATACAAAATTGAAGTCACCTGTTATGTAACAGGGCAAGTGGTCCCTAAGCCAGCCCAAGCTGTGTTCAGAAAACAATTGTTTTCGGGCCGCCGTGACCGCCAACACGATAAGAACAAAGTCGTCAATGAAGGCTCGGTAGTGGTAAAATGTTCAGTGCATTTCGTAATCGACACTCACTGAGTATTAGAAAATTAAAAATCAATGTTAATAGACTTAGCGAATTGTCGCTAAGCTACCATAACTAAATAAATTGGTCTGTCTACCGCAAATATATTTCTGTAAGCTCTGTACTTAATATTTCCTGAGAGGAGGTTATACTCAGCGACTGGGCTATCCAGTCAATTTGGCACTGTGGTGATTCGGACGGCCACAATACGCTTTGCGATGTAACTATATGTAAACAGAACTCCGACGGTCCTCACAGTAATGTCCAGATGACCCCCACCGACTACGACGGTCCACTCACACAGTTCAAGTTGCGCCCATTAAACCTTTTTTAATGTACTTGATATTAAAGGCAGTGTATAGCTATACTTTCTGTTCCCGTTTCTTGTTTCGCCTTCAACTGCATTGCAAAGAAGCGGCTTAATTTAGACACACTCAACCAGCTCACCACAATCCCCGTTTCTTTCTGCAATTACACATCACGCGTATTGGTGACTTTCTTGGGCTATTATGTACAGTTCATGAATTTATCTTTTAATGTTCTGCATGGCTCTGCCATATGTTACTATAAAGGTCCAGAAAAATTAGGACAGATTTGAATTAAATTAGACACATTGGTTTCTGATGATGGTGCTATTTTATTACGGGGAAACATAAATACCACAAAGAAGAAACACCCCACAAGCTATGTTAGGTGGTAGTAAGAAGGTTCTGGAATTAAAAGATGATGGAACTTCATACGTTACTTATTTAGTACGCTAGGATGAATGTGGGTCATCTCTTTACCCAGGTCAGTTATAGAATTCGCTTCCTGTACGAAAATCTACACACTCTCAGGTAGCCGCTACTATCCATGGGTAAAGAGTGGAGCTTGCAGTCTGAGTTGAAGTTGGAGGGGTGTTGATGCACCACTCTCTGTAGCAGCAAATAACGGAAGAAAACAGCTGTGCATATAGTCAGCTGAAAACAGTACTGTCTTTGTTGTGCCACAATGATTGGAGTGACTTGATTTATCTGTCGTGTCAATTCCTAACTACTTACGTTCGTCATTGACAACAAGAGACAGGGTGTCTTAATTTCTCACACCTTATCGAAACTTATGTCACTGATAAGTTGTAGCCGTCTGTGGAATTTGTATTTTGGCCGAATAGGGTCACATATTTTTAGTCAGTGTTTTGCGCACATATACCTATGTTGGTTTACACGCAAAGTCGACCAAGTTGAATTTAATGAATCTTGGCTACCATTTCATATAGAATCTATTTTCTGTCCGTCTGTTATCTATAAACGCAGAGATTAAAACGTAAGAATCTACAGGTTACCTCATATTCTTTGTGGATATGAAACGCAGTCTCGCGTAACTACTGAAGTAACAGACAAGTAGACCGACAGTGTTAGCACAAAGTGAGGGCAATAGGCTATTTAGACGGAAGACGAAGCTTGGAGAATATCCACAATAAATATCTTAATAGTCTGTAAGCCAATCATCGCCATATATTGTTAGGGTGAAGAAATCAAGGAAGATTACATGCGCAGAGCATGTGGCTGCATGGTGGAGATGAAACATGCATGCACAGTAACAGGGAGACAGTTTATCTGGACTGTGAGTGGCCAGCACCATGTACCGTCTGATGATGTCACGTCCCAGACTAGAGTAGTCTTAAATGGCATCTGTAGGTGCCTCAGATCTCACGAAGTGGGCAAAATTCCGTTCTGTTCTTTTTTTAGTTTAATGCTACCGAGCAGTTTAACAGCAGCAAACGGGAGAGGGTGAAATGCGGGTTTCCGGTGCCTTAAAACGGGAACACTCGACTAAGGGAGCAAACCATGACAGAAAATCCTAGGTCCTTCGTAATTTCGGGGGTTGAGTTTTAGGCTAGCGACCTTATATCGTAAAAATAAGTGCTATGAGCTTTACAACACTGAAACCGGGCAGATTTTGGAGACGACTAAAGCAAACGCCAGAGGAAATGAGAGAGGAATCCCAAATAGGAGGATGGGAAGTACAATGTTACAGTCAGGGAAAGAGAGATGAAGTAATAAATGATTTCAAGAAACTAAAACTGAGAAATTGGATTCAACTCGTCAAAGATAGAAAAGCCTGGAATGATCTGGTGCAGAAGACTAAAACCATATAAGGTTGTAGTGTAAGAATAAGAAGAAGTAG
>Ga0123352_10021770_pt1 | contig 10217 bp, 8 predicted proteins | sample TergutLab28metaG_FD_89700 | JGI IMG/M metagenome (GOLD analysis project Ga0123352, IMG submission 89700) | Labiotermes labralis P1 segment gut microbial communities from Petit-Saut dam, French Guiana - Lab288 P1 | ecosystem: Host-associated > Arthropoda: Insects > Digestive system > Gut ...
GCTGCTGCAACTGTACAGAACACAGGACGCTGCTGCAAGTGTACAGAACACAGGACGCTGCTGCAACTGTACAGAACACAGGACGCTGCAGCAACTGTACAGAACACAGGAGGCTGCTGCAGCTGTACAGAACACAGGACGCTGCTGCAAGTGTAGAGAACACAGGACGCTGCTGCAACTGTACTGAACACAGGACACTGCTGCAAGTGTACAGAACACAGGACGCTGCTGCAACTGTACAGAACACAGGAGTCTGCTGCAACTGTACAGAACACAGGACGCTGCTGCAAGTGTACAGAACACAGGACGCTGCTGTAAGTGTACAGAACACAGGACGCTGCTGCAAGTGTACAGAACACAGGACGCAGAACAGGATTGCAAGCTGCGGTCCTTGTCCAATATCGAGTACATGGAACATTTTTTGTCTTGTCCACAATGATATCTCAGGTGTTGTTTTTTGCCTTTCTCTCAAATCACTTGTTCTTTACATATGAAAACAAGAGAAACACAATTCTGCCTCTCCTAGTGGAACACCAAGAGAAAAACAGCGACAGTCATTCGCCACTGAACATAACTTAGACATAATCAATTTGCCTGTTCTTCACTTGGAAAACAGGAATCTATGTAACATTGCTCAAAATGTAATCTTGTCCAGCATTTAAATTTGTTTAAAATTTCTTTCTAGTTTATAGAGGTTAAGAATGAATATAAATTATTTATCATTAGTATCAGTATCACAATAATATTATGATATTATGATGCCATATTTGAAGAGGCTGTCACTGGTGTCATCCAACCTACCCCCTACCTGTTCCACCATTGCTCAAAACATAATTTCTCCACAGTGCCCAAACTTGCTATGTGTCCCACCCATCCTCCCATTTAGAGAGCAGAGAGGTGACTCTTCCCTGGGAGGAGGAGGTGGGAGTGGGCAGGTGCTGGAATTTGATCAGCTGCAAAATAACTTAATAGATGATTATTTGTGCATGGCTACGCTTAAATTTTGGAAATTGCGAGGCAGAATAAAGGGCAGACTCTAAAAGCAGCTGACTGTATTTCACTGCCTGCCTACCGCCGTAACATTGAACAACACTGAGTTCATACTGAGCATGGTAAAACAGAGATTTGTAGCCGCACTGCACCCTTCCGATTTTGAGAGAGGAGACTGGACACACACACACACACACACACACATATATATATATATATATGTAGAGGGGGAGAGAGAGAGAGAGGGAGAGTGAGGGATGAAATTCATATGGCCATTTGTAATCTACACAAAGATTTGACTGAAATTTGATTATTGGATGTTGGCAGTAGTAGCAGCAGGATAAACATCTCTTTGGTTCGTATTCCAGAAAAAAAAATCTGTAAACGGCGAGTAATTAAACACGTTGTGCCCAAGGGTACATTTTTTGTAAATTTTCCAAAAAGTAACCTTTTTACAAAGAAAATATTGAAATAATTTTATCAACTTCTTTTTACGATAAAATTAAAGTGGATCATGAATAAAATTTTTACAGTATTATATTCAATGAAGAGTGGGTGTGGTGGGAATTATAAATATCACATATCAAAGTTAATTCTGCTAAATATTATTAATATACTTGAAAGTAATAAAATATACAGTTGATAAAACTTCACTCTACATGGAATATTTCATGAAGTACGATACCTGAAGTTTCAAATATTCTGGCATTTTACGCTGTGTCGTTTTGTCAGCAGGTCCCAACGTTTCGGATGATCGTAGCTCCTTCGCATTCTCAATGTCCGTGTGTGTGTGTGTGTGTGTGTGTCTGTGTGTATGTGTTTGTGTATGTGTGTGTCTGTGTCTCTATATGTGTCTGTGTGTGTCTGTGTCTGTATGTGTGTGTCTGTGTCTGTATGTGTGTGTGTCTGTATGTGTGTGTCTCTGTGTGTGTCTGTGTGTGTATGTGTGTTTGTGTATGTATGTGTGTGTGTGTGTCTGTAAGAGTGTGTGTGTGTGTGTTTATGTGTGTGTGTGTGTGTGTGTAAGTGTGCGTCTGTGTGTGTGTGTATGTCGGTGTGTGTGTCGGTGTGTATGTGTATGTCTGTGTGTATGTGTGTGTATGTCTGTGTGTATGTATGTGTATGTCTGTGTGTATGTATGTGTATGTCTGTGTGTATGTGTGTGTGTGTGTGTCGGTGTGTATGTGTATGTCTGTGTGTTTGTGTCGGTGTGTGTGTGTCTGTGTGTGTATGTGTTTGTCTGTGTGTATGTGTGTATCTGTTTGTGTGTCGGTGTGTGTGTGTGTATGTGTGTGTAGGTGTGTGAGTGTGTGTGTGTGTGTCTGTGTGTTCTTTTCTTTTGATCTGTGAAATATTACGATTACTTACTGGGTCCGAAGACGACTGTTTTTATGGGCCCACAACAAATATTGGAATTCAAAATAGTTTACATTTTCACTAATTTATTGTTGTTATTCTAATATAATAAAAACCTAAACAGCAGAATGTCTGTAATGATTGTTTATTTGCGACTTTAGAAATCCTACACAACGGGATCCGGATCCAGTTTTGCAGAACAGATTTCGACCCTAAATCTAAAGACCAAACAGTACGCCAGTTACAGCGGCGCTCTGTCAGTGAACTGGCAGCATTTAGTACAGCATTATATTAACTTTTTTGATACTTAGAACAGTTCTGAAACTTTTAATCTGCGCGTCCATTCAGGCTGGTCTGGAGCTCTCTGCAGCACTCTCAGTCCCGTCCTTAATAAGAACCTGACGACCGCTAATTGCTTCTGAATAGTTCGCAACTAACTATACACAGAATTATACAACGATATGATATCCACTTTGCTTATGTTACAGAAGGCAACATATTTTCTCTCAAAGAAAGTATGTGAAGGAATCTGACAGGACTTCAAGGGAAATGTGTAACACACAGAGCTAATTCAGTGGGAGTCAGACTGCGAGCACATATGTGTGTGTTTGTGTGTGTGTGTGTGTGTGTGCAAGGCAGATGTTCAGATATTAGGACAAAACGACATCAATCGTCAATACTCTTGCCACATTATGTGCACATACAGTATATGGTTAGTGGGCTAATTAAATTTATTCAAATAAAATGGCAATACATGTTGATAAAATTTTAATACTTCAAATGTCAGGTCATGCAAGCAAGCAGTGTCGTGCATTGTACAAATTATGTACATGAATGACCAACAACACAGCCGTTCTATTGTATAAGATTGGGGGGGGGGGACATATTGTTTACTAGGCCCACACAGCAAGAATCATCTTCTTTGGTTACGATAAAGTAATCGCTGACTCACAAATAGTCGTACGCTCTTTAAACACAGTGGTAAATGATATACTCTTATATATTTTCAGATTTCAGCTGAATTGCAGCTTTTAATGGATACAATAATATTTGCTGATCTCCCTCTTAGGGAAACACAAGTAGAGATCTGCAACAGCAACACTTTTGTATCTCTTTCACATAATGAAAAGAAATATAAAAATGAAAGGTTAACAACAATATGACTTGCTACGCAGCAGGTCGAATCAGATAATAAGACATTATGTAAGTACTATTATATAAGTCTCTTTATTTGTCCCATCATTCAGCAAAACGTCATGTCTCAAAGAAATGAGATGTCCCGTGTCCAGTGCTGATGTGGTGAAATTGTTGTAAGACCGCTCAGAAACCTGTAAATCTCAGATCTCTTGGCAGAAGGCTGAAACAATAGAGAGAAAATACACATTACTAAAAATTACTCTCCAATTTGTGATAGCGACAACAAATAAACGTTAAATATAATGCAACTATATGTAAAATATGTCATCAGTATCCTAGGTCATGAACTCGGATTATTTTCATTAGTATAAGAACTGTATTTTACATTATTTACAAGAAGCAAATTTCTGCACTAATCATGTGACACTTTTGATAAACATATTGCTGGAAATAATTTAAAATAAAGCAACCAGAATATGATATATTTATTTAATAAAATATTTTCCCTAAAAAATATGCATTAAGATTTTGCATTGGCCTTTGAATATGAATCTGACTACCGCCATGAGGCAAGCTACAAGGAAAATAAATGGGCCAGACAGTCGAAAAACAAGGCCTCGTCACACACGTACTGCAGTAGCAATGTCAACGACATTGAAAATCCTCAATTACAGATTATTTATACTTACAGCATACTTACTGACGCGGCCATTGTTGAAGATACCTATAGTTACAGCGTGAGTGACTATGAATCGGAGATAATGTGGAGGAAAGCTAAGTTTAAGATACTATTCTGGCATCTGCCTGCAGACACTAAAAAAAATCAAGAAAATTGTCACTCAGAATGGTTGGTGTCCCCACTGAAATTCGAACCGGATATATCCCCGTGCGAACAAGAACATTTACCACCCGATCCACTGGCGCAGTACAACGGTTGTTGAAACCCAGTGTTTTCTTTTCTTAACGAGTGTGGTTATAAGCCATTCACTCTACAAAAAGCACTAAGTTTACTCGACGCAAGTAAAATTCAGCGCTGTTTTAGTCCCTGATATTGCTCTTCTGCACACTTTTCTTCCAATTTATACAGCAGAAGCTTTCCATAAAAAGTGGATCCCGTTTATTGTGGTATTAGTATCAGGTAGCCCTCTAAACGCCCAGTTAAATCCCATCTGCCATCTGCTGGCATTATTAGGAGCTCCCCATATTTTCCACGTTAGCAGGATATCGTTGCTAGCATGTATCATCCAACGAATATAAATTATCGTAAAACATCACTTCAGTCTTCTCCCAGTAAATAGGCCGTTCAGTTATATCCACATTATAATGAAGAGCCGCTATAAGACCGGGTTATTTGAAGCACTTTAGAAGTTAATACAAAAAGCATCAGCGTAATTCATATATAGTAATTTATTAAGTTTCCATTTCCTTCACTGTAAAAAAAAAGTCGAATTGTTACTTTATGCACAGTCAAATTTATATGACAAAATTAGAATCCACACGATGAACAACGCACCAGTTAAGCACAGGTCACACCACTTTTTAAGGAAACTTGTGCTATCCGCCGATAAGACGCAACATAACACGGCTGGAATGGCTAAAATTTTGGCGTTCTAACCATATATTAGAGCAGGGGAGCAGCGAAGGTTTAAACTAAGGCAAGACGCAGGTAATTACGTCATATCCAAGAAATTTTAACCCGACGAAAAAACGCTCAGATCTGAATGGAAGGGATGAAAGGACACCGCACCAGCTGTTTTGGCTCATTAACATCCAATATTGAAGAGAAGGATCAGAATTATATTATTGCAGCTGATTAATGGACAGCAACAGAATTGTATGTACGAAGTTCGAATCTTGTACAGTATACCAGATACACTAATGTACGTCTTTGCTCTATTTCCTTTTCCTTCAACAGCAAACTACGAACAATTATTTCAAATACCCAACAACTTCTTTCCCGATCTCTCGTTCCTTAACATGAATCACATTATTTTCATTCCATACTGCGATGTGCCTAAAATAACGACTTTCGTTAATTCAGTTAACAATGAACGACGCTTAAACTAGGAACTTATTAAACAAACAAGAAAAACAAAGACTAGAATCGCTGTTTGAGTAAAGCCAAAGATTAAAAATCCAGAATTTTTTCATATTTGACATAGTGTCCTGATATTACGAGGATTAATAATTCCCAAATTACGACATGCGCACATCATATGTGATATATGAACGTCGTTTTGATGTGGTTGATGTGTTCACGCGTGAAGTCGCTCTGCAAGCCATGAAGGTATGTGAAAGGAATGCAACTGTAGTTACAGTCTTGCTTTACTTCGGCTCTAGATGGCAGTAATTGGTCAGCCTCACACCACCGGCTTTACACCCGGTGAAGGGGCACCATTACACATTGAATAGGATTGGTAGACCACATAGCCAGCATGAGGAATATTTCTTGCCCCTGCCGGAATGGTTTATGCATCAACAGATCCATCGAAATGAACGACATGATGCAAAAATCTGAATATCTCAGGTAGGTAAATCCAAAGCCATACAGATTTTTGAACACGAAAAAAAACCTCGTGAAAGATGATGCAGCAATTTACTGCAATACAAATACAAATACACTTATTATAGCTAATGGTGCAAGTTTGCAACATATGCCCTTGTTCAAAATCCCATGATCGAAACGTGTCGGCCTGCAATGAAGCCTGTGATAAATATATGTTTTATCTGGCTGGTTGTTAATATTTTGGTAAATACAAGAAATTTAACATTTGTGTCACATAGGCCTAAATATTAATCATTTTGATAAAAGGCTTACAGTACACGACACATAATTATATATAACTGGTCAATAGTGTAGATAAGATTAAGATATAGAGAGCTATGATTTTGCCTGTTATTTTGTGTAGGTGTGAAACTTGGTCATTCACATTGACGGAGGAGCCTAGGGTGAGGGTGTCCGAGAATAGGGTGCTGAGGAGAATATTTGGGCCTAAGAGGGTCGAGGAAACAGGGGATTGGAGAAAACTACATAATGAGGAACGTAATTATCTGTACTCCTCACCAAATATTATTCTGGTAAAAAAAAGAGACGAATGAGATGGGCGGGGCATGTAGCACGTATGGGGGAGAGAAAAGATGTATACAGGGTTTCAGGGTTTTGGTGGGGAAACCTGAGGGAAAAGTCCACTTGGAAGACCACGACGTAGATGGGAGGATAATATTGCCGTGGATCTCCAGGTAGTGGGATGGGGGACATGGACTGGATTGATCTGGCTCAGAATTGGGAAAGTTGGCGGACACTACTAAGAGCGGTAATGAACCTTCCCGTTCCTTAAAATGCGGGGAATTTCTTGACTAGCTGAGAACAGTTTTGCTACTCAAGAAGGACTCTGCTCTTTGGAGTAAGTGAATAAGTAAGTGTGAAAGTAAGTTTTCGTGTGTGTAAATGCCCGTAGTTATGTCCATGTCATCCAGCGGCAAGCAGGAGAACTTTGTTTCCACTTATATTTAAATTACCGAACATGCATGAGTGTAAAGTAGCAGACAGTGTGTACATGTCGAAGACCTGAAAGACATTTACCGTTACTGGGTAGGCTGTGAGAGTTTTACCTGAATAATCATAATTATGAATGTGTTTCTCCAAATGATAAACCGCGAGGAATTGAAAATTGCTTATATTAGTAGACAATTATTTTTCAGATCTGATTCTGTTGACGTCCATACCACTTGGTATCCTATACGACCTACTGGTTATGCTATGAGCTTCAAGAATTCCATCCCTATGCAGTTAACTAACTAAATTAAGAACTCCATGGAGCAGAGTCAGTGACGAGCTCAATAATGCTTACAGACTCAAATCCCCACAATATAAGGAACCGGAAGCTTCATTCTCACGTGAATTTGTCACTTGTCCCTAGCCTGAGCTAGATATATCCAGTCCACGACCTGCAATCCTATTTTCCAAAATCCATTTTAAAATTAGACTTTCAACTTAGTCGTAGGTCTTGCAAGTTGTATCTTTCCTTCTGGTCTCCCCAACAGTAACCTGTATGCATTTATCTTCTCCCAATGCGTACCACGTGATCCACCCATCTCATCCTCCTCGATCTGATCACTCTGACAATATCTGGTCTGGAGCACTAACCATGAAGTTCCTTATTAAGCAGTTTTCTCCAGTCTCATGTTACGTCCTCCATCTACGGTTCAAATAGTACGTACCTACCCCGTGCAAGTGCAACTACAAACATATCGGAATAAAGAGAAAAATACTCCAAAGATTCGAGACTTCTGGGATGTCGCGTCGTGTCGAGTGGTAAATAGTTACCGACATTTCGAAAGCACCACGATCCTATGGGATTCTCAAATCTGGCACAGACAGATATTCATTCATAAAATTTAATTAAATATGCATCTCTAAACAATACGCTGAAATCCTATGACAACAGCTACCTGCTCTTTAAGATTTCGTATCGACGATGCCACATCTTCAAGTTGTAGATGCCAGTCAGGCACACATCCACCGAATCCAGAATCTAAAAAGGACCGAAAACAACGACCTGCTTTTTAAGCGCGTTTTACACGGTTCCATCCCCACCCCCCACTATTCCTCTCAGCCTGTCCAAAATATCAGCGACAAGAACACTTTTTCACTTATTGAGAGAATTTTCAGAAAAAAAGAATGGTGTTGATTGCCTGATGTACAATAAACCCTGGGCGCTGGAGCTGTAGGTCTTGTTACAGTGGATTCTACTGATTGTGACGTTGAATTGGTTTTAGCACCACAATACCAGGCAGGCAACAGAAAGCAGTTAGAAATGTACAGGCGGTAGTAAATTTAGTTTACTAGAATGTGGCGGTTTTCTAGTTCCTGTATTGGTGTAGTCGTGGTAGGTGCAGCGCCACGCTACTCTGCTCCCAGAGTTCCATGCTTTTGATTAAATCTTAAAGTTTCCGTTCCCATTACTAGTAGAAGTCAGGCTGAAACCTTCATGCCGGAGTTTACTGCCTCAATAATTAACAGTATCAAGTTCGGATAAACTTCTTTCGACACCTAAAAATACCCTTACTGCCTTCGTAGAGTGAACTAGCCAAATGTTTTGTGCATTACAGTACCAACGATAAGCACAGAAGGAGCAGCACAGTAATGCTTTTAACTGTATAGAAAGGTTCGCGGTTTGAATCAAGCGAGAGACATTGACTATCCTTTTTCGTGGTTATCCTCAGACCCTACAGTAAAATGCCTTCACAATACCCGAGTTAGGCCACGAACATTTCCTCACAAATTCTTTTGAATTTGTTATCCATCATATCGTTGGACGTTACATATTGTGAATTACAAAATATGTCGTCCAGCAACCATTGAAAGAGCCGTTTAGATAACAGGTCGTTACAAAATCCTACCAAATCGCAACCACTACCAATTAACTAAACCACCAAAAAAGTAAAGGTCACATTTCCCGTGAAAATACTTCCACAGAAATATAATATCCACGACAAAAAAGTTACACGATGGACAAATAGTGCGCTCCGGTTACTGCTGTGAAGTGGAGCGGTAAATAACGGACATACCAAACGGAATGTGCAGTGTGGCGATGAATACAAACATTTGGAGAAGCGATGATAAATATCCGGTATGTGAATCTGCACGCTATGATAAGGAGATATCGTTTGTACTTGAGCAATATACTTAAAATAACACTGAGTGATGGTAATATGGTACAATGATTCCATCATTTTGAAAGAAACCTGTGTTAAATTACGAGACACAAGGGTTATGTGTATCTCACTGTGTATCTCACTGCGTATCTCACTGTGTATCTCACACGTATCTCCCGCAGTAGTATTGGTGCTCACGTCATACGGCGAACTGGAGGAATAAGACACACACAGCCTTAAACAAAACTGGCTCTGAAAGGCCATTCGATGTTTGGCAGAACCTACCTGAACATTCGGCTTTACTTGAAATGTTGTACTCCTTATTTCATGAAAGAAGGGATATTAAATTCGGCTTGGTTTCGTAAATTAAATATCTGGAAATCTGTCTATATTTCCGCGTGTCGCGCAAACACTGAGATGATTTACGAGGTCAGTCTAACTCACTGAATGAAACAGCCGCTTTCGCTGGGCATATGAGACTATTAAGAGTCACGTTTATACTATAAAGCATGGGGAAGAGGGACCATTAGATTTTGCAATCTCTCTTAATTACCCTGCGAGGAACTTATATTACTTTTTCTGGCCTACTTTCATCGCTTGATGATATCAATCATATTTACACAATCCCCGCCATTCAGTTGACATTAACACTCGTGCAGTGTGCACTGTCTCCCTCAAATGACATTTCTAGTAATGCTGAATACCGTCCTGTTACACGGCACAATGCTACTGCCAGTCCAGGATCCTGCCTTCCCATCGTCGCCACGTCGTTATATTTGGCTTAAGGGTGAACACGCCAGAAGGTTGAGGCTTCAGAGAACAATTGGAGTGCTTCATACCCTATTTCGTGAAGCTGAAATTTTAGTAGGCCATGTTCACAACATCCTTTGTTTTTATGCACAAACTAGGCGGTTGCGCAATAACACACAAAATATTTCGGAACTGCCATTGCGTCAAAGACCTACTGCAGATGCAGGACATCAGCACCACAACAAACATCACTTCTTCTTACTTTAGTGGGCACTCGTACTAAACCGACCTCACCGGCTCTAGGGCCCCCCCCCCCCCCCCCCCCC
>Ga0123352_10021771_pt1 | contig 10217 bp, 6 predicted proteins | sample TergutLab28metaG_FD_89700 | JGI IMG/M metagenome (GOLD analysis project Ga0123352, IMG submission 89700) | Labiotermes labralis P1 segment gut microbial communities from Petit-Saut dam, French Guiana - Lab288 P1 | ecosystem: Host-associated > Arthropoda: Insects > Digestive system > Gut ...
ACGCGCATAGAGGTGGTTACACCCCAATGCGCGCCAAAATACGGCTTAAACTTCCATGCGCCGACTTGCGATCATTATACTTTTGGTGTATAATGATTTGGTCGCGTGGAAGTGCAAGGGTGCGTGTGTTAATCGTGTCCACCTTTGCCCGCTGTTGGTGTTAGCGCACCTTCAGCGGCCATGCGGCTCCTTGCTTTCAGAGCCTTTGTGATTAGTATAGCGTCTTGCGCGAGAATTGTCAATATTTGTTGTAATTTTTGGTAAGCTTTGAATATTTCGACAGTCCGTGTTGTCTCGGTAGATCTGACTTAATGGATGGTTTTCATCCCGCCGCCAAAAACTCCAGCTTGTACATCGTTGACTATATATCATAATTATGATATTATTGATCTATCAATCATGATATATGGGAGGGTTAAGTTATGCCAAACATTCGGCCTATATCCGATTTAAGAAACAACGCAAACGCAATCTCACAATTTTGTCACGAGAGCAAAGAGCCTGTCTACATCACTAAAAATGGCATTGGCGATCTGGTCGTCATGAGTGTGGATACCTACGAAAAGCAACTGGCCTTGATAGATTTGTACGCCAAACTGGCCGAATCTGAAGAAGATATCGCAAACGGCGATAAGGGCGAAGACTTACATGCAATAGCAAAGCGGTTACGGGCACAAGTGCATGGAAGAATTTAGGGTAAAGCTGCTTAAAGCGGCAGAGCGTGACCTGTTAGAAATCGTTAAACATCTAAACACGCTTGAGCCCTCTGTCGCCATTCAATACTACGATCTGATCATTGAGCAGCTAGACAGCTTGAAAGCTATGCCCACCCGTTGTTCCCGTGTGCGCAATCCGGCGTTAAAAGTTAAGGGCTATCACTTTCTGGTCGTCAAGAGTTATATCATATTTTTCGTTGTTCGAGGCGCGGCTGTGCAGGTTCGGCGGATTTTATACGGCAAACGCAATCTTCAAGAGTTGTTGTAGCATCCCATATATCGGGTAAAAAAGACAATTCCCGCAGGCTGACCGAGGCCGTATGCAAATTCTGAAGATATAAAAACACCGCATGTTTATGCGGTGTTTTTAGCTTAAATATCCGTGGTGGCCACATTCGGCGGCGAGATAAATCAAAAGTATATCTGCGTTTATATATTTTACCTGCGGGCAAAGTTCAGGTCAATGTTGATTTCGGCGACCGGGCTGCCCGATTCAAAGATGGTCACACTCGCGCGCAGCGGCGGGGTCCGCGGCTCGGGGTAATCGAAGAACTCGACCACACCGTTTCTGAAAGACCACCAGTCGTTGCTCTGCGCAGCGCTCCAGCGGTATGTAAAGGGGATAGACGGGTTGGAGGTCTCAACGACGAGCATCATGGTCTCGCCGGGAACCAGAAAACCGCCGGAAAGGGTTGTCACGTCATACTGAGCCTGCGGCGGCACCCACGTAACCCCGCCGCCCTGGTCGGCCTGTTGGTTTTGCGCCTGGCCGGCGGCGCCGGTGCCGGTTCCGCCAAACAGCTGTACCCAATAGAGCCTGCCGTCCAGGCCGATGACCACCCCTACCCCGATTTCGGTGTAATTGCCGAGAATATTGTTGCGGTGGCCCTGTGAGTTCATCCAAGAGCGGACAACCGCCGCCGAGCTCTGCTGTCCGGCCGCGATGTTTTCGCCCACATGCCCGGACGAATAGCCGACCTCTGCCAAAACGGTGGACCAGCTCGAACCGCCGGGGCGGCTGTGCGAGAAGCTCCGGTCAAGCTCATCCGCCCGAATTCTCGCCCCCTGCATCAACCGGGAATTTGCGGTCAGCGGTGAGAGCCCGGCTGCCTGCCGCTCTATGTTGACCAGTCGGATGACTTCCAGCTCATACGCAGACCCGGACACATTTTCGGCGGCCGGCGCCGGCTGTGCCTGTTGTTGGGCTTGTTGCGGCTGTGGTTCCGGCTGGGCAGGCGGTTGCGGTTGAGCCTGTGCCTGCTGCGGCTGCGCTTGTACGGGCTCTTGTGTCTGCTGCGCCTGCGGCGCGGCTGCTTCACCCTGAGCGGGGGCGGGCGTTGTCGGCTCGAACTCCGGTTCAGGTTCCGGCTCCGGCTCGGGTTCGGGTTCGGGTTCCGGTTCTTCGTCTTCCGGTTCTTCCTCAGGTTCTTCTTCCGGCTCATCCGGTTTTTCTTCGATCACTTCGGGCTCTTCGTGATACGTCACTTCCTCTGTTTCCACCGCCGGCCCGGGCGCTGAGGCGGAGACACACCCCGCGACCAAAACAGCGCATAGCAATACCGTTAAAAGGGTGATTGTGTGTGTTTTCATCATCTGCGCCATCGCTCCTTATCATGACCGCCTGATTATGCGCTCAAGTATTCTGCGCACATTATAGCATGATTTTTCGCTTAATGGAAGTCGTTTTGCGCTATCGTCCGTATGCATTGCAAAATAAGATAGTCGCGCGGGTGTGCGAAAGGCTGCGTGCGGTTGAAAACGGCCGGCTCGGATGGTACAATACCTACATATCCCGGTGAATAAGATCATGAAAGGTGAGTATTCGTGTTTGATCTGCTGATGACAAACGCACACATAATAGACGGAACCGGGGCTGGGGCCTACCCCGCCGATGTGGGGGTGTCCGGCGGGAAGATAACCGCGATCGCAGCCGGCTTACAGGGCGATTCCCTGCGCAAAATCGACCTGTGCGGGCGGATATTGGCCCCCGGTTTTATCGATATACACCGCCACGCCGACGCGGCCCTTTTTCTCCCCGGGTTTGGCAAAGCCGAGCTTTTTCAGGGGATCACCACCATGATAAACGGAAACTGCGGGATGAGCGCCGCGCCGCTTGCGCCGCACAGCCGCCAAGAGGTGTTGGGGTATCTGTCCCCAGTGATTGGCGGGCTGCCGGACGGCGTTGTGTTTGACAGTTTTTCCGGCTACGCCGGTTTGGTAGAGAGAACGCCCCTTGCGCTGAACGCAGGCTCTCATATCGGCAGCGGAACGATCCGCGCCGCGGTGGGCGGCTATGCGGAAAAAGCTCTGGCAAAAGACGCGCAAAAACTTTTGCACAGGCATCTCGAAGATGCGCTGGCCGCCGGCGCGTTTGGTGTTTCGGTGGGGTTTTCCTATCTGCCCGACCTCTATTATACCCCCAAAGCGCTGGCCGGGGCGCTGGCGCCGATCCGGGGAACCGACATCCCCCTGGTTTGTCATGTGCGCGGCGAGGGCGGGCTCCTATACGAATCGGTTTGTGAAGCCATCCAGACGGCCAGGCTTCTGCGCGTACCTTTACACATCAGCCATTTCAAATGCATCGGCCGCCGAAATTGGGGCGGATTGTTGGGCAAGACCATCCGGCTGATTGAAGACGCGCGCGGGCAGGGGCTGGAAATCACCTGTGACGTCTATCCCTGGACAGCCGGCAGTACTCAGATGGCCTGCCTTTTGCCCCCCGAATTTTTGCAGGGCGGAACCGCCCGCATCGTCGAGCGGCTAATGGACGCCAAAACGCGCGGCCGCTGTCGGGAGGCAATGCGCACACCAAGCTTGAAGTATGAAAACATTGTGGAGAGTATGGGCTGGGAGTCGATTTATGTCAGCGGTATTAAAACCGAAAAGAACCGCTGGTCTGTCGGAAAAAGCATTGTGGAGATTGCAAACATCCGAAAAGTTGACCCCTATGACGCGGCCTTTGACCTGTTGGCCGAAGAGGGCTGCAATGTGACCATGGTGGATTACATCACCTGTGAAGAGGACATCGAGACCATTTTGCACCTTGACTACAGCAGTGTGATTTCGGATACCATCTATCCCGGCTCCGGGCTGCCGCACCCGCGCGGATACGGCAACACCGCAATGTTTTTAGATACGTACGTGAATAAGCGCGGCACGCTTACACTTGAACAGGCAATCCACAAGTTGACCGCCCTGCCCGCAAAAACAATGCGGATTCAAAATAAGGGGCAAATTCGCGTGGGCTTTGACGCGGATATCGTTGTGATCGAAAAGGGCGGTATTCGCGGCACGGCTGACTACCAAAACCCCACCCGGCTGTCAGATGGGGTTTATCTCGCGGTGATAAGCGGCAAAATCGCGCTGGAAAACGGCGAACTGACCGGTGATGTGAGCGGAAAATTTATCCGGCGGGGGTGAGCCGCTGCGCTTTGTTGCTGCGATAAAGCAGAAGCCCAAACCATTCATCGACTGTAAAAATCGGAAGCGGTTCAGGCTATACCTGTTTTATCAAAACAGCGATGCGGAACGTTCACAAGTCTCCGGTGCGCGCTAAATCTTGCCAAAACGAAGAAAAACGGAAAAAGATGAACCGTTCGCTAAGTGTCAATAATACTCAGGTTCCGCAAAAAGTTTTGTACCCACAAGCTTCTTTTGCGGGTGGGCGGACGTATGTTTCCGATTCCTCATACGGGTTTTGAAGCGCACTGAGAAGGCTGTGCATTACGCTTAAATCGCCCTCCTCCGCCGCAGTCAATGCCTCCTCTACGCGGTGATTTCGCGGGATAACCGCCGGGTTATGCCTGTCCATCATCTGGGCTGCGTCTCCCGGGGTTTTGTGTTCGCGCCCCAATCTTTCCCGCCATTTTTCCCGCCAGGGTTCCAGTTCGGCCGCCTCAAACCGGGCGCGGAATGTATTTGTAAAGTCCAGCTTGTGTTCGCTCATCAAGTTAAGCAACTCGGCAATGAGCCCGGCGTCTTCCGGCTCTTCGGTGGCAAGGCCCAGTTTAGCCCTCATACCGTCCAGCCAGTTTTCGTGATAGCGTGCCCAATAGCTCGCAATCTCCCCTTGTGCCGTCTCCGCGGCTTTGTCCTGCTCTGCGTCAATCAAGGGGAGTAAGCTTTCGGCAAACCGAGACAAATTCCAAGCCCCAATCGCAGGCTGGTTCTTGTATGCGTAACGCCCGGACGCATCAATTGAGCTAAACACGGTATCGGGATGGTACACATCCATAAACGCGCAGGGGCCGTAGTCTATGGCCTCGCCCGAAATCGCCATGTTGTCCGTGTTCATAACGCCGTGAATAAACCCGGTCATCTGCCACTTCGCGATCAAGGCCGCCTGCAGCCGGCAAGCTTCTCGCAAAAGCAAAAGGTATTTGTTCTCATCCGCTTGAATCTGGGGAAAATGCCGCGATATACAATAATCGGCGAGGCTTTGCAAATCTTCTTTGCTGCCATACGCAGATGCAAAGTCGAAAGTTCCCACCCTTATATGACTTGACGCTATCCGGGTTAGAACCGCACCTTTCAAGACACGCTCCCGAACAACATCCTCCCCGGTAAGCACGACCGCCAGTGAGCGGGTTGTTGGGATGCCCAGCGCGAACATGGCTTCGCTGATAATATACTCCCTCAGCATAGGCGCAAGCGCCGCAAGCCCGTCCCCGCGCCGGGAATAGGGCGTGCGCCCACAGCCTTTGAGTTGAATGTCAAATCTGTGGCCGCCGGGCGTTACCTGCTCACCGAGCAAAATCGCCCGGCCATCGCCCAGCATCGTGAAATGTCCAAACTGATATCCGGCATACGCTTGTGCGATCGGCGTTGCGCCTGCGGGAAGTTCTGTGCCCGTGAATATTTCGGGTGTGTCCGCAAGCTCGCCCGCGTTTAGCCCAAATTCCCCGGCAAGTTTGTGGTTAAAAATGACCATTTCCGGGGCGGGTACGCCTGCCGGGCGCTGGTGCCGGTAAAATATATCTGGAAGTTGTGTGTAAGTATGTTCAAGACTCCAACCTTTGATTGACATGTTCGCATCCCCCTTTTCGCTATTTTATGGAGCGCGCGGTGTTTTATACTGTGCGGGTTATCGCTGCCGGTATAGCGTTTCGGTTTTGCGAAAACTATTATTTATGGTTGATTATGGTTGAGCATCATGTTACTATAGCGATAGACGTTTGTTATATTGTCCACTGAAGAAGGGAGGCACACATTATAAGATTTTGCCTTGGCTGGACATCTATCAACATCGGCAGTGCGGTGGCGTACTTAAAAGCTGGACTTTTTTAAAGGGGCTTTGAGGCTTTGAATGACAGATAAGCCTCACCATCGTGCACAGTAAGCAGACGCAAGCCAAGAGCTATAGGCTCTTCGCTTGTGGTGGTTGCGTTCAAAAACACAAAAGGAGTATAAACATGAACATACAAAGATTCCATGACCCCTTTGCGCGAACCGGGATTACCAATTTGAATTATTCCGCCGTCAAAGAAGAGCGGGCGACAAAGAGCGGGGTAGACATCTTCACCCCGGAACAAATAGAAGATGCCCAAAAAGAATTCCTGAAAGAGCTGGCCAGGCTTGATCGCGAAGGGCAGGATTCCGCTTCGTTTCTCATTAAATATATGAGAATGAGAGAAACCAATGAGTCGCGCGGTGTGGTCGAAAATGCCAAAGCGATGGCAGACAACAGCGAGGAATACATTCTTGCAAACGCCGCCGGCGCACCAAAAGACCGCGAGAATAATCCTGCCGACACCATTACCGAATTGGCGATGACCTTTAAGATGCAGGGCGGTTCAAGCCTGTCGGACGCCATGATCCAAGAGTTTTTGGCGGAGAATGATTTCGCCGGATTGCTTTCTGCAATTGATGCTGCCCTTGCGCTACTTTCGGCGGAGTACAATTCCATCATTGCGCCCAAAGGGAGTGTGGGAGAAGTACCCCCGACGATTGACAATGCCGCCCTTCAAATGCTGGAGTATCTTGGGGGCCAGATTCAAACTCTACAAGAGTTTAAGGCATCGGCAGCGTCTATTGATGTGTTGCGGCAAGCGGATGCCCGGCCTTAACGGTTAGGAGGCGGTTAAGATGAGAATGCGTTCATTCAGCGCGAATGGAACGCCTCAAGCGCAGAACGCAATCAGACCGCGAAGGTGTTGCCGCGGTTAAATCAATTCGCACTTTTGCTGCTTCGCCGCCCTCAATTTTTCCCGGACAGGTTCAGGAGCTTTGGCATCTTGGGGTTGCTGCTGATCTTCCCGCGAGCGACAAATAGAGGGTCACCCGTACAGGTGACCCTCTATTTGTCGCTTGCCTCGAATCGCACTGATTGACACTTTGAAAGTCTGCTTTGCTTCTTCCAGCGTGCGGCCTGCTTCTCGATATTCTATTGTCCTTTTCCGGTATTGCGTCGTATAACTCATATTTCTTAGTTTAATCTATTTTATGTGTGTTTTCAAGTCCTTCTTCTCATGACAATGCCCCCTGGTGTAGATGATCCTACACCAGGGGGCTTCTTGTCTACTGTCCGTTTTTCGGGGTTCGGTTCATTCTGCCATAGATCTGCTATTGTCAATGATTTTTAGCGGTCAGTTGATGTGTGATTTTTACCGGTTTTGTTCCAACTCTATTGCTTCTTCGGTTGATTTCTGCCTGCGGATCGCTGCCCCTACACATGCCGCCATGAAAGACGCAAGGATCAGACCGGTAGACATGATGTCCGATGCGTTGGTTACACCGGCACCAGGCATAGCACCCAGTGGTACATCCATGTCGTCTATGGTTACAAGGGTGTCATAACCATCATCGAAGAAAGCGCCGAGCGGTACAGCCATATCGTCGATATAAACGTCGGTAATTGAAGGGGGCGCCGTAGGTGTCGTCGGTGCCATGGGTGTCGGTCCTCCGCTGCCATCACCGCCGCCGCTGCCACCGCCGCTGCCGCCGCCACTATCAGTTGGCGGTGTCGGTGTAACGGGATCCATCAGGTCTGGTACCAGCGGTGTGGTTGTTGTGAGTTCGACAAATTCAGGCTCGGGGTTATCGATTGGATCAAACTCATCCGGAGGTGTTGCTTCAAGCAGATCTGTGGGCTCGGCTTCAATCTCGTCAACAAGCTCTCCCTCCTCGGCCTCCAACTCATCAAGATCCAGATCAAATTCATCCTCTTCAAAGAATCTTAAAGTTTCGCGATTGACAAGGTCAAAGGCATCCAGCTCGTTAATATCTCCGGTATCCAACTCAATATTACCTGCATTATGCTCAAGTAGCTCATATACCCATTCTGGAATCGTGAAGCTCCATTCAATGCGTATCAAACCTACGAGATCTGTTGCAAGCTCACCTGCCGGTGTTCTGGTTATGAGGTTAGTGAACGGAGGCCAGCCAGCCCACGCCCCGCCAAAACCGGCATTGGAGTAACTCGGTAGATCGGTGTCCCACAGGTCGTACCCAAATACTGGCGGTTCTCCGTCAGGGCCGCTAATCTCCGGGCTCATCGGGTCTTCGAAGTTGAAGGTCAAGTCGCCATCGCGGGTTGCTTCTTCGAAGAAAGTCAAGTCGCCATCGCGGGTTGCTTCTTCGAAGAAAGTCAAGTCGCCATCGCGGGTTGCTTCTTCGAAGAAAGTCAAGTCAGGATCGCGAGCATCAACCGGTGTGGCTGTGAAGGTCAAGTCGCCATCGCGGGTTGCTTCTTCAAAGAAAGTCAAGTCGCCATCGCGGGTTGCTTCTTCAAAGAAGGTCAAGTCGCCATCGCGGGTTGCTTCTTCGAAGAAAGTCAAGTCAGGATCGCGAGCATCAACCGGTGTGGCTGTGAAGGTCAAGTCAGGATCGCGAGCATCAACCGGCGTGGCTGTGAAAGTCAAGTCACCATCGCGGGTTGCTTCTTCAAAGAAGGTCAAGTCAGGATCGCGAGCATCAACCGGTGTGGCTGTGAAGGTCAAGTCACCATCGCGGGTTGCTTCTTCGAAGTAGTCAAGATAGTCAGCCTCTGTTGGCGGTGTGCCGTTGAAGTTCGGGTCGCCGATCTGCTCGCCGTCGAAATCAGGTGTCTCGCGGTATGTTGCATCGAAACCAGGCATACCGGGCAATGTTGGGGCGTTCGGTTGAGTAGGCGCAGTGTCGAGTATAGGCTGGCCGTTTGATACGAATGTGGCATTCCACATTGGGGCGGTATCGGAATCGCCTAAGCCCATATCAAGCACAGACATTAAATCATGTGCCCCTAACTCAAAAATATCAACGGTTATAACTCTGACTGTGTTCGTATGGGGGTTAAGGTTTGTGAAAGTAATAGTACCTTGTGTTGCCGGTTCTACAATTTCTAAGCTAAAAACTGGAATGCCGCCGACATTTGATGATGTGATGGTTATTACACCTTGAACCGCATTGCCGTCAACATCCCTGCCGATATCTTGTATTACAGATGTGGAGTTTGACGCGAATAAGCCATGTGCTGCAGTCCAACCAAAATTCGCATCATTACCCCAGGTCGCAGGCGCATCTTCAAAATTATTATCGATCAAGAAACCAAGCTCGGGGTCTCTGTCCGGGTGATTATACCAGTTTTGCCAGTTCTGCCACGGGGTAAATACATTGTCAAACCAGTAATCGTATTCCTCTTGCCATGCATCTAAAATCAACTGGAAGTCATTACCCATTGCTGTATGGTATGCCGACAACGCATCAAGCACATCCTGCGACATTGACCATCCTCTAAGCTGTGTGCCTGTCATTGTTTCAAAGTCAGGCGGCAACACAAGCCCGTGCGCGGCTAACTGATTGGCTACCATATCCCGCAGTTCATCACGGAATGTGTTTGTTGCATTCGCATAGTTGCTATTGTTTGTGGTAACAGCCGGTTGCAGCGTACTCGCTACCCAGGCGCTTATTTGGTCGCTTGTCATTTCGGCGAAGTTAGGCGGCAATGTAATTCCCAATTGGCCAGCCAGCGCGCTTACTTCACTGCGGAAGATAGCGAGGTCTGATTGATAGCCAGTATTGTGCCCATCTATGAGACCCGCAAGGTTCGCCTCGAACCACGCTTCAAGCTCAGCACCGCTCATGTTTTCAAATCCTTCTGGCGGTGTGATACCAAATCTGTCCGCCAGCTCAATTAACTCATTGCGGTATGTTTCTCTGGCGGTGTTGTACGCGTTGGTTTCATTTTGCTCCCGCAATAATTCCGCGTTGTTAAAAGCGTCTCTTGCAGCAAGCAGTGCATCGCGCAGTGCTTCGCCTGTAAGGTTATCGGGTACGCCGCTCAGGTCTACGCCTGCGCTTTCAAGCTGGCTTCTGAGCGTGCTGTTCGCACTTGCCCAGTCAGCTACATAACCGGCTTCCAAACCCTCATTGTGTGCAGTTTGCGCAGCAAGCAGCGCATCGCGCAGTGCTTCGCCTGTGAGGTTATCGGGTACGCCGCTCAGGTCTACGCCTGCGCTTTCAAGCTGGCTTCTGAGCGTGCTGTTCGCACTTGCCCAGTCAGCTACATAACCGGCTTCCAAACCC
>Ga0123352_10021772_pt1 | contig 10216 bp, 10 predicted proteins | sample TergutLab28metaG_FD_89700 | JGI IMG/M metagenome (GOLD analysis project Ga0123352, IMG submission 89700) | Labiotermes labralis P1 segment gut microbial communities from Petit-Saut dam, French Guiana - Lab288 P1 | ecosystem: Host-associated > Arthropoda: Insects > Digestive system > Gut ...
ACCGACTCGAATAGGAGCACAGACCACGCTGTCCATCTGCACCGTGGTGAGGGCATTGAGTTTGCCGTCACCACGGACTTCCAAGCGTTTGCCACGCTCGTCACCCTCGCCACGAGTGCGGAGAGCAGCACCAACTTCCTCCGCCACGATCAGCCCATGCTTTTTGCGGGTGACTAGGGACTTTACATTTTCCTTGTAGAATTGGGCGCAGAGGGTTTGTGATTTCTCCTTTAGGGCAATCTCAGACTCTCGCAAAATATCTTTGAGTAAAATCTCTCGGTCTACCGGCTGTATAACATTTGGGATATTCGTCCAATACAGCCGCTTCCGCTGTTGTGCTGATACGAGGGCAGAATTGATCAGGATAGGCTCACAACCAAGCTCTTCGGAGATATATGCTTTGATACTCTTTGGCATGGAAGCCACATTTTCATAGAGGAAGTACCGTGGTTGTATCTGCCGGACTGCGTCCACAAAGCACATGAATAGCTTCCAGCCCGTGCCATCCTTGTCCATCTCACGCCCTGCCTTGGCGATACTCCAAAACGTGCAAGGGCTACCACCCATTACGAGGTCGTAGCCCTTGAATTGATTAAAGTCTGCTGTTAACACGTCACCGTGCTGGGTGATGTCCGGGTATTGATAGCGGCTGATTGAGCGAGGGTATTTGTCAATCTCAAAGGCCGCAAAATGTGAAACGGCAAATCCTGCACGGTCAAGAGCAAGCCGACCACAAGAGATGCCGTCATAGAGCGATACTACTTTCAGTCCTGTCAAATTGTCCTCCTTGATTGTTACGCAGCGCTAAACACGGATTTCGCAATCCCGCCGCTTTTTAATAGCATGAAACAGAGCAATGCCGTATACGCCATTATGCTCCAGATGGTCGTGGTGATCGTGCCTGATACAACGAAGTTCGCCACCAAGACAGCGTAAATCGCTATGCAGATCATAATGAGGAATCCCTGAAATGCCAGTGCAAATAGGGACTTGAGATAGTTGTTTCCAAGCTGCCCCCACTCCCGATTGACCATAGTCGAAAGCGGGATCGGAGCTACGCTGGTGATGAGGTAAATCTCGATCATACGCCCCCACACAATGATGGTGACAACAACCGCCATGATCTCCATCAAAAGCCCAACCACCTGCACCTGGAAGAATAGACCCACCAACTGACCCAGTGTCCGCTCTTCTAGCTGTTCACAGATCGCTTCTAACATCTCAGGATTACCCAAGGTGAGTTCGCCAGTGATAATCCCGGCACTTTGGTTGACTACGTTCTGTGCGAGATCGAACACTGCCATGACGATATTCCAAGTGTTCGTCAAGATGAATACAGCCACAAAACACTTGAAAATCCAACGGTAGATGTTGAACGTGTCAAAGTCTTGCAAATTGTTCTTTTCTAGGATTAACTGGATCAGTTCGTAACACAGCACGAAAGTCAAGATGATCCCCGCTACGGGGAGGATGACTGTTTCAGATAAGGTGCGTACCATCGTGAAGATGCTGGAATTCCAGCCCTCTGGTGTCATGCCCACTTGATAGGCTACATCCTGCACCCGTGCGTCCACATTGGCGAACATAGTTTCAAATGCGGACATATTCGCATCAATCATCCACTCCCGCAGCCACTCGTTGATTAAGTCAATGAGCCACATTTAACCGAACAGTCCTACAAGTTGCGGTACGAGCAAAAGCCCGATGAGTGCAATACCGCCACCGGCCATGAGCTGCTTCATGCCCTGGGATTTTGCACCCGGATTGTCATTGCCATACCCCTCCAAAAGGTTGACAATGCCCCACACACCAAGCCCTGCGCCTAGTGCGATGACGAGGGTTTGCAATACGCCGATTGCCGAGTTAAAAAACTCCATACATTACCTCCATCTCGTTTTTTTCTCACGGCTAGAACGTGAGGAAGCCCACTACTCGAAAGGCATAGTGGACTATGTATGCTTAACGCATTTTTTGAAATATTGAGATTTTTGGTGTATAATGCAAAGAAGTGTTAGCAAAGAGAGGGAGTGAGTAGCATTGCAATACCCACTGAGAGTTTTTCTTGATACAAACATATTTGACAGAATTATTTGCAACTTTAGCGACGATTCAAGGTTATTGCGACTAAAAGAACTAGCTAATGAGCAAAAAATCGTGCTATTACTCTCAGACGTGGTTGCTGGTGAGATTAAACAGCACATAAAACGAAATGTAACAGATGCAAGAAGTGCTTTGAGGAAAGTATTTAAAGCCAAACTCCAAAAACAAGGATATGAATCTTGGTGTGCCGGAAAGGACGCACTAGCTATTCTAAAAAGAAGTAGCGAAGAGAAATACTCTGTCTTGTTTGACGTTTTCGACCTGTTAAACACCACCACCGAAGAAGAAATGATAAATGAAGCTATCTCATTATTTGAAACATTTATTTTAGAATCAAAAGCTCATGTTATTGACTCTAGCAGTGTAAATTGTGCAAAAATCCTTGCAGACTATTTTAATAGCCGCCCGCCATTCGAAGAAACAGAGAACAAAAAAAGAGAATTTCCCGATGCGTTCATGATGGCAAAAATTCAACAATATGCACAGGAACATGGCAAGGTTTTCGTTGTGAGCGATGATCGTGCTTTTTTGAATATAAAATCTCAGGAAATTGAAGTGCTAGGTAGCTTAGAGGAATTTTTGCGAATTGTAAATCCATACGAGGATTGGATAGTGCCTGTCAAATCGTTTCTTGAAGAAATTTCACAAAGAGAGCAAATTAATATATTGACCCGCGATAAGATATTCGACATAAACCCTTATGTTGACGGTGAAGATTGCGACAGACAAGGTGTTGTCAGCGGATTCCAGTATGAGGAAACTAATATTGACGAAGTGCGTGACATCAACTTTACTTTTTCTGGAATAAACTTAGTTAGTGAAAACTATGCCATGATCTTGTTGGAGTGCGAGGCATATATTCATGCTGAAGGGATTTTCTATGATGATTCTCGAGCAATTTGGGATTCTGAAGACAAAGAATATCTTTATAGACCTTATGGATGTGCCAATGAGGTTCATAAAGTGGAATTTGAAGCAATACTCAAAATTGAAACTGAAAATGAGACGCAACGATTGATTGGTGTCAGTGACATTCAATTTGACTTTACACTTGATCAAGATAGCCGAATTTCTCAGCAATTTACTTTCAATGAAGATGAAGTAGAATGTGGATTTGATCCGGTCGCAGAACATATAAACCACAAATCCTTTGCTTGCCCCAACTGTAGTTGTACTCTTGAAATTAAAGCCCTTTCCGAATACATGGAGTGTGTTAGTTCCAACGAGGGTGGTATGGATGCTGACTGGATATTTTCATTTTGTGATGGCGGATATTCGGATTGTTGCCCTGCGTGCCATAGCCAGCTCAGAATCATCGGTGAAGTGCGTGAATACCCTGCAGGAGTAGTTGACAACGACAATTTAGAAATTGAGCTAATTGAGTAATCCAAACATCAGGACTCTTTTGCTTTAGACTTGAAACCCGTTGACAGATATGTCAGCGGACTCCAAGTCTAAACGGTAGCAAAATCTATCTCCACCACCTCATACACATCGCTCCCTTTCAGCTTTAAGCTAGTAGACAGGTGTTTTTTCACATCAAACTTGTTCCGCCGGTCGTTGTCTGAGAGGTAACGGTAATTCGGGTGCTTTGTGAGATCATACTTCTTGGATTTGAACGGTCGTACTCCACGAATTTGTAGAATGCACTCGCTTCCATCCATCACGGCAAGCTCATCCAAGGTCATTAGTTCGCGTCCTAGCTTCTGGTAGTTCTGACCGTAGGACTCCTGCATCCCTCGAGTGCGAGAGGTGTTATAGATGTCAATGGATTCTCGGCCTAACAGCTTACTGACCTCTTCCAAAGTAGTCTTTTCCCGACCGCCGAGGAATAAGACACTGTCCATATTGCCGATGATGGTATCCATGTCATCCTTATACTGCGACTTTAACTGAGATTGTGTCTGCAGCACCGGGCATACTGAAATCTCACGACTGCGTAGCACTGAACACAGGGCGGCAAATTTGGGTATCTTGAACTGGGCAAATTCATCAAGCAAGAACCGGACGTGGATAGGCAGTCGTCCGCCGTACTCATTATCAGCCTTGTCACACAGCAGGTTGAACAATTGGGAATACATGATGGCGGGGATGAAGTTAAAGGAGTCATCGGTATCGCTCACGATGATAAAGAGTGCGGTCTTGCGGTCGCCGATGGTATCCAGCTCTAACTCGTCATCCTCCATCAGATCACGAACTGCATCGATGTCAAAGGGGGCAAGCCTTGCGCCGCAGGAAATTAGTATGCTCTTGGCTGTTTTGCCGGCACTTAGCTTGAACTTTTTGTATTGACGCACAGCGAAGTGGTTGGGGTCACGCTCTTCCAGCGCTTCAAAGGTTAAGTCCACACCATTTTTGAAGCTCTCATCACTTTCACGGACTTCCATCATGTTGATCATGTCCACCAGAGAGGTCATGTTCTGTTCCTCCGGCGGCGCTTCATACCAGATGAATCCGATGAGAGCTTGCATGAGGAGTTTCTCTGCGGCAAGCCAGAACGGATCTTGGTTAGAATTGCCCTCGCTTTGCGTGTTGGCAATGAGCGCTGTAACGAATTTGAGGATATCCTTTTCCGAGCGGATATAGTGGAATGGGTTGTAGCGCATAGAGCTTTTGAAGTCGATGGTGTTTAGGACTCTAATGCGGTAGCCGTTGCGCTGCAACAGTTTTCCGGTCTCAGAAATCAATTGGCCTTTCGGGTCGGTCACCACAAAAGATACAGGATAGTCTTTTGATTGACACTGCATCAGGCTCGGTTTAATGAAAAATTGAGTTTTTCCAGACCCTGATCCGCCGATAACCATAATGTTCTTATTCCTTGCATACTTGATTGGGCGAGGACGGCTGTTCATCGTGAGAGATTCCGTGTTGGTCAAAATGATGTTGTTCTCTGGTTTCGGATCAACATAGAGCTTAATGTCCCGCACTGTACCCCACCGTGCAGAGCCGTACTCTATATCCTTGCGGAACTTCTTGGCATTGAGACTCCGCAGTTGGATAATCCCACGAAACACAAGTGCCATAACTAGCCCTACCAGCAGAGGATGATAGGGCAACCATGCCCAACCCATACTCAGAACCCCGAACACGAGGCCGACCACAACACAGGGAATGGTTTGGATTGCAATTTTCCTCATCGTTCCGGCTCCCATTCTTTGTGCCTGACCTGCTCTCGCACCTGAGCTTTTGCTTTCTCCTTCATTTTCTGGAATGTTTCTCGGATGGATGGCTTCTGCTTTGTCTTTGCAAGCTGTTCGGCGCAGAACTCATTAAAAGCGGCTGTCATGCTGTCTATATCTCGGCTCTTGAAGAAAACTAGATACTTCGGCGGTATCTCTGAAACATCCTTTCTCACGGCATACTTCAGCCCATATTTCCGTGCTATACGCTTAAAGGCTCTGGTGTTGCCGTCTTTGGTATCAATGCTTTCCAGCTTCGCTCCGTCTTTGGCAAGCTGTTTGATGGTTTGCTTGCCACGGTGGGTGGTAGCAGATTTGTATACCCGCCGACCACCCCGCAGAAAGAGCCGCATCGCAATAGCAAGAGTTTTTGCCGAGAGTACTCCGCCCTTGATTACAAGACAACAACAGCGTTCGTTGGTTTGATCTTGATCCGTCATCTAAGCCGCCATTTCTGCAATGGTCTCCGCATTCGGATAAATGCCATGCCAACAGAGCAGATCGTAGATAAACCTACGGCCCTGCTGCGTCCACTGGGTATGAATCGTAACCTCTCCACCCATTTGGTAGGTTTTCGACACAGTGTAACCTTTATTGCAGTGCTCTTTGTAGAGTAGCCAGGTAGAGGCCAAACGGTACTGCACACCCAACTCGTGTAAGAGCCTGTTAAAAGCGAACGCACTCATGCCGTAGTCTTTCGCAATAATGGAGATCGGGATTGCCTTGGGGGATTGTAGGACAATGTCGTGGTATATCGCTTTGGGCAGGAGCTTGTCTGTGTAATTCATGAGTGCGCTGTTTTGGGCATATTCGATAGTTAGGCATTCAAAAAGGTCTTCGGCAATCTCCAAGCTTTCTCTCATTTTCTCCAATAGCTCCGGGCAGATATATGCTCCGTGCTGGCGGACACTCGGGAGAATTTCATCGCAAACGAATGCCTCGAAACGGATAGCCGCAGGGAGCTTGGAGCGGATGATAAGGCGATAAAGGTCACCCTCGGAGATAAAAGTCTTTTCTTGTTTTCCGCCTTTTGTAAGGACTCCCCGTTTCAGTGACCCCTTGCAGTGACGAGCTACAGCATTCTCTGGTTTTGCGTAGCCAAGAATTGCAGCGCACTCTGTTGCAGGGAAATGTGGTTTGCCATCAATTACGATAACCTCGATCTCTCCGAACTCTTCGTTTTGAAATACTTGCATTTGATTTTGCATATACATCTCCTCCTAATAAAAATAGCCGCCATTGGCGGCTGGAATTTTTGCTCTACCTACAATGTGCTAGATCGATAAAAAACAAGCCCAATCTTTCCGATCAGGCTTGTAATAAAGGTGAACCCCATGCTATAATACCCATAGATTAGCTGATTTGCAAACACTGTTTCGTGACTAGCTAGAAAAACATTAGTATTTTCAATAGGTTGCGTGGGGGTTCGATATCGGCACTCGGAACACCCTAATGTCAAGCCCCTGACAAAGAATATTTTTGTCAGGGGCTTCGGCTTTTTAATGTAGTTATTTTTTACTCAATCATCAACTACCAATATCAAGGTGGTATTCTCCGCGCTAGGCGATATTACGCACTTCGCTTTCCACAATGTTGTGCCTAAGAAATTCAGGGATTGCTTCTTGCAGGCTTTTCCTTTTGGGTTCTTCGCTGTTCAATACAGCGCAAAGGATCAGTATGCCCACAGGATAGATTGTTTTGTTCAGTTTCACTTGGCGCAGTTCGTTGTAGTCTTCAAGTAATGGCAAATCATTCTCACGAGATAGATAATCCACCATTCCCAACAGATACAGTGCTTCACAATACCAGCCTTTTTTCAGATATTCATAAATCCTGTCTGATTCGATTACATCAATGAGAAAATGGATGTCACCCATATCCTTGACGTAGTGGCAAATATTGCTCTTAAATGTTTCAAAAGAGGGCCGGCTTTCCAGAGGTTCTCGTATCAGCAACCCTGTGCTAACATCAAACGCTTGAGCCTGTTTGTTGATGTTCATGCAGATCACCTCTCTCAACAACCATTAAGTCAATCGTTCTCACTCTCTATATCGGCAAGTTCTTTCTAATCACGGCACATAACTCTCTGACAGCCTGCATCACATTATCCCAACTAACATTCGTAGCATAATCAAACTTGCATTGATAATTACTCCACAGAGCCATCATGTTAGGATTATTTTCAATTTCATCCAAAACTAAATCTATATCATTAACAACTGCGATTGACCCTCTTTTTCTGCTAGTGTTAGCAAATGCAGCCCGAAGTATTGCCTTATCAATATTATGAGACTGCGTATTTTCCAGTACAAAAAGGTCATAAAAGTCCCGCATCCTAGTGTTCACTACTCCGCGCGTGAGAAGCGTTTCTATCTTCTCTGCCAACACCGTTTCTAAATTGTACGCTAGTATGGATATGGTGCGATCTTCAAACAGCAGCTTAAACGAATACGACACTTCATTTGGTGTTATCACATCATCTGTAGAAAAGTCAATTCTCAAGGGTGTACGCATTGTCTCAAACGTCACCTCCAACATGGCACGAATGCCGGGGTATTCAGTCTCTTCCATAATCGGCGCAATGCGCTTGATCTCAAAAGACATCCCATCTTCAATAGGAATAGCAACAATGGCTTTCACCGCCTCTGTAACATACTCTTCCGTCAAGGGCAAGTGTTTCATGGTGGTGTCAACATCCAGTGTAGATCGGTTATCTAGTCCGACCATTGCGGCTATTAGTGTGCCACCTTTTAGAATCAAGTTACCACGATATGATGAAAGAGATAGTCGCTCTAAGAAGCGTTCCATGACATAATTACGAATGATGACTTGCGCTTTTGTGCTATCGCCCTTTGACATATTGCGCACCAATGCTTTTAACTGATTTGGTGTATGAATCATGGTAACAGCACCTCCAAATATTGCTGAACAATCTTTTCGACCGAAAAAGCAGCGGCATATCGCATTAAAAGTGGAATGTTTTTTGCCTCTTGATGCACATACGCTTTGATTGCGGCCTGCAAGTCTTGAATTTCCACATTCCGTCTGCTCCGAAACAAGTCGCAAATGGTTCTTTCAGAGCTATAGATTCTCAGGTTATGTCCTGACGGTGACTGTGCTTCATCGAGCCCTTCTTCAAAGAGGTCATCCTTAACTTTATAAACCTTAATCCCCTGTTTTGCCAGCCTTGCTGAACTTGCACCTGCTCTGAGTGTAACCGTGTATTGGACAGGTTCACGTTCGGCAAGACCTAGCAAGTACAGAGCCGTTTCATGAGAAAACACAGCATTCGGATAACGCACCTGAACAACATACATACCATCTTCCCATGCTTCGTTGGACATATATACCCCGCGCGCAACTCGCTCAAGCCCACGCTGCTGGGCATATTTCCCGAAATAAACTCTGGAAATACCAGCCTGCATAGCCTCAGAGACTTTAATAAAGCCATTATTCTTTTGTAGCAGAAAATCAAGCGTTTCAAATTTACTCATAACATCACCTTACATTCGTGCCCTAATTATAGTTCATTAGGGCACGAATGTAAACAATAATTTTGGATGAGCAATTATTAGTTCGATGAAAAATTTGCTGTCATATATTGTAGCACACTCTCTATGTTCCAGTCATTATAGCATTTGTGCAGGAACAGTCCAAACATTGTCTTTCAGCGGAAACTGTTCTTTTCCAAACATATGACCGCACCAACTCCAGTCTCTTTTTCCGGAATCCCATCAAGTAGACGGAACGCACTCACCATAGATTTTGTCGGTTCGCTGCTCGTTTTAATCTCAACCAGATATAAAACACTTCCATAGAAATCATCATGCGCTCAAAAAGCATACTGTCAATCTGACGATCCAACTCTCTTGCAGAATAATTGTTCTTTTGAGTTAGCAAAAGGTAAAATTCCTTTGCTTCCTCAGTCTTAGCTCTTGCCATGATAAGCAAGTTATTTGACCAAGTAATTTCTCGCGACAGTGTTGCGAGTTTTCATTTTCACCAAGGACAAGTTTCTTATAGCTTCCCTATAGATTGTTGCCGCGCGCGGCAACAATCTATTACGAATACCGTATTGACAAACACCTTACTCAAATTTACGATCTATCAGGTTGGACAAGAAACCAACTGAGTGCGTTACCTCACCAAATAAACCCCGTCCACCGTTGTCCAAAGAAATGCACCTCGTATCCCTTTCCTGTAGCAGGCGTTGCCACTCAGCGAAAGGCAAAATACCGCGGGCTATGCGATCAATGCCCGTAACAATCACCGTTTTCACTTTGCTTAATTTAATATCTGCGATCAGTCGCTGCATTGCCGGGCGATTGAAGGTATTGCCTTTTTCGCCGTCATCAATATACCAAGCAATGTTTATGTAGCCGTTTTCTTTCGCAAACCGAAGAAGCCGATCTTTCTGATGTTCAATGATGGAGCTATCTTGCACTGCTGTCCGGCAATACAGGGCAGTTTTTGGTTCATATGCGATACGACAATAAACCATAGCTTTGTAGGTCTTTTTGTTAGACATATATACGACCTCCCAACTCCATATCAAGTGCCGCACTTTCTGACTTAAACGTATCAGCACTTATCTCACCGTGGACAAACCGCTCATAAAGCGCACGTTTGGCATCCTTTATTTGCTTTAGCTGTGCGCTGATCGCCGGCAAATGTCTAAGGCATGATGGAACACCGTTGAAACTGCAAGTAGTCTCGTCTCTGGATACCTTCTCACTTGGACTAAATTGTTGCCCTGCCCCAAGTTTTCGCTTGCGCCGTGGTTTGGTTCTTTGGGCTATCTTCTCCCGCACAGTCTCAAATACTGCTTTATCCACAATGGCCGGATGGTGATCGGGAATCCGTATCCACTCGGTTGCGTCAACCTTTACGGACTTACTACTGCCGACTTCCACGCACATTGTCTTTCCGGCGATATA
>Ga0123352_10021775_pt1 | contig 10215 bp, 9 predicted proteins | sample TergutLab28metaG_FD_89700 | JGI IMG/M metagenome (GOLD analysis project Ga0123352, IMG submission 89700) | Labiotermes labralis P1 segment gut microbial communities from Petit-Saut dam, French Guiana - Lab288 P1 | ecosystem: Host-associated > Arthropoda: Insects > Digestive system > Gut ...
CTGACTGTTCATCTCAGTATATTTATCTTAGTAATTAACCAACTTGATGCACAAAATTTTTGTTTTACAGTAAGTTCCTTTCATGCCTCTACATGTTTTGAGCACATGGTGCTCAAAACATGTAGAGGCATGAAAGGAACTTACTGTAAAACAAAAATTTTGTGCATCAAGTTGGTTAATTACTAAGATAAATATACTGAGATGAACAGTCAGCAAAATATTAAAAAAGAAAAACATAGGAAGGTAAATAGCAACAGTGAAAGACGCCTCTCCCTTATGGTTGTCATCCAGCTAATATGCACACTGTCACGGAAAATGCAGCTGAACGTTTTGTACAGATTTTGCCCTGATGATGGCCATAATGACAGACACACGTAGCAAAATTATGTAAAAACTGATTTTTTTTTTCTTTACAATAAATCAATTGTTGTGTCTGAATGTGATTCTGTATGAAGGGTACAGAACTTTAAAATTAGGTACTTGGAAAGTCCAACAGCCTCTCCATACCTTACAAACATTCACGGGTGGATGGCTGTATGGCGTACAAATACTGTCAGACATTACAACAAAAAATTTTATAAAACCAAATGCAAAGAACAAACCTCCAACTGCTGCTAGTCCACTCATCTCAGCAGAAGGTTCTTTGGGTTTAAAACCATTCTACCCTCATTACAAGGCCTAGCAAGCCAATTATGGAAACAGAATATTCGATAAGTCCTGCTATGAAGTTAACTCCAGTTTTTTTTCCCCCCAAGAATGCATTTTATATGAACTATTCTCTTTTGTTGGTGTATAAAGGTTGGTAAAATATTAACTACTGTGCCTGAAAATAATCTTTACAGTACCTATTAACCTTATGGCACCAGATTTTTTTAATTTTAGCACAACCTGTATATAAAATGTGAATAATACATGAACCAAATTCGTTAGAATTATGAAAACAAACTGCATTTTGAAGAGAAAAAAATGGAGAGTATACACCATGTTTAAAATATTCATTACCTATATTTGTTGAATAAATATATAAAATGCAACTTTAGAGGTTAGCGGTGCGGTACGACCACTACAGCTCACATTAGGCGTCAAAAGGTTAACTATGACACGCAAATTAAACTTGTGGTGGTGAAAAATATATTCAAAAACATTTGTTATTACAGTTGAAATGGCATTATTACCCCTAAAGGTCACAAGTTTAAGGATTCATAACATGCGGTATGCTACCTGCAGGTAACACTGGGAATACAGACAGGTAACAGTGCTGCAGAGAACGCAACATCTGTTTCCGGTCAATAAAAAGTCGATATAAATATACGAAAAATACTTTTATAGTTACATTCATAAAATCGAACATGAACATAATCATAAATTGTGACTTCAAACAATAACGCAATGAAACTTTGAACTGCATTAGGAACTAAAACAATGGCTATATATATACTGCCACACAGGTATAATCATAAAATAGGGTACACATTTTGAAACCACAAATGGAAGTTCATAATGAAAATAGATAGTTTGATTAAAATGCTGCTGGTGTCCGCAATTATCCTACAATCACGGGTTTGAATGTGAAATGCTGCATTTAAAGAACCAGAAGCCAGTAATGACAATGTTTCACTGTTAACATACATACATAAATGCCTTGAAGACCACTTGTTATTTATATATGCATCTGAAACATATTCAAAGCCATTCTAAACAACAAGACTGCAATTTCTACAAAACAAATCAACAGGGAAGGACACAGTATGACCTACAGTAAGTCAAAACTTAAAACGTCCCACACATCTACAGTAAAATTCCTTTAATTGGTCATCTGATAATCCAAAAATCCTGATAATCTGGCACTTGAGGACAGCAGTCCCTAAGACTGGACATTTTGCCAAGCGCAACTTCCAGTACGCATATTGATTCCATGACTTTACATTGGGTTACATGGATGTTACATCTCCGGCACAAACTTTCTCGTCACTATCAACTCTATTTCCATTCTGTTATATGCAGCGATCCACTATAATGGCTTCAACAGATCCACAGATGAGGAAACAAGGTACTTGGTTTAAAGAAAAAATGTGGTAATTCAACGATTCCACATAAACTTCAAGTAAAAAAGGAGGCTTAAAAGTGATGGAAATGGAAGAGAGGTTACAGTTTCATACAATGTTGCACTGTTACTTATCTATGATACAAAAAACAGAAGGGCCAATTACAATTGGCTATAGTATGAAGGGAAAATGCAAAGGAACTTTCCAAGTGACAGACACTGTGAGAATATAAGTATAGAAGCAGAAACAAAATATTACCTTTAAGAACCTAGGTCAGTACATCTGCCATCTGATAATCCAGAATATTCAACATATTGGCACCTTGCACGTCATGTGAATGCCGGATTAACAGGATTTTACTGCATAACTGACAAAGACATTTGTCACGGATACAATTGAGATTTACTACACATTTCTACTTAGGTCTGTTCTTGAACTCTCTATGAAACTAAAGATGCATTCCAAACATTTTACTGTGATGCAAGTTTCATTTCCTTACAGTCTGAAAAAGAAACAAATGAACTGTCAGCACCCAGAAAGTACTCCCATTTATTTTAAGTGTAAAAAAGAGAGAGGTCCTAAAAAGGTATTCCATGGTCATGACCACATAAAGTAAAATAAACTAATGCACATGAAAACTGCAATGAAGGCTGCAATGTCCAAAGACCTGAACATTCTAGTAATGTTTAAATTTACAACACACACACACACACACACGCACGCACAATCATCACACCATTTCACTCCAAACTTCTTCCAATTGTACTGTCATCTATTACAAATACATTCTACTATCACTACCACCGCTAACTCCTAATTCATCATGATCACAAAGAAGTCAAGAATTCTGTGTTCCATATACTTGTTTGGGGGGGGGGTAAAAATCCCATCATGGCTGAATACTTGCCTGTATTTGCAAACCATTGTAACAGAAGTAAGAAAAATTAATTTTTGTCTTCAAATAAAGTTACAACCAATAACTGACTGGCCCAGTGCAATTTAAGCTAAAATAATTTAATTAAAATCATTACTTTCCCTTATTTTCAAAAACATGCATCTTGATTTAAAATCCACCTATGAATCACCCAGAAATATACCAACAACACAACATATGATTGACACAAACTACTTGCCATCTAGCTGAGATGTCCATCAAAATGCTGTCTGAACAGGTCGAAGGCTCCAGGAGGGAACTCTACGTTGCATATCGGACATACCGAACTGACATTACGAACGCTCTTCTCTTGCAATGGCAATGCTCTGGAAGGAAAGTTTCAGACGCTAGACACATACACATTATGGAGACCAGGGTATTTATCATAATATAAGACAAGGTGTATATGAGGTATCTTGAGAAGTTTCTGCATCTTTTGTCCCAAATATTTCTCATTTATCTTTCTGACATTACAAATGTATTATTTCTCAACAAAGTTTCCTTGCTTGTCAAGACACTTTGCCCACTGGTCTACAAGCTGTGTAAAGACATTATAAAGAAGGATTTTCCATTGTGGGTGAAGCCACTCATGCACTGCCTCGCTCTCATCATCATGATTTGCAATTCATTAGACTCTCCACTGTGGGTCCAAACAAACCAAAATCAACAGCCAGGTCCGAGCAAGTAAGAACTTTGCAACTTAGTGTCCGAAGGGTGGTCACTGTATGGGGAGTGGTATGAGGGTATGTAATACCATGTAACAAAGAATACCCTGTACAACTAGGAAAAGGTATGTAGTCAAACACTCACTGAGGTGTATTTAATGACTATGTGACACACTTCCTAGACCCTGTACAAGTTTCTCTGTTTTGTGTAAAAGCCGATCACAGTTCATTTTCCAGCAAATCAGAAGGCACTTGTTACTGTGATCCTGTATCTATGCTGCACTCAGATAATGTTCACAAATCAGGCCCTGGGAAACGCAAAACACCTTAAGCATAAGCTTTCTATCTAAAGGACATAATCTGGACTTCTTGGCAAGAGGAAGGGTTTCCAGTGCATGATCTGTCATTTGTTCTCAGGTTCATAAAGACAAATCCAGGTCTCATCTCCCACCACAATGTGATAACATTTCAAATGACAGGAGCAGATGCCTGTATGAGGTCACTTGTGCTGTTCCATCAGTTGCCTACACACCCACGCTGCACAAACTGTGGAACTCGAGACTACTGATTATGCTTATGCTTGGCTGATATTCAATTCTTGTGCAATTTATGTGACAGTGACTCTTACATCCTTCAGAAACATGGCTCTGGCTTCCTCCAGTTTCACACTGCTAGTTGATGTTCAGGGGTACCCAAACACGCTGCATCAGTCACACTTGTCCAGCCTTGCTTCAACAATTCACTCCACTTTCACTTCTCAAAAGTAAACAGCACAGACCCCATACTGAGGAGATGAACATGTGTAAATATCAACACCTTCATACCTTTTGCCCATAGAACATCTTACCACAGTTCTCTGTTCTTCTTTGGTAAAAACTGAAAGTGTTGCAGACATGTTCCATTCATGACAGCAACTAACACAATGACAGCATGGTTGAGACTATCAGTGTATTGACACATCACACAACCAGTTACAGTGTAGCCAACTCTCCAAAGTTTTACCTTATACCAGTAACCACCAGGAAAAAAAAAAAAACTGCAATAACTTCTGAAGGTCTCCCATACTTCACAAGTTTTGAGGCTTCTGTAGTGTTGCATCTGATAACTCTATTCTTCTAAGATACAATGAGGAGTTCAAGCAAACAGAACAGTGTAGTGAAGTTCATAGTTCATGCATACCTTTAGCTTGTGCTGTATTTCCAGCATAATGCCTCAAACATATATGGCTATGTATGAAGCCAACAAATGGGACAGTTTATGACTGGTACATAATGAACAAAATACACTGAACTATACGTCCGTAAATGTGTTCCAGAAGAAAATATGACAAAAAAAAAGGGTATGAATGACTCCCAGATGCAGGAAACCAAACGTCTGATACCACTTAATAATACTACAGTCCACCACCTGGTATGACCTACAGCCCAATATGGACACTTCCCATTCTCAGAAGCAACCTTTGTATTATCCTCACATTACCTTTTTTTGTATTAAAAGTGACTGCCACCTAAATAATTTACCCACACAAATTTTGATAAAAATTCTACATACCCAGCAAATCATAACCCCCAAAGACTTCACTACCCTAACACTGTGTGTCATGAAAAAATCAGAGACTTCCTGATTATGAAATTCCTGGAACAAAAACATAATTCATGACTTTCCAAAAGAAAATGCAGTGGCAACTCTCCAACTAATCACCGGTTGTTAAGTGTTAAGCTGCTCACTCACACAAGTTGATGATTTATCCATCCCCAATGTTTGTCTTGTGCAAAGAAAACACGATGGATCAAGATCACCTGCCAAACTGCACAGTTCTAAATCCTGGAAATACTCCACCAACTGCTGAACAACACAAGGATGCTAGAATACGAATGGAATTCCACTATGTGCCTAAGCATTAGATGATGACGATGATGGTGATGATGATGATGATGATGGTAGTGGTAGTGGTGGTGATAGCTGTGACTGTCATTGTGGAATGTGCAAAATTCTTACAGAAAAACAACTAAAACACTGATATAAATAACTTTAATTGTTACTGCTGTTTATGGGTCATTTATCCAAGATGATGAGCCACGACAGCCCAGTTAGCCTGGGGGCTAGAATAAAGGACTGACATCTAAGAATCAGAAGTTCAATTCCCTGAAGCGATGAGATTTTTCTCTTCTCTACAGCATCGAAAGTAGCATGGGTACCAGGGGCACTGTCCCCAGGGCTAAATTGGACAGGGCATTAAGATGACCACCCATCTCCAGCTAGTGCAAAGTTTAAGAACAAACACAGTTCTACTCCCCCTCCCGATCTGTCTTCATGGTGTGCTCAGGGACTGCTTTACCTTTACCTTTACCTTTACCCTTATATCTATGATATGTGATTCTGTAAAGAATTTTGTTGATCACATACGTGTTATTCCTGGAACCAGATACCGCAGGCTGTGACAGAGAGATCAGTTCCCCCGTCATCGGCTGCCCTCTTACCACAGAACTGCTCGCCTCTGACTGCTCTGATGAAGATGAAGATTTTGCTTTCTTTTCATTCAGTTTGTGATACAGTTTTGCAAGACGTTTTTCCACTTTCTTCTTCTCAGTGTACAGCTTCCTGTACTCTGTTGCTGCCATCTGCAGCCGCAGTTTTAACTCCTGTTCTTTTTCCAGGCACACATTCACTTCTGAAGCACTGAGGCCACCACACTGCTAACAACAACATAAAAATATAATGCACATTCAAACACAGCTTTTCTTTATGCACAGTGAAAGAAGTGCAGAATATCTAAACACAAGATAATATCCATAACAAGCAAGGAGCCAGAATAGCTAATGATTACTCAGTCACATAATTCCTGAAATGTTAAGCAATCCTAAGGTCTAATACTAAGGAGCAAACTTCTATGTTACGAGATATATTTCTGCAGCAGTTTTAGTTCATAAAAAAAAAATTAAGAGTGAAGTGCCTATAATTACTGCTGATTTATTGTTTCCAAGTTCTGCCTCTGTCTCTATCAGGTGAATGGAGAGTGACAGATGCAGGGGAAATGGTGTTATCAAGTGTGCAAGGCCTCTTAAGTGTAGTTAAGGGTCAAGCAAGCAATTTCAACCAACATCATGCTGGGTCAGTACTGCCCTGACATATACACACCCCCTCCTTGTAAAATGTTCTGGGGCAATGCACTGAGCTAATTCAGCATTGTTACTGACTGTACATTTGGGTTCTTACAGGAACCTAAACTCTTCACTCAAAATAAAATAGTTTTATTCCATCGAAACATGTCAATACCATACAATCACCAGCACCATAGTATGGATACATGTTTCGGTCTTTTCTTGACCAACTTGAGGCCAATATTTTCCAGTGCACACTCTACATTATGGGATCCCACACTGTTTACAGAGTGTGCATAAAACAATCATAAAACTTTTATAATTGTTTTTACGCACACCCTGTAAACAGTATGGGATCCCATAATGTATAGGGTCTACCGATTGTACCTTCTACTGGAAAATATTTTCCTGAAGATGGTACAGAAAAGACTGAAACATGTAGCCATACTGGGGTGCTAATGATTGTATGGTATTGTCGTGTTTCGACGGGATAAAACTATTTTATCTTGAGCATTAACAACACAACGTATATCTTCTATTAAAAAGAAAAAAATATTCTCTTCACCCTACAAAATTATGCACCTATTTGAAAAATAAAAAACCAACTAGATGTCACTTGCTAGTTTTATTTTACTTCTTAGAGACTCAACATGTTTCGGGCATTAATATGCCCATCTTCAGGAGTATGTGACTATATTGTTGAACCACTACATTGGCCGTTTCGTTCTTGGTTTGCTGTGTGTGTGTGGGAGTTTGGGTGCGGTTTGGCTGAGGTGGTACCTGGACACCACCCCAGCCAAACTGCACCCAAACTCCCACAAACACAGCAAACCAAGAACGAAACGGCCAATGCGTTAGTTCAACAATATAGTTGCATACTCCTAAAGATGGGCATATTAATGCCCGAAACATGTTGAGTCTCTAAGAAGTAAAATAAACATAGCAAGTGACATCTAGTTGGTTTTTTATTCTTCAACTATCACAATGATGCACGGTCCAATAAACATCATATGCACCTATATTTAGTACTGTAGACAAGGCACTGTTAAACACCAGACCACAGCCTAAAATGGGTGCAGTCTTCACACGACGCGTATGACAGTAAGGAGTTATGAACTAAGAATGTCTCATTCCAGGGTTTTGTATGTGGCAAGTAATGCACCAACCAGCAACAGTAATACACTCATGTAAGCACAACATCAGTCTGGATATTATTTGCCCAGTGGTATCGATACCATGTCACCACATTTGGTCCATTCACTCTTACCATGCTTGTCATGTACCAAGTAGCAAATCACTCTATTATGCAACTCACATTTTCAATCCTGCATTACAGAATTCCCATTAGTTACAGTGAAATACTCATAAAAGAATCCCATTTGATTACGAGTGTGGTATTTATAACGTCAAATGCAAATTTATTTCTTATAATTAAATTTTTCATGCCGTTTTAAACCAATGGACTTTTGCCGTACTGCCAAATGAAGTACATAAGGACATGCCGAGATAATGGTCAAACCTGCTCTGGTAAATTGCCAGTTTCTTCCAATTTGTTCCGCAGTTCTGCTCTCTCCTGCCTTGTCAGAGGCTGACTCTCCTCTGGAGTAAGACTGTGGTCCAACTGACCCTGCACCACAGGCATCGGACCTCCCCACCCGTACACCATTTCACGTTCCTGTTCCTGCAGCTCAATCAGCTCCTGGCAAACTACTTCTTCACACTTCTTGCATCTTAAAATTAAAAAAAAATCTAATTCAACGTCATTCACAGTTATGGAATAACCTTATTACTGCCTCATCTTGATGCATTTGCCTACACAATTGAAAATTCTGAACTTTGGGTTAACAAAAAAATTTGTCACAAACCCCACCAATTTTTGACACCAGCAAGAAATAAAAAAGACAGCGTTCTTAAGCCAGCAGAAAAAGCTCTTAGAAGCCAGAGTAGTTTGGTTGTCACTAACTTGTGACAAAAGCAGCAACATGCTTAGCATGGACATTCCACTGATAGAAAGTATTCAAAAGCAGATGATTATGTAGAAAAATGAGACAGTTACTGCATAATTGTTTCCAAACTTATAATAAAACTGCCTTCAATTTCTGAGTTACTCTTGTATAAGTTTACTATCCAGACTGTTTATTATTCAACCAACATAATATACCGCATCAGGTAAAATGTACCAACAGCCTATGTTACACCTTGACTACCACAGGTTTCAGTTCTTATGCAATACAAGAGGCCATAAGTAACGTGGGGACTGGTTGGTGTGCATGGAACATACACGTACATAATATTACCAATAATATAGTTTTGTATCTGTTGCGGACCCAATGAGGAACATATCTTGGATGTTGTTCCCTGGAGGGGTGGAGCTCGGAACTCAGGTTAAGATGGGGAGTCGGGCAGGCCACACACACACTCAATAATCCCCAAGTAGAGTGTACCAGAGTTTTATTGTGTGTAATTAGGGAATAACTGCAGTTACAACTGAACTGTATTGGTGACAAATCTCACCAGCGGGGCTCTTCATTACCGTTAACACTCACTGACCATCCAGCTTCATCCTCTGTTGCTCAGTCACTGAGATACACAGCAGACTGCTACTGCAGAACAAAGCAGTTACTGTTACATGCATTGCTCCACACACTGCTCGCGCGATAAACACTTAGCATGTCCAGTTATAAACAAAAAGAAATAAAAGGATATTATATTCGTCCCATGCCTGGTCTTAAGAGAGGCAAGAACTAAGCATGATAAAATTAAGCTTATAACATATAGTACATACAGGAATGCTAGAAAGAAAACCACAACAACAACAAAATAATGTGTCAACTACACAACAATAAATATGGCAATATAATGCAAGGTTTGTACATGCCAACAGGTAAAAGTTACCGATATCTCTAAAACTATGAAGAAGTTGTTAAGTCAACGCCTTGCTTTACACTGGTGTCTATTTGCACAATACCGATACTAATTACATGCACTTATATCCTACGTACACTGCCCCACCCCTCCCCCAACTGTGACTGCTCTGTAACAACCGAAACCTGTCATTTAAGGTGTAACACAGACTATTAAGTATATTTTACTTGACATAGGGCATTATGTTCATTAAATAATGAATGTCTGAACTATACATACAGGAATATACAAGATTCTACATTATACAGAATAATCTATCAGCAGCTTCAGAAGAATTAAGGCATACTTACTTACTTACTCCATGGTGCAGAGTCCTTCTTGAGCAGCTAACTGGTTTGCAGCTAGTCAAAAAACTCCCCGCATTTCACGGAACCCGAAGGTTCGTTACCGCACTCACAAGTGTCCGCCACCTGTCTCTATCTTGGGCCAGCCCAATCCAGTCCATATACCCACATCCCACCTCCTGGAGATCCATCCTAATATTATCCACCCATCTAGGCCTAGGTCTCCCCAGTGGTCTCTTTCCCTCCGGTTTCCCCACCAAG
>Ga0123352_10021777_pt1 | contig 10215 bp, 5 predicted proteins | sample TergutLab28metaG_FD_89700 | JGI IMG/M metagenome (GOLD analysis project Ga0123352, IMG submission 89700) | Labiotermes labralis P1 segment gut microbial communities from Petit-Saut dam, French Guiana - Lab288 P1 | ecosystem: Host-associated > Arthropoda: Insects > Digestive system > Gut ...
CAAGTTAAACAACTAAATCATATTTTATTAAAATAACACAGTCACTTGTACTCCCTCACTCACAACTCTCGTACGCGACTGACTTCCTTACTGGACTGCTAGCGTCCGTTATCAGCTCCTAACCTTTTCGCCATTTAAATCTCTCCCCTCCTACCTATCACCAACGGTTCTGAATATACGTTGACAGATTAACCTACAACGCATGGCCATGAACCGTCCGTAACTGACGCCAGCAATCCTAATAAACAACTGTACTAAAAATGATCGGCTACAATAGAAATTATGAAATGAGATCAGTTTTGGCTACTATTGGTGGTAGTAAATGAGCGATGCATACAAAACTTTCGTCGGAAAACCTGGAAGGAAGGCCTGCGAGATGTATGCTTTTATAAAGAAGGGTAATAATAAAATAGATCTCAAAAAAATAAGGTGATTGAAAGCGTTAATCAAACCTATATGGAGCTACGGAATAGAACTGTGGGGTTGCGCCAGCAAGTCCAACATATTCATCATGCAGAGATTCCAATCCAAAATTCTCAGAGCCATAGCAAACAAATGTAACAAATCATACTCTACACACAGACTTGAAATCCCTTACGTAAGTGATGTCGTCCGTGAAAGAATCAATAAACATCACAACAAACCGGAAGCTCATCCAAATCCACTATTAGAGCCACTACTACAACCTTCAAACACTAGAAGACAAAATCGATCCTGGCCTTTAGACTTGCAAGGCACCTGAGGTGACATCGCTGGATGAATACCAAAGCACATCATTGAAATACATGGTATCATGACGTACTTTGTATAATCATCAATTTAACTTATAGATTACATTCTTTCTGATTACTAATAAATAAATAAAAGAAATAAGGTGCGGTATTCTGGCTGCGATTAAACTGGCTCAGGGTTCGATACATTTGTGGGATCTTACGAACACGGCTAAAGAACTTACCGCGTTTTGGACTGAAAGGTTGCTTGAGCTGTGGACATTTCGAAACAGGCCTGTTGTCCCGGAGTTATGTGACGAAAGCGGCAGGCACTGGGAACTATTTAGTCAAAGATACAAAAATAAACACATTTTCTTATGTAATATTCAAAAGTTTTCACCTCGTCCTTTTCAGATCCAAATGTATTTCTGAGCACTTTGTTTTTGGTGGATGCTCAGTCCATGTTTCACACCCATACAAAACAGCGGTGCATGTACAGAATTAAGTGTAGTGAAAATAATTGGGCCTCTCCTGGTTCAAGCTACCTCGTTTATTGGCTTTTTTTTAGTAATCAGTATTATCATAAATAAATGAACCACAGGATTAAATGGCAAAGAATGTGCTTGAAAATTCAACAATTCAGGTACACCTGTCCACGCTCGTTGTGAATCGTGTAAGTGAGCAAATTTACATCTGTCATTTGCTCCGGACACATTCCAACGTTCTGAAGGGCGCTGAGGTAAGCGTGTTGGAATTTACAGCGGGAAGTGATGGTCTGTTGCGGCTTAAACGACTCTCTGTACAAGCTGGTTCCTGTGGTTAAAACACAGGCCGGCATTTTTAATTATGGGAGCATTTGGACTTGTACCGACATAAAATGGTCCACATGTGTTAAAAATGTTTCAAAACCACGCCAGTAAATTTTGCCTTCTCCTTTTGTACTTAAGTCAGATAGACTACATATGATATGAGAATGAAGTGCTGCCAGCGGTGTTTCCAAAGAATCGTGGTAAGGTGGCTATATCTTGGTGCCACTTTTTAATTTATTCGAATTATTATACAAATTACTTCCGATGTGACAGATTATAGGTTGATTAGTTTGTAGCTGTATATAATTTAACGTCGCTTTTGTTCATTACATCATGTAAGAGGGGAGTAAATACATTTTCAACAAACAGATACAAGTATAAAAAACACATAATGAATGTCTGGGGTGTTACAATTACACATAAAATTTTATAGGTCGACTGGGAAGGTTAAATGCGTAAGTAACTAGAAAGGACATAGGTAGAAAACGTTTGTGGACTTTTTGGAAGGCACAATCAAACTGCCGACAGAAAGTCACAAAACGAAAAAGAATCTGTTTGAATAACTTGCAACATAGCAGGTCACTTCCAGGGAATAGGCGTAACATGGGTGCGGGGGGCAAGGGGGTAAAATGCCCCTCCCCCTTGCCCCCTTCCCCCCAGTATTATTAGCCAAGTTACACCTATGCTCCTGGGAACAACAAGACGATTGCTTCCTGTACACAGTGGCTGTAGTCGTAGGTCTCTCAATACGGAGGCCCGGATTCGATCCGAAACCAATTCATCCGAGATTTATGGTGGACGAAGTGGTAATTGGACGGGTTTTTCCCCGAGTATTTCGGTTCATCCTCCATCAGTGTACCACACACATTTTTAATTTCTCTGTCCGATACATCACAAAGTTTGAGGTTGGTTCATAGGTAAGGATGAAAAAGATACGCTTCATAAGTTACCGCCTTTCTTTATAGGTAATAAAGGCTATTTTTTAACTAGAAAGGCTTAACAGGGCAGGGCCAATTATGAGGCCAGCACAAATACATAAATACACAAACACACAGGTACAGCACAAATACACATACCAACACAACAGAAACAATGTGAGGTAAGTGTGAGTGCTGACTCAACACATTATTCAAGTACTGCCAGTGTCCAGTATGTCTTAGTTCTTCAGTACAACAACAACGACGACGACGAAGCTAATAAAGGGACAAAAGGAGAAGAAAAGGAGGCGAGTTCAGGTGCAGACTGGATACCCGGAGAAAACGAGTGTGCGGTTTGTGACGACGACGACGACAATAATAATAATGTTTACCCTATAACAGGCCACGAAGACCCAGAAGGGGAGTAGACGTATAATTCTAATTTTTCTTTAACCTCGGTGCTAAATGGGTGTGGGAGGTGAGCGCCACGCCCCGGTCGCTTTACCCCCGAGAATTACCCGGCACCCATTTGTACAGAAGGCTGCTTAAGTCCCAGGGCCGGTCTCGACAGGTACAGAAGATATCGCCTGTACCGGGATTAGATCCCCCGACCGTCCGGCCCGTAGCGAGTCGCTATACTGACTACGGTATCCCGGCCAAATAATAATAATAATAATAATTTTAGTCGCATATAATACATGAATGAATTTATTTTTTACCAACACCTGAGGCAAGAGCAGCAGATAAGGCCTCGAACCACAATATAATACAAAAATGAAGATAAACTGACCAGAAGAAAAATATATGACGGGCAAATTATGATAGACTAAACAGGGTTTGGTAAAGAAGAAGTGACCTCCAGGGAAGTTGTGCTCGTACAGAAAACATCAGCAACTTCACACGTACTAAAAACTGTTGTGGCACAACATTGCTTACACGTAAACACAGGAAAACATCCGTGATTAATTCAGTGGACACGCAGATTAACAGTGTTTTATGATCCAAGGACAGTGTCCTTCTTCTGTAAACAGAAGAAATAAAGCATCAGGATACGGCAGCTACTAATAAAGTATTCTAAAATTCAAATAATTAAGAATGGAATATTATATACGTGAAAAGCTGGGCTGACAGAAACCACGCGCCAATAAATATGCAATTTTCTGTGTATTTGAAAGCGTACCGGAATATGCCAGTGTAAGGTTATACCAGACCACAGAGACATGCTAGAACTTTGAGCGAATTAATCGACATATAAAATCGTATGGATGTATGGGGAGAAACAACTGTGTACTGTAAATAACAACACGATGATAACAGCAATGATAACCATAGTAAAACATTCTATTGCTTATTTCACGTCTATGGTGAAGCAGTCATGCCGAGTACAGTATGACTCAGCCATGCTACACTGTTTTGAATGCGACACGGAAATAGATTTTATGCTTTTTTAATGATTCTTGGAGACAGATTTCTATTGAATAGTCATGGTAGTATTGCAATAAAGGAGGACTTTTATGTGAAAACTTATGCAAACGGAACATATATTTATTTCATGTCTTTTGTATAGAGAACAATGTCCATATAACGACATAAGAAATCAGTCTCCGATGTGTCAACTTACTTGGAGCAACTTGTTTTTAAGACAGACTTAACTGACCAAACCGGAATGAGAAAGTGAGATTTTAAGTTCTTGTATCTGTGAAAATGATTACAGACACTTGTCTACAATAATAGTCTTTTTTTTACCAACTTGATGCACAAATTCTTTATTTTAATACATTTATTACATTCTTCTACATGTTTCGATTACTAGTATGCTCATCTTAAGGAGGTCAAATTGTATTAGTACAGCATCTGGTATCGTCACTCTCTTTAGGTGACTGTTCAGTACACAGGTTACGAGAGGGCTGCAGTCCTCTCGTAACCTGTGTACTGAACAGTCACCTAAAGAGTGACGATTCCAGATGCTGTACTAATACAATGTGACTTCCTGAAGATGAGCATAATAGTGCTCGAAACATGTACAGGAATATAATAAATGTATTAAAATAAAAAATTTGTGCATCAAGTTGGTAAACAAAGACTACTATTACATTAGGATGCACGGTCAACAAAATATTAAAACTTGTTTACAAAACTGAACGACGTAACAACCCAAAACTGTAATATTTTTAATCAGAAAGAATTGCGCAGTCGGTTTTTCACGTAACTCTGCACGCAAAACAATAACTGACCAAATGATTTTAAAAACAAAAATTATACGTGGTAATATATCGGTTGTTGGTTTGGTTACACGACCACTTGAACATTTAAAACCCAGTGGTTACTTTGTGTACCACCTGGTTTAACAAAACAATTCTACGTTCCGTCCACAGTATATGTGTTTGTACATATATCAGAACAACCAGCGATTATTTCTCGATATAGCATTAACTGATTGATTTTTACTGCCGAGACAGAATGTTTACTGTGCGGTAGGAACTGGGTCTTTAAATAAGACAAATTATGTTCTCGGGTCCCTACAGGTTTAATATAAGATAGGCCATTTTTGGCGCTTTCACGGCAGTGTATATGAAGTATAAGATTACAATTAAATCAAATTTCACGCGAAAGTTTGCAGTTTAATGTACCGTAAGCAGCTATTTTTGTATTACCTCACACATAAGGTTAACGTGAAGTTAAAAAAAATCAATTTTCTGATAAAGTTTAAATAAGAAATCTAATTTGGAGTGTCCCGTGTCAGTGGGCCACTCGACGTGTAAATCTCAAGTACCTTTAAATATGCTTGCAGGTGTATGCGTGCGCCACTTTGAGGATCCCTGCTGTAAAAATTTCAGTAGACAGAACTTACATTTTCCATCCTCTAGAATATAAAAGACCTACCGATTCACTAGTTATGAAATTATCTAACGAAATAAACTAACGAACTAGTTAGTTCCATATTTGTAACGCTGGTATGGCAAGATTCACGTCATAGTAAAAGGTGAATTTTTTCCTGTCTACGGCATAAAGCCATAGAGGCGAATTAGAGGTGTAGCGCCTCTCGTTTGTGACCTCTGAGCAGATGAAGTTGGGTGGTCAACTTCACGCTCCGGCCGATTTACTGCCAGGAAAACCCCCGGTACCCATTTAATAGGAGGCTGGGTAAGCTCCAGAGCCGGTCTGGGCGTTTGTGTCATAATTGAAGCTCAGTTGCGTCGTGAACGTCCATTGCTTTAAAGCTTCCTAGGGATGTGCGGGATACGAAACAAGTAGAGAACATTGATTGGATGGGAGAGTGTGATGCAGTACTGCAACAAGCCATAAAGGTAGGCTGCCAGCACAAGTGCTGTCTGACTAACTGACGTCAGAGGGCATGCCATCAGCAACAGCCTCCACATTCCATATCAAACACATAAATTACGTCTATTTTATATGCGAAAATTGTTGTTTCTCCTGATGCAGTCACTTCATACTGCTCCTGGTAGCCTTTTCATATTGCTTCTGATACAGGCTCTTGATATTATGTTCACACTCGCGATGAGTCTAAAGGCAAAACAGAATTTTAATTTTTGGCAGACGTTCTTACCTACTAGTGCAACATACATGGTAGCTTCAAAATGATACCCGAAATCACTTTATTTTTGAGAAATAAAAAAATGCAAACATTTAAGCTACGTTTTCTTCAAAATGGTTCCCTTCTGCAACTACACATTTCTGCCAGTGACTGTAAACATGTTGGAAACATTCCCGGAAGCCATTTTATGAAATACTTTTCAGCTCTTCCGTCGCTTTCTTGATGATGTCAGTAGTATTAAAAAGCACCGTCCTCTCACTGTTGATTCCATTCGAAGGAACAGGTAAAAATTAGCGAGTCATGTCAGGGGAGTATGGGGGATGCTGCAGTGTTGTCACATTGTTCTTTGCTAAGAAATCCTTGTTTACAATCGACCTGTGTGCTGCGGATATTGTCGGGTAGGAGAAATCAACTGTTGGTGCTTTATTTTCCTGGGCGTTTCCTTCCTACCGCATCCCTCAGGCGACGAACCACCTTACGGGAGAGAAATTTCCGTCATGCAGAAATTCATGAAAATTACACCAGCGAATTCCGTGAACTTTTTGAAGTTACTATGTAATTTTGTGTCTTTAGAAATTTCGCGAACTCTCTCCAGAAAATTTAACGAAACAGTTACCAATTCAATGTAGTGAAGGAGTGAGAGTCAAAAATGACGAGAGAAGTTTATTTTTAATCCTACTGCCTGCATGTATTTCGTGTTTTATTACATAATACCCTTAGGTATTAATACTCACTAATTATAACCACCTCATTAAAAATGTGTGACCAAAGGAAAACCAGTTACATAGCTAAATGACATTTATTTTGCCACCTCAACTACCAATTGAGTCAGGATATTCTGCTGGGTACAGTCACGAGATTATGGGATGGACTATCCAAGTTTCGAATGCCAGCAAGAGCAAGAGAGAATTCTGTTCTTCGAAACGTCCAAACCATCTCTGGGGCCCACAGGTCACCTATTAAACAGGTAACGGGGTTCGTTCCCGGGGATAAAGCGGCTGGAACTTAAAGCTGACTATTCACCTTCTTCGCTAGCACCAAGGTTTATAAAGAGTGGAGCTATACTTCTACTCCCACTACAGGCATGTCCTCATGATGTGGACAGGGACAAATTTACATTTTTATCACAACTACATAAAGACAGCTCTGGCAGAGCTTCGCAAGCCGAAAAGTATTTGCTATACAAAACAATTGTAAATAAGTGCTAATGGTAACTTGTTGATTTGTGTTTAATTAAAGATGTCATTACCTCAGAGCAGGTTATGTATCATCGAATGATACGATGGCAGGTGGATAATGAATTGGGATGTACGTGTGTATGAAAGGGAGCAGCGGGGCCTAATTAAGGTGTAATTCTGGAATTTGCTTGGAGGTGTCGGAAAAAAACTACGAAACCCTAGGATTTTCGACGTTCCGGCTGTAATTCGATCAGGATATCTCTGGAACAAAAGTCAGAAGCCTTGCCGTTTGGGCCATTTTACGATGTGGTTGAAAAATTTAAAAAATAAAAAATAAAAATAGGGGATAGATCACTGCAGAATTTTGTTAAACTTTAAAAAGCGTAATTAAAGGACTTAATCTTCATATTAACGGAATTAGCAACTGAATGGCAGGTCTCAGTCTTTATTTCTTATAGAGAAGTTGACAGTTGGTTCCTATAATTATGTGCTGCTATAGGAACAAAATGCTAATAATTTTCACCGCGAAACCTCGACATTCAACTGAATAATGAGCCAGTTAAATCTACTTCAGAACTGCACGACCTATTTAATATATCTATAATTAAACCGACAGCTACGTTTTATTGGGGATTTACCACGGTCTACAATATGAACGTTACATGTTTCAGCCCCTTATGAGCTTATAGTGTATTGGCGTTTATGCCAATACACTATTTTTAGATTTTTTAAATGTATTTAACCAATTAGTTACATACTTTGCAAGTTTTACTCTGCTAGGCAAATGATATGGCTTAAATATTTCACTGATGTAAACACACTGGGATCCCAATGTGTGCACAGCATCCTGTGACTTAACCTGTAAAGAATAAGCCTGAAGACGACTATTTATTAGTCGAAACATGTAGCCTATATTACCTTGTTTAATAAAAACAGTTGTGCTGACGTACAAATTAGTATTAAAATACGTATGCAAGCACTTCGTGATGTCTTCATTCAAATTAGTGAAGTAAGACCAAGATAAAGGATTCAGTTGCTTACATGATCGTGCTTGTTCACAGTGAACTACAGTTCCTGCTTTCAGTATCGTCAGGCGAAAAATGTTCATTTCCCATGCCCCCTGAATTGCTGTAATTTATCGTGCCTGTGAAGTGATGGGACGCTGTCACTGTGTGACATCAGTATTACACTGTTCAGTACACGCATTTCGCGTAATTGAGGATGGTTCTAATGTGACATCTTATGGTGCTCATTAAGTATTGGAATATAGTCAGAATATCTGAACTGATCAAGATTGCAGCTTCAATTGGACAGGTATATATTTCGAATTTCGACTAGCGTAGTGGCCACACTGATTAAAAATGTTTGGCCACAGCTCCAAATTTATGCTGGTTCAGTTGTAATGGAAATGTAAACAGAGTCATCGACGATTATTCTTTAATCTTATTTTATAAACATTTCAATAATTTCGAATAAATTCGGTTCTGCAACATTTTATTGTAGACTAACTAAAGTTACCCTATCCGTTTATCGCCCAGGTTTCCATTAAATAGACCGTCTTAAAACAATTAAATTGGTTAATTATTAACACATTTATTGCTTCAAACTACTTTCGTTTTCACTCAGCTTCAAACAAGCAATGTATAGGCCACAATATGGGATTTTGACCTCGTAATTCATAGAAAAATTCAGTTCTGTATAAGGAAGAAGCACCTGATTTCAGTTAATTATCACTTAATTCGGTTTATAAACGTAAATGTTATGAAATCACATGTATTTCTATTATTGAGGCTCACTGCTCTGGCACCGTGTGCTGGACAGTTGCATCAACTCCCAATAGATCCTTTTCTGCATTAAACAGCACATGTTTTCAATTTTACCGTAACCTGAAGCAGAGGATCTCAGAAAATAAATGTTGCCTTGAGTTATCGCCTCTTGAGCATCTTACTTAAAAGCGGAGACATTAACATTTCATTTAATATATACGAGAGATTCTGAAGGAACCCTTTGAAAGGGATCAGCCCTTTATCTAGACGGATTCACGCGGAATCGCACATACAAGAAAATATACAATGAAGAAATTCGAAGGCGTATAAAATCAGTGTTTTACCAGCGGTTTTAAAGTAGGACGCAATACGAAAAGTGATTGGAGTGCACACATTCGGACGCGCCTCCAGTAGATGCCAGATATCAAACCAGACTCCGTCGGAAAATAAAAAAAGGCGCAAGGCGGTGCACTGGTGGGAAAATTGTGACTCTCACCAAAAGACAGACTAGAGCAGTGGCGGGCTGAAATGTAAAAATACTTGTTCAAAAGGGCTACACAACTACTTCCTTAATGCCGCTGATCCGGAAATTTTGGTTTTTTATTTCTTCGGAGTAAGCACTTAATTTTGGAAAAGAAATATTGTAAAATACATCACTGGGAGTGGCATAAAAATATGCATTTTGTTTACGTTTGAGGTGTTTATTTAAATGGATAGAACAAACACCCGTTGAATTGGGGGGGGAGGGGGGTAATTGATGTAGTTTGGACGGCAAATTCCGCGATTCACACTTACGGATCCCATAGGTGTTTTTTTTTAAATTATTGGCTTTCAAGATGCGTTTGCGCCAGGTATCTTACTGCTGATGTGCACAGATATTTTTATATTCGTTTACCAAGTTCTGTATCACAATTCAATGCAGACAGCAGTGACGTTCGAACTCTGATGCGTGCCACATGGGGATTTGTTAGCATGAACCATGCAGCTTTGAGTAGTCAGTGATTTATTTATATGACGCATAAAGACAGAACAGTGCATTGCACAGCAATTCGCTAACACTTCGTATGAAAATTTCTGCAGTGATCTCAGGGAAAAACGTCAGGGTAGCATAAAACGAAATAAAGATTCTAAAATAATTCTAATGTGCTGATTCCAAATTTGGAGGGTGCAAAATTTACGCTGCCTCACAATTTTGCTTAGAACCCTATTGGCTATTTTTAATTTTTTATGCTTAACTTCTGTTTGAGAATAAACATCACTTGAAGTTTGCCGTATTTCG
>Ga0123352_10021778_pt1 | contig 10215 bp, 4 predicted proteins | sample TergutLab28metaG_FD_89700 | JGI IMG/M metagenome (GOLD analysis project Ga0123352, IMG submission 89700) | Labiotermes labralis P1 segment gut microbial communities from Petit-Saut dam, French Guiana - Lab288 P1 | ecosystem: Host-associated > Arthropoda: Insects > Digestive system > Gut ...
AATGAAATATTAATGTTCCTGCGCTCGTCAAAGAAGTACAGCAATGACGTTTACCTGCAAGAGCCAATTGGGATAGACAAAGACGGCAACGAAGTCACCATGGAGGATAAAATTGCCGATGACAAAAATCCCATTGAAGACCAAGTAAACCTCAAAATGCAGATCAAACTGCTTAAAGAAAAGATGAAGAAGGCACTCAAGGGGCGTGAAATCACCGTAATCGAGCTGCGCTACGGACTAAGCGCGAACGATGAAATAACCCAGCGTGAAATCGCTGATATGTTGGGAATATCACGTTCATATGTAAGCAGAATCGAGAAGAAGGCTCTAAAGAAGCTGCTTAAAGAAATGGTCGCGCGTGAGTGATTTCAAGTTTGGTGAAAATGCCTATTGCAAACTAAAAAAATATGCTGTATGCTAATAGCACAGTATGATATCACATGTCGAGGAAATTCTCGGCAATAACGGAATAGGGTGAAAATCCCTGCGAGCGGGTCACTGTGATGCGGCATGGCATTAGCTATAGCCGATAAGTCAGGAACGTTGTGGTATTTAAGCTGCTTCCCCGAACGAAGCGATTTTTTTAGTGTTCAAAGCACGCTTCGTTATCGTAAACGAAGCGTGTTTTTTCAATCACAGGGGAATGTATGGCATGATTCTTGGGGACAGAAGAAACTGTTCCAACATCAGAGAGGAGCTTTACATTGAAGAGGAAAATGAGTAGGTTTTTAGCTATGTTCCTTGCACTTGTTATGGTGCTTGGAGTTCTGCCCACAACGGCACTCGCGGACTACAACGCGACGGAAAGTAACTACATAAGTACCCAAGTGTCCGAATCTGAGCCGGAACTTGGTTCAATCGAGTCTGAATCAGATAAGTCTGAGCCGGAATCTGAGCAAGAGTACGGTTCAGAACAAAACCCTGAACTCGAATCTGAACCTGAATATGAACCGGAGTTCGAGTATGAGGCTGAAGAAGAGTCGGAGCTTGAACCGGAATGCGAGTACAATTCCGAGCTTGAGACAGAAGAAGAGCCGGAGTACGAGGATGAACCAAAGTATGAGGATGAGTTGGAGTATGAGGACGAATTGGAGCTGCCTCAGACACAATTGCCAACACAGCCTATGCCTGAACTTTTCGTTAACTTGAATGCTTTGAACGAAGCAATTGAGAAAGCAGAAAGCTTGTATCAAGGCGACTTTACCCCCGAAAGCTGGGAGGCACTTGAATACGCCCTTGAAGCGGCAATAGCTGTGCGCGACAATGAATATACCGCCCAATATGATGTTGACACGGCAGCATATGCTCTGCTGGAAGCAATAAACGCACTGATATTTGCTGTTGTTATGCTTAATGAAGTAATAGTTGAATGGTATGGCGAAGGCACTGCTGCCAATCCGTTCTTAATCAGCAATGCGGCAGAACTTGAGCTTCTGGCTGCAAGAGTTAATACAGAAAACTTCACTCCCACTAACAGCAACCACCACTTTAGGGTGACTGCGGATATCACGCTTGGGGCTGACTGGACACCGATCGGAACTCCCGGTACAGCGAACGGTCCTGTGTTTGTTGGAAACTTTGACGGCGGTAATCACACAATCACCTTTGCCCACGGCTCAAGAGCTTTGTTCGGAGCTATAAGAGCCAACACGGTTATCCGCAATCTAAATATCTTCGGCGTGTACATAGCCGACAATGGCCTGATATCGGGAGTTGGCCCAATCATGCCAATGGGAAGCTCCGGTGCTGATATCGACAATGTCAGGATACTTTCCGGCACAACAATCAGAAGGTCCGGATTTGCCGGAGAGGACGGTACCAGGGTTCTCGTTCTTAACATCACTAACAGCATAGTCGAAAACAATGTCAGAATTGGCTGGAGTGTAGATGACAATGCACCTTTCGATCAAAGTATTGGCTACAACAGGGGTTCTGCAGGAGTTGGCCCGGGCGTAGGCTCGTTTGTCAGCGGTCTTGCCGGAACTATCTCCAACAGCAGAAGCTATGCAACAGTATATGGGCATAACAATGTTGGCGGTCTTGTAGGTTACAGAGCACAGTCAATGCGCCCGTTCTCCATAAACAACAGCGCGTTCCGCGGCGAAGTTGTTGCCACAGGCAACTTTGTCGGCGGTCTTGTTGGTGCAGGATATGGCCATGGGCTTGCAGGGTTTATGGCCTCTCCGAATACGCCCGGCGTGAACATCAGTAACAGCACTGTCACAGGTAATGTTACCGGAATAAACAATGTCGGCGGTATCTTCGGCGGTGAAACTGCACAGTTTCAAGCATGGAATAACGGTATCGGAATTATCGAGAATAATCGTTTTGAGGGTACAGTTTCCGGGCAAGCGAATGTCGGTGCTGTAATCGGCTACATGCACTCGCTCAATCGATACAATATCATACGAAACAATGTGTACTTGGATAACAGCGGCGCTCCCGGTATCGGCAGAATATGGATTATAGATACAAACCATGCGAACCCTGCAGCTATCCTCGGAACATTCTACTTTTCCACAAATATTGCTGCAAACGCTATGGCCGGTATGCGCACCGATTTAAGTAACCGCACAGGTGTTACTATTTCTACCGGCTTATCCCGAATAAACCATCACCGCACAGATGACCCGTTAGGAGCAGACCTGGCGTACTTGGTAAGCTCCGAAAGCATTAATTTGGCAGGGTTGGAAGCAGCAATTGCACAGGCAGAGAGCCGTGTACAAGCCAACTACACTCCTACAAGCTGGGCGGCAATGCAACCGCATCTGGCTGCTGCAAGAACGGTACGCAACAACACTGCTGCTGATCAACCTCAAATAAACGCCGCAACTACAGCACTGACGGCGGCAACAAACGCGCTTGTTCCTATCGCAGACATGTCCGATTTGAGCGAGGCAATCACGCAAGCGGAAAGCCATGCCGAAACAAACTTCACTCCCATAAGCTGGGCAGCTAAGCAACCGTATCTGGCTGAGGCAAGAACTGTACGCGACAACCCATACGCAACTGAAACCCAAATCTCCGAGGCAACCTTTGCTCTGACGTCAGCTATAGGTAACCTTATTCCACGTGCAAACCTATCCGCTTTGAACGCGTCAATCACGCAAGCGGAAAGCCATGCCGAAACAAACTACACTCCCGCAAGCTGGACAGTTTTGCAAGCGGCACTTAATGCTGCAAGAAATGTCCACGCTAACGAAAACGCAATTCAAGCCAATGTTGACAATGCAAGAACAGCCTTGCTGGCAGCGATAGACGACCTTGCCAAAAGTGCAGATTTCTCCGGTTTGATTGCAGTAATCGCACAGGCAGAAAGCAGTATACAGGCAAATTACACTGTAGCAAGCTGGGTAGCAATGCAAGCAGTTCTCACAACCGCCAAAAGCGTTCGTTATAACAGCAACGCAACTCAAACCGAAGTTAATACAGAAACAACCAATCTACAGGCGGCAATAAACGCACTTGCCCGAGTTGGAGGCGGAACGCCCGGAACCAGGGCAACCATCAGCGTTATCGACCCCCATTTCTACGGACCGGGGCAAGCGCGCATATTTGCTCCAACGCTAACAATCGAGCTTGATCATGGCGAGACCGCATACAGCATCCTGCGCAGAACAGGTTTGAACGTAGGTTCAAGAGGGCATCATCAATGGGACGGATTGTACGTATATGCAATCAACGGCTGGGGAGAGTTCAGCGATGGGGAAAATTCCGGCTGGATGTTTAGAGTTAACGGCACATTCCCCGACCGTTCCGCATCACTTGTAACACTAAACGACGGCGACCGTGTCGAGTGGCTGTTTACCCGCGATCTTGGGGATGACGTTGGAGGCGGCTTCGGCTCGGATAACGTCAATATTCCTGTACCACCATCTCCACTGCCACCGGGTACGATTAACATTGAAGTTGTGGTCGAAGAAGGCGGCACGGCAATTGTCGAAATAGGAACCGACGTTATCTGGAACCTCATCCGGCAGATGCTGGGAGAAGATACAGCCAATGTCAATGTCGTTATTGTCACGGATGACGAAGGTATCTCTCGCATAGAAATCAGACTCGCAGATGAATCAATTAGCGAACTTGTTGACAGCGGTATGAGCCTGACGATTCAGTCTGACGTTGCAACAATTATGATTGACCACGAAACTCTTGCCGGACTGACATATGGCATAGATTTAGACGGCAACCAAGATGCCGCCTTACGAATTATCGCGGAATTCGTAGCAAACAACGAGGAAGACCTCAGCGAAGAACAGTTCGCTGTCATCGGCGACAACCTCGCTTTTGCCCTAACGATAATGATTGGCGACTACGTAATCAGCGATTTCGATGGCATTGTAACCGTAACAATACCTTACACGCCTTGCGAATATCTCCTATACGAAGACTTCGACCTGCTGACTGTGTACCGCCTTGGAGAACTCGAAACTGTCAGCGAAAAGACAGGTGCAACATTCAGCGATTACACAATCACATTCACAACAGACCGTTTCTCAACGTTCTTCGTCAGTGAGTGGATAAACCCATTCGAGGACGTAGACCGCGACGCTTGGTACTTCCGCTATGTGAGGTTTGCTTACGCGAATGAACTGAAAAGTGAAACAGAACCCGGACAGTTCTCGCCTAACGCGAATCTGCCTGTCGAGGAACTTGTTACAACGCTGTTTGACGATACTGATATCATCAACGGTTTGTTTACTGTTGACGAATACGTCACTCGTGAGCAATTTGCTTTTATCCTATGGAGCCTTGCTCAGTACAATGGGCTTGAAATCTGCGAATATGAATTCACAACAGAATTCAGAGACATTGACGACATATCTCCATGGGCATTGGAAGCAATGCAATGGGCAAATGCAAACGGCATAATCACAAGCCGCACGCTCTCCACCATAGCACCTGATGCCAACGTAACCCGCGCGGAATCGGCGGCGATGTTACAACGGTTTATTGAATTGAAATAATCCTCAAGAACCATATTGGATGATGTAGGGCGGGGGCTTGCCCCCGCCGCTGCAATTAAAACAGCGGCAAAGGAGTTATGCAATGCGCAAATTGTTATCGATTTTTATTGCCATTATGCTTATTATGGGGCTTGCCCTGCCTGTCAGCGCGTCCCCGCGCGGCAATTCCGATTGGGAAACCGCCATGAACCGGTCTCTCGACTGGATACAGCAACAAATTTCAACCGGCCCTGTTGTCGGTTCCGTTGGCGGCGAATGGGCGGTGATTTCACTGGCACGCGCAGGGCGGATTACAGCAGACGACCCTTGGCTCAGGAGCTGGTTTGCCGACCTTGACAGGCTTTTGGCCGAAGTCGAAAGGCTTTCGGCAACACATGACATTCAGCAGCCTCCGTCGGCAGGAACATTCCCGTCCGCGCTGCGCAGATGGACTGACTTTCAGCGTGTAACACTTGCGCTAAGTTCGCTTGGCATAGACGCAACAAACCATAGAGGCCACGATTTAACGGCAGTATACACTGCATTTGTTCCTCCCGCACAGAGGCATTCTCTTAACAGAACCATCAACGTGGACACCTTCGCACTGATAGCACTTGATGCCAAACCGTACAGCGGCGACAGTGACCGATTCATCCGGCAGCTTCTCAACGACCAGCGAGCCAACGGTACTTGGAGTTTGAATCCCGCCAACCCTACTTCTGCGTTCGACATCGACATTACTGCAATGGCACTTCAAGCCCTCGCACCTTATTACTACCGCAATGACCCGCGCGTAACAAACGCCGTTAACAATGCTTTGCGATGGCTGCGTGCGCAAACTTTCCATGATGTCGAAAGCACGGCTCAAATGATTGTCGCGCTTACGGCTCTCGGCCCTGAATTTGCCGATGAAGCCGAGTATTACGTCAATTGGCTGCTGCAGTGGTTTGATACAAGCACGGGCGCATTCAGACGGCCGAACATCAACAGCCCTATAAACCTGATGGCGACAGAGCAAGCCGCATACGCCCTTGTTGCATACCGGCGTTTTGTAAACGGCATGAATTCGCTGTACGACATGAGCGACGCTTTCACATCGGCAGGCAGTGCTGTTTCCGCCCCTGCTCAAAGCGTTGCCGCAACCCCTGTTCCTGTGGGTTTGCCAAACAAACACAGCGATGTCGTGGCAACTGAGATAACCTCACCCGACAGAACTTTCGCGGACGTACAGAATCACGCAAGCCGCCAAGCAATAGAAGCCCTTGCGGCACGTGGCATCATAGGCGGCAGAACTGAAACTTCCTTTGCACCCAACGAAACCATGACACGCGCAGAATTTGCCGCAATCATCACACGCGGGCTTGGTCTGCCGCAGAGAAATATCTCAGCCTTTGACGATGTGCCGTCAAACGCTTGGTTTGCTCAAGCCGTCGGAACAGCTTTTTACTACGAGATAATCAGCGGCACCTCGCCCACTACATTTAATCCGAACGGAACGATAACACGCCAAGAAGCGGCCGTCATGGTTGCCCGAGCGGCAAGGCTCACAGGAATGAACACAAACCTAAGCAGCGCGGAAACCTTGAACATACTGGCTATGTTCGGCGATTACCGCACAGCAGCAGATTGGGCATGGGCATCTCTTGCTTTTTGCTACCGCGAAGATATCTTGGACGACTCCAACTTCTATATTCAGCCGCAAGCCGCAATAACACGCGGCGAAATCGCCGAGATGCTGTATCGCCTGCTCGACAGGGCTAATCTCATGTAAGAGGTACTCATGCAAAAATACAAAACGAAAATTATAACCGTCCTTGCTATCTTGGCTGTGCTTACGGCTGCGTGGTTTTACGGCGGTGTTTCAGCCGCGAATGTTCCGGATGCCGTTGTTCCGCCCGCTGCAGCAGCGGTTGAAGCTGTGCCTGAACAGCCGGAAGTATTGGCTGCAACTGCCGCTTACGAGCAGAACATTCAGATATTCGGCGAAGAACACCCTGAAGAGCGTGAACCTGTCGAGCCTGAAGACATGGTCGCCGGTGACGGCTCGTTCACGGTTACATTGTCAGTCAGAGCCGATATGATTCTGCACAACATGCACCTGCTGGACAGAGAAAAGCACGAGCTTGTACCATCGGACGGCGTAATATTTCCCGCAACGCAAGTCACGGCCTACGAAGGCGAGAGTGTGTTCAATGTACTGCAGCGCGAGATGAGGCGTAACGGTATCCACATGGTTTCACGCTGGACGCCCATCTTCAACTCTGCATATATCGAGGCAATCAACAACATCTATGAATTTGACGTTGGGCCTCTGTCCGGCTGGATGTACAGTGTCAACGGCTGGTTCCCTACTTTCGGTGCTTCGCGCTATCTTCTAAGCCCCGGCGACATTATCGAATGGGTCTATACAGTCGATTTAGGGCGTGATTTTGGCGTACACTGGATAGAAGGCGGTCAATCCGACCATGAATAAAGACGCATTTTCCGGCTTTCATCCGACGGTTAATTTGCTGTATTTTGCGGCGGTAATCGGTTTTGCAATGTTCTTCCTGCACCCCGTTTGCCTTACGCTGTCTTTTTTGTGTGCATCGACCTATTCGGTGTATCTGCACGGCAAAAAATCTCTGCGGGTTGGGCTGCTGTATATGCTGCCAATGGTTATTTTTACGGCGATACTCAACCCTTTGTTTAACCACCAAGGGGCAACAATCTTGGGATATCTGCCGAACGGTAATCCGCTGACGCTCGAATCTGCGGCATACGGCATTGCTGCGGCAGTTATGCTCGTCACCGTAATTGCATGGTTTTCGTGTTTTAACGCAATTATGACTAGTGACAAGCTCATCTACCTGTTTGGGCGCGTCATCCCCGCGCTGTCGTTAATACTCTCGATGGCTCTGCGCTTTGTACCACGTTTCAGGACACAAGTTAAGGTAATTTCCGATGCTCAGAAGGGCATCGGGCGCGATGCTTCAAGCGGTAATATTTTGTCGAAGGCAAAGCATGGTATCAAGATACTGTCCATCATGGTTACATGGGCGTTGGAGAACGCCATAGAATCCGCCGACAGTATGAAGAACCGCGGATACGGCCTGCCCGGGCGCACAGCGTTCTCAATTTTCCGTTTCAATCGGCGTGATGGTTATGCCATGGCATACATATCGGTCTGTGCCGCCGCTGTAATCGCAGGAGCGGCGATGGGAGCGTACCATTTCCGCTACTTCCCGACAATTCGTGGGCAGTGGACAGGCTTTAGCACAATCGCAGTGTTCACCGCATACTTCGCACTGTGCATTTTCCCAATAATCGTGAATTTGAAAGAGGACTTATACTCACCCGCAATTAAACCCTTGCTAAAAAATCATAAGATTTTTGTTGCAAGACAAAGCTAAGCGCTTTCGCTATGCGAAAGTGGTGCTATGCACCAGTTTGCCGAAGGCAAACCGCCACGGAAGACGACGCGTGCCCAAAGGCACGCTAGGATGAGCTTATGCAGGATTGTGACAAAAAGATAAGATTTTTGCAAGGAGTTTGATTGAGGGGGAGTATTATTGTGGAAGCGTATAGAATCAAAAACCTGACATTTACATATCCAACCAGAGAGAAACCTGCCCTCAGCGATATCGGCCTGACGATTGAGCAGGGCGAATTTGTCACGCTGTGCGGATCGTCCGGCTGCGGCAAAACTACACTGCTGAGACACCTCAAACCATCAACCGCGCCGAACGGCACAAAGTCCGGCGTAATCAGCTTTGAAGGTATCCCGATTGATGAATTATCCACACACGATGCTGCGTCTAAAATAGGCTTTGTACTGCAATCGCCGGAGAATCAGATTGTCACGGATAAGGTTTGGCACGAGCTGGCATTCGGGCTTGAGAGCTTAGGGCTGAAAACACCTGAGATACGTCTGCGCGTCGCTGAAATGGCGAGTTTTTTCGGCATACAGGAATGGTTTCACAAGCCTGTAACAGAGCTTTCAGGCGGACAAAAACAGATTCTCTCGCTTGCGTCAATCATGGCTATGCAGCCGCGTGTGCTGATACTCGATGAACCTACAAGCCAGCTCGACCCTATCGCCGCAGGCGAATTTCTGGCAACGGTCGGCAAGATAAACCGTGAGCTTGGCGTGACGGTAATCCTCACGGAGCATCGACTGGATGAAGCCCTCCCTCTCTCTTCACGCGCCATTGTAATGGATAATGGGCGTATTATCGCGGATGATTGTCCGCACAAGGTCGGCCTCACGCTGAACGAGCATAATCACGGAATGTTTCTGGCCATGCCTGTACCTATGCGCATATGGGCTGCGTGCAAGCATATTGACTCGGAACACACAACAGAAATTCCCATTACCGTTCGAGATGGCGCGAAATGGTTGAGCAAACAGAGACAAACTCTGCCCCTACAATTAAAACGGCGGGAGCAAGCCACCGCCCTACACACAAAAGTCGCGGTTGAACTCAATGACGTATGGTTCAGATACGAAAAGAATCTGCCCGATGTGGTTAAGGGCATATCATTCACAGCGCATTACGGTGAAATCTCGGCAATACTCGGCGGCAACGGTACAGGCAAAACAACGACACTGTCGCTCATCTTCGGGCTGCACACACCATATCGCGGCAAGGTTCACGCCGACACAACAGTATACGCGCTGCCGCAAAACCCGCAATCCATATTCGTAGCCAAAACCGTGCGCGAAGACTTACTCGAAGTGCTGTCTGAACGAAAGCTGCCGAAAGATGAGCAATCGGCAAAACTGGCATCCATCGTAAAGCTGTGCCGCCTTGAGAAGCTGCTTGACAGCCACCCCTACGACCTGTCGGGCGGTGAGCAGCAACGCGCCGCATTAGCCAAGGTGCTGCTGCTTCAGCCGAAAATACTGCTGCTGGACGAGCCTACAAAAGGGCTTGACGCGGAATACAAGCAGATATTCGCCGCAATATTGCGCAAGCTGACAGAAGCAGGTGCATGCGTTGTAATAGTCAGCCATGATATAGAGTTCTGCGCCGAACATACCGACCGATGTGCGCTATTCTTCGATGGCGCGATTGTTACCGAAAATGCACCGCGCGAGTTCTTCAGCGGCAACAGTTTCTATACCACCGGCGCAAACCGCATGGCACGGCATGTCCTGCCGGACGCCGTAACCGCCGGAGACATAATACAGGCACTTGGCGGAGAATTACCGCCTGCCCCGAAAATCCTTGATATTGACGCAAAATATGAAATCGGCCAAAGTGAACTGCCTCCACCTCCAAAACCA
>Ga0123352_10021779_pt1 | contig 10214 bp, 10 predicted proteins | sample TergutLab28metaG_FD_89700 | JGI IMG/M metagenome (GOLD analysis project Ga0123352, IMG submission 89700) | Labiotermes labralis P1 segment gut microbial communities from Petit-Saut dam, French Guiana - Lab288 P1 | ecosystem: Host-associated > Arthropoda: Insects > Digestive system > Gut ...
CCCTTGCCGCCCGTCAGCGATGTTCCGCCAACCACGACCGCCATAATTGCGTCTCTTTCGAAAAACGTTCCGACAGTCGGCACTGTAACCGATACGCGGGAGAAAAGCACGATAGAACCTACCGCAACCATAAATCCGCACAGAGCGTAAATGAATATGATAACCCGCTTTGTAGGTATTCCGGCCAGTTCTGCCGCCGTTAAGTTACCGCCTGTGTATGTAATGGCTCTTCCGAGCGATGTCCTCGATTGGAATATGTACAGTACAACCAAGAAAAACAGGAACATCCAAAAAGAAATTGCAAGTGGAGGAACTATGCCCGGCAGAGGTGTCCACATACCTGTGCCGATGAAACGTGTCAAGTACATCGGGTTCTCGAACAGAGTTCCCCAGTTCATCGGGAAACCGCCCGTAAGGTTCAGCGCGAGTGACCTGTAAATCAAACTCATACCAAAGGTAATGAACAATGCCTTCGCCTGAGTATTCGCCCCCACATTCACTAGGATTGTGCCGTTCAGCAGGCCAAGCGTCGTACCCAGCATAAGCCCCACCATCATTGCGGGTACTTCGCCGATTATTTCAACCAAAGACAGGGTAACCATCGCAACAAGCGCAATCATACCGGGAATTGATAAGTCGATGAATCCGCCTACTATGATAAACGTCATACCCAGCGCAACAAGGCTCAACGGGCCAAATTGGCGCATGAGGTTAATAAAGTTCTGTTCCGATAAAAATCTCGGCTCTACAATAGCAGTTACGATAACCAATGCAAGAATGAGAAACAGAACCATATATTCCAGTATGAAGTCTACAATTTGCGCCCTTCCAAAGCTAATTTGCTTAGTCATGCTCTCACTCCTTATCCGATTGCGGCATCCATAATATCATGCGCCGAATCTACTTCCGGGTTAAACTCCCCGCTGATGCGACCCTCGCAGATTGTCAGTACGCGGTTGCTCATCGCAAGTACTTCAGGCAGCTCCGACGAAATCATAATGACTGACCCGCCGTTCTCGGCTATTCTTTTAATCAACAGATAAATTTCATACTTCGTGCCGACATCAATGCCGCGCGTAGGCTCGTCCAGTATGAGTATATCGGGGTTAATTTCAAGCCAACGCCCCATTATACATTTTTGCTGATTCCCGCCCGAAAGTGTTTTGACCTTTGTATGAGGAGTCGGCGTTTTGACCGAAAGGCTCTTTATTTGCCGATCTGCAATATCTTTTTCCTTCGCCGCGTTTATAAAACCGAATTTTGAAATCCGTTCCAAGCTCGACATTACAATATTAGACTGCACCGAAAACGGCAGCACCAAACCTTCGAGCTTACGGTCTTCGGGAAGCAGCCCTATGCCCGCGTTTTTTCCGTCTCGAGGAGTTTTTATCTTGACTTGTTCCCCGTTTATAAATACCTTGAGGTCTTTGGCTCTGTCCGCGCCGTAAATCGCGCGGACAATCTCTGTGCGCCCCGCGCCTACAAGCCCGACAAACCCAAGTATTTCACCTTTTTTCAGCTCGAAAGAAATGTCTTTCAACTTGCGCGTGTTAATTGCCTGAACCTCCATGATGGTTTCAGCGGCGCAGCGCGAGCGTTCGGGGTATTCGTTCTCAATCTCGCGCCCAATCATTTTCGCAATCATTTCATTTCTTGTCAGCTCACTTGTAGGCTTTGTACCAATAACCTTACCATCGCGTATGATTGTAACCATATCGCACAATTCAAATATCTCGTCCAGCTTATGGCTGATGTAGATAATCGTAACGCCCTTGTTGCGCAAATCATTTATAAGTACAAACAGTTGTTTAAGCTCATCGGCAGTTAAACTGCTGCTTGGTTCGTCCATAATAATAAGTTTGGAATCAAAAGACAGTGCCTTGCTGATTTCCACCATCTGTTTTTCGGCCGCGCTAAGATCACTCACAAGTTTGTGAGTGTCAATCTTGCTCCCTATACTGTCCAGCAGCGCGCGCGCCTGCTTGTGGATATTACGCATTCCTTTTAACTCTGCGTAACGTCCAAGAAAAATATTTTCGCCGACAGTCAGCGTGTTAACCAAGTTAAACTCTTGATAAATAATGCTTAGACCTCTTCTGATGGATTGAATCGGCGTGGTGTGTTCAACCGTCTCTCCATCAAATATAATAGTTCCGGAATCCTTCGTGTAGATACCGGAGAGTATTTTCATAAGCGTAGATTTCCCTGCGCCATTCTCCCCAACAACACCATGCACAGTACCTTTTCGCACAATTATGGAAACGTCTAAAAGAGCCCTGACCCCGGGAAATGACTTGTTTACATTTTGAACCGATAGAATGATATCGTTGTTATCCATGTGGGTATCACCTTTTTATGTTTACCGAGCCGGCATAAAGCCGGCTCGGAGATATGGCGTGTCAACACGCCCTAGTAGTTTTTACCAATCAGGTTCTATAAAAGTGTCAATCGTTTCAATTGTTACCATGTCAAGTGGAATCCAGTTATCAACAGGAACTTCTCCGCCCTCAAGGATGATTCTTGCATTTCTGAGAGACTCATCCGCCATGTTTGTGAAACTTTGGCCAACGCTCAGTGCTTGTGTGCCTGCACGAACTTGAGCATAGCCTGTTCTGTTGCCGTCAACGCCGATTACGAATACATCCGTCATACCTGCGTTTGCAAGTGCATCGATAACACCGCTCGCGCCGTTATCCCAGTGACACCACACGATGTCGATTTGGTCGCCGAAGCGAACGATAAAGTCTTCCATGATTGCAAGAGCTTCGTGTGTGTTCCATCCTGTAGGTGCGAATTGTGAATCAAGCAATATAATGTTATCCGCAATACCTTCGATAAAACCGTTGTGACGGTCATTTGCTGCAGAGTGGCCTGCTTGGCCGCCTACTTCAACAAAGTTCGCGCCGTTCGGGAAGTGTTCTGATACGAACTGACCCGCTTGCACGCCGCCCAAGAAGTCATCAGAACCTACGAAGAAGTTCATCACGCCTCTGTGTTCATACGGCAACACAGATGAGAACATGCCAACAACGAGGCCTGCATCTCTTGCTTGCTGGAGTGCCGGAACAATACCTTCAATCGAACTTGGGTTTACGAAGATTGCATCGTAACCATTTGCAATAGCTGTCATAACGCCGTCGAACTCTACTGCCGGCTCGTTTTCACCTGCAAATACAGTCATTTCGAAACCATGTCCGGGCGCAAGTCTTTGGAATTCTCTCCACGAGAACGCTTGAGACTCGTTAGACATAGCCTGTGTAACGAATGCCGCTCTGAAGACTTCTTGCCCTGCAGGTCCCGGATCTTGAGCCGGTGTCGGCGCGGGTGATGCGCAAGCAGCAAAAGTACCTACTACAAACGCAGATAGAACCAACACAGATAAAATACGCTTTTTCATTATTTCCTCCTTTAGATAAATTTTTGATTATTGCTTTTATCAATAGAACAAGCCGCAGTCCGCAGTTTATTAGTATGTATCGTATTTTTCAGATGTCACAGACTTTGCACTTGTAATATCCTATGAACTATGTATTCCTGCCATACAGGCTTTCAGCCAAGCGCATGGCATTCTCCGACGTTTTGGCTGTGATGAGATGCTGCTCCAATGTATTTGGTATACGCTTTGCCAACCCACCCCAAAACTGCTCCAAAAACCACTTATTTTTGAACAAGCTGCCATTGAGTACAACTTGCAAAACTTCTTCGGGCGAGTATTTCATACGCCCCACCGCTGTCGTTACAAGTTCCCAAAGCTCCAAGTGTGCGGCATGCGCAACTTCACGCGCATACACATCGCCGTCTTCGGCATATTCCAGTATCATCTGTGCGCACGAGGCAATCTCCGGCACTCCCATCGGTGCGAATCTAAGATGCACAGACGAAAAACCATCTATTCCAAAATGGCGGAGGACCCCTTCATAAATTGGCCTGTTCGAGCCGCTGCCATCACAAAACTGCAGCATATCCCGCATCACCTTTCGCGCAACCCAAAAGCCGCTGCCGCCGTCGCTCAGAAGTGCGCCCAAACCTCCCGCCTTGACAACAGGCCGCCCCGGATGAAAAGCCATACAGTTAGAGCCTGTACCGGCCACCACACAAAATCCCGGTGCTTTTGCTGTCGCCAAAAAGGCCAGCTCACAATCGTTATATATAGCTGCCTTAGCGTCATCAAGCCCGATAGCATCGACAAATTCACGAAAAACACGCATGTCTTCCGTTGTATCACACCCGGCAAGCCCAAAAACCGCGCCATGTATGTCTTCTAAGGCCAAGCCTTCCGCTTTGCAGGTAGTGAAAAAGCTCTCAACCAAGTTTGCATACGCCTTCTCTAAACCAACCGACTTGTAGTTAGACCCGCCATAAACATAATGGCGCACCTCACCGCCGTCTAAAGAACGTATGCCATATTCTGTCTTGCTGCCGCCTGCATCTACGGCTACTAAAACTTTTTGTCTCATGATGCACTTCCTCATTCCTGTTCAAACTGCGTTTCTGCCAGTACATTGCGAACAAGCATCAACAGCCCTTTTTCATAAGCCGCGCTCTCATCTGTCATAAGATGAAATGATGGAATTGTCCAAAGCGGAAGACGGCTTTCACATATATGGCGCAGATGCCTCAGCATCTCTTCTGTGGTAGATTCGCCGCCAAAAACAATTACCGGCGGATTTAGCAGACAAATTATATTGATTACAAGATCCGCTATGAGCTGTGCCTTCGCTTGAACTCCGTCGGCCTGCTCAAGTAAATTTTCCAACGTTTCACAGCTATGCTCCGTTCCGGGTTCATTGAACATGTAAGCAATCTCACCGGCAAAGCTGGAAAATCCCCGAACAATACGCCCGCCCATAACAATACCTGCGCCAACGCCTTGCCCGATATGCACAAGTACCATGTCCGAATCAGACTGGGAAACCCCTGAAACAATACTGCCCAGAGCAACCAGGTTCATATCATTTTCCACATACACGGGAAACCCAAGTTTTTCTTCTAACACATATGAAAGTGCTACATCCTCTAAGCTCGGTACATGCGGTATCGCATGCAGTACACCGCCCGGGCCAACCACGCCCGGCACTCCGATACTTACCACGCGTATATTATCATCTTGCTTTTTAAGTGTTTGCAGCAATATCTGCAGCTTTTCCAAATGAGAATCAGAATCAGCAAGCGGCCATATGTTGCGCCGAATCACCTTGCCGTCAACTGTCACAACAGCATGCACCAATTCCTGCGGAAGCACCTGAATTACCGCTGCCCGCAGATGGTCTGTCTGCAATGTATAACATTGCGGCCTTCTCCCGCCATCCGATGCCGCAAAATTGCCGGGGCGAACTACACCCCTCTGCTCAAGCTCTTGCACTATGGCATTCACCGTAGGCTGGCTAAGCCCTGTACGCTCTGCCAATTGCTTGCGCGTGGCGGTCTTCATTTCAGACAATGCGTGCAGAATCAAGTTGGCGTTCAGTTTTTTCAGTGGATGGATTTCATTCTTCTGGTTATACATAGCTTCACCTTGCCGCACAAATTTAAGATAGTTTAGAAGCCCATTTCCTTTGTTTATCAATATATGTACCAGAATTTCCTACTATTTCGAATGCAGTCATTTTTCTATAATTAAACCATTTAAAAAAGTATGCTTAAATTCTATCTCACAGATAACCAAATGTCAATATGCCTTATTTCACAAGATTCAATAAAAAATTTTGTGCAACATTAACAAACGCGAATATCAAGCAAAACACAATGACTTGTATTAAAAGGCATTCATGCGCATATACCTATCTTGAGGTGCTATTTATATGGCCGGTTATATGTGCCGAGCATAAACACAACAAAAAACCGTTCGAAAGGCGGCCTGTAAGAAGATGAGCATACTCCTCTACATATCAGACTTCATTATCCCGGCAATGTTCCTGTCGATAATCTTATACGGCTTCATGAAACGCGTGAATGTTTTCGACCACTTTATCGATGGTGCCAAGGATGGATTCACAACTGTCCTCAATATCATGCCGACAATCCTGGGGCTTATGATTGCCGTCGGCATAATGCGCGCATCAGGCGCGCTTGACTTGCTCGTATGGCTGATTGCCCCATTCGCGAGAAGGCTGGCATTCCCTGAAGAAAGCCTTCCGCTTGTGCTTATGCGCCTCGTGTCGTCGTCCGCCGCTACAGGACTGCTTATCGACATATTTGAAAACCATGGCCCGGACTCGTTCATAGGGCGGTTCGTGTCAATAATGATGTCCTCCACCGAAACAGTATTTTACACAATGAGCGTTTACTTCATGGCCGTCAAGGTCACAAAAACACGGTATACTCTTACCGGCGCATTGCTGGCCAACTTTATCGGCGTTGCCGCCTCGCTTGTGATTACATACCATCTTTATTAGCCCATATAAAAAGCCTACTCACAATATTGAATATTGTATGTAGGCTTAATCAACTATTATTCGTCCTTATCGCTGTCTTTAGCTAACAAACCAATAACCGGTGCTACCATATCGTCATTGCTTTTGTCTGCATCAGCTGTACTCTCCGGCGGAACAGTATTTTCCTTTTGTATACCAACAACCATTTTAGAGACAATCGAATTCGAATCTAATTCTTCTGTGTCTGCTCCATGGATTTTTTGCATACTGCCGACATAGCTTTCAAGCTCTGAGATTTTACCAAAAAGCCGTGCAAAGTCGGCATCGTCCAGGTTATGCAAGTATCTCTGTATAAGGAGATTGTATTCATTTTGAAACTCATGTGCAACCGACTTTTTAACATCGATACTATCTTGAATTTCGTCTAAGAGCTTAACCGCTCGCCCTTTGATGCGTTCGCCTTCTATCTCCGCATTTTTGATTATGTTGTCGGCAGATATCTGCGCATTTATAATGGCATTCTTAATTGCATTATCTTTTTCTTTATAGCTGTTGATAACCGCGTGTAATTCCTTGAGATAGCTATCTACCTCATCTTTATCATAGCCTCTTTTCGCTTCATTGAAAAGCTTTTCATCCATATCAAAGTCTCCTTTGCTTTATATAGTAATATAATATTTGATAATTATAGTGAGTTAATTTGAAAGCAGGCCGATGCAAATCCTTGAAGTCTGTTTTCAATTTAACGGCTATATTGACAATTCACCATTTCTATATTACCATGCACTTAAAAAAAACGCAACATGATAGTTAGGATGAATAAAAACCATGCATTACGATTTTTTTATGGAACTGGCATATAAGCAAGCTGTACTCGCGCTTTTGGCTGATGAAGTGCCGATTGGGTGCGTTATTGTGAAAGACGGGCAAATTATCGGCAGCGGTTACAACCGCCGCAACTCGGAAAAGAACGCCCTTGCCCATGCCGAAATTATAGCCATAAACCAAGCTTGTACCGCAATCGGAGACTGGCGTTTGGAAGACTGCACACTGTTTGTAACCATCGAGCCATGCCCCATGTGCGCCGGTGCAATCTTGCAGGCTCGGGTCAGTAATGTTGTTTTTGGCGCAAGAAATAAAAAAGCCGGGTGCGCAGGCTCAATTGTGAATCTGCTCGACCACCCGGGCTTTAACCATACCGCCAACATTATCGAAGGCGTATCAGAAACAAAATGCGCTTCCTTGATGCAAACGTATTTCAAGACGCTTAGGTCTTAACCGATATATGTTACCTTGTCTTCTCTTACAATTTCACGCGGAGGTGCTTCTTGGTTCGCATGCCCCACAGCAACTGAAATTACAAATTCCCGGTCGTCTGCGAACTGCAGCTTAGCCTTATATTCTGCCCATTTCGCTTCATCTGCAAACAATACTCTAAGCATTGCTATCATAACGCTGTCGAGCCCCATAGACTTTGCCGCAAGGCAGATGTTCTGCGCCATAATGCCGGCATCGATATCTTCATAGCCCCTTATTCTTTTTACGGTTATAAAGAATAGCGCGGGTGCGTTATAAATCATCTTATTATTCCGAGCCTTCAGGCGTTCAATTACTGCCGGATCCGTACTCTTGCAAAGAATCGACACTAAATCATAATCCATTTGATTTATGAGTTCTTTATCCGTCACAACCGTGATATGCCACGGACGAAGATTCATGCCGGATGGTGAATGAAGAGCGATGTCAACAAGTGTTTCAATTTGCTCCTTCGTAAGCGGCTGATCGGTGTATGCCCTGATCGACCTACGAGTTTTGATTGTATTAAGCACTTGATTTTCCATGTGTTTCATCCTCTCTTTTTAGTAGTTGATTTATGATCAGCATTCGATTATAATGAAAACATAACCAAATGCGTGATATTCATACATACACACCTTTTGTATAGTGTGTTACAAATTGTACTCTTAGCAAAGGAGCATTTCAAGTGTCCAAAACATATGTAAACGGTCTTGAGAGCATGAAGATTGAAAACCCCAACGTTATCCCCGAAGGGTACTCTCTCCATAACAGTATCGACCCATTCGAGTACGCACTCGCTAGGATAGAGGGCAAATGGAAGATGAAAATAATCTACACCTTGGCCAATACCGAAGTTATGCGCTACGGAGAACTCAAACGGGCAGTTGTGCCTATCACTCATAAAATGCTCAGCGCACAGCTCAAGGAACTTGAACGCGACGGCATCGTCAGACGCGTCGAATATCCGCAGATCCCGCCGCGCGTTGAGTATTCACTCAGCCCAAAAGGTGATGACATGATCTCCATCTTTAAAGAGATGTGGATATGGGGCCACAAATACAAGGACCAAGCGTGAGGTTAAACTATGCAGGAAACATTAACAACGAAACAACAGTTGGTGTATGAGTATCTTCTGAGCGAATCAAAGAAACGAGGATACCCACCCAGTATCAAAGAAATTTGTACCGCGCTTGGGCTAAAATCTACCGCAACTGTTCATAATCACCTCACGACCCTGGAGAAAAAGGGCTACATCAGGAAGTACCCCACAAAGAACCGTGTCTTTGAGATTATCGATGCCGAGGAACGGCCTTGCAGCAAGGCTGTATCCACATCGCCTAAAACCTCAGGGGTTTTTGTGTATCATGCCCCTAACAGCAAACTTCGCAATCTGGGTATTCTTAAAGGCGATGTTGTGCATTGCAAGTGCCAGCCCAATGCCGAACCCGGGCAGCTTGTCGCAATTTGGGAAAACGATGCCATAACCCTTAAAGCTTACAGTCACGTAGATTTTATCAACAACGAAATCCTTGGTGTTGCGGTTGAACTTCGCCGCAAATACTAATTTTCACATCACCATTATAGTATTATGGCAACGCAACTGTCAAGAAATATCCAAGGCAAACGTATGAAGCGCGCGTTTGCTTTAACTTTCGGAGGAATTTGAGATATGGAGCATTCTGCCCCTCTTCTTGGGATAGTTGTCCCTTGCTATAATGAAGAAGCTGTATTACCGCAAACATACACCACCCTCACAGGTGTGTTTAACGCGCTTATTTCAGACGGCACCATCGATAGCGGCAGCTTCATCCTGTTTGTGGATGACGGCTCTAAAGACTCGACTTGGCAGTTAGTGCAAAACTTCGCAAATACCGATAAACACATAAAAGGGCTAAAACTTGCCGCCAACGCGGGCCATCAAAACGCACTCTTCGCAGGGCTTATGCAAGCGCGTTCTTTGGCCGATTGCACAATCTCAATAGATGCCGATCTGCAAGATGATACCTCCGTCATCCGCGACTTTCTGCGCGAGTACCAAAACGGAAGCCAAATTGTATACGGCATACGCAACGAACGCAAAACCGATACTCCGTTCAAACGCAGCTCGGCCCAAACCTTCTATAAACTCATGCGCCTGTTCGGCGTAAAATTGCGCTACAACCACGCCGATTACCGCCTAATGAGCAAGCCCGCACTCAACGCACTTGCTGAATACCAAGAAGGACATCTATTCCTGCGCGGGATTGTACCGCTGCTCGGTTTCAAATCTTCCGAGGTGTTTTACAGCCGTCGAGAACGTGCCGCAGGCGTTACAAAATACCCGCTCCGCAAGATGCTTTCATTCGCATTCGATGGTATCACAAGTTTCTCAAATGCACCTATCAAGCTCATCACAAGTTTCGGCATATTCGCGCTAATCATGAGCCTTGTAGCAATCATATATGTACTAACCAGCATATTAGCGGGCAATACCGTACCCGGCTGGACATCAATAATGATTTCCGTATGGGTACTTGGCGGACTGCAGCTTATCGCAATAGG
>Ga0123352_10021781_pt1 | contig 10214 bp, 6 predicted proteins | sample TergutLab28metaG_FD_89700 | JGI IMG/M metagenome (GOLD analysis project Ga0123352, IMG submission 89700) | Labiotermes labralis P1 segment gut microbial communities from Petit-Saut dam, French Guiana - Lab288 P1 | ecosystem: Host-associated > Arthropoda: Insects > Digestive system > Gut ...
ATGAACCTTCGGGTTCTGTGAAATGCGGGGAATTTCTTGACTAGCTGCAAACCAGTTAGCTTCTCAAGAAGGACTCTGCACCATGGAGTAAGTAAGTAAGTAAGTAAGTAAGTAAGTAAGTAATTGGGTCTTGTCACTAGCTAGTTTGTTGTTTTAGTGATTGTGTTGCTCTAGGTGGTGTTTCTCTTGTTGTTGCAGGTGATAGCAGACCTGAAGGGATTAGAAAGCAGCTGGTCATTCCAGACACCACCCAGCAGTCCAAGCTCGCTGGGGTCCCGTAAATCTAGCATGTGCAGTATCAGCTCACTTAACAGCTCTTCCAGCGGCAGCACCAAGTCGCACCACTCCCCGAACCATCAGTACTGGCACCGTTCAGTCTCACAGGTTTGTCAAGGTCTTCGTGCACCATACCACGTTTTGTTCCAGATGGCAGTCTGCTGGGTTGGTAGGTGGATATCAAAATTTTAGAGGAACACACTGCCTCCTTCTTCAAAGTAGAAGTGACCAGAGTATGGACCACCTGCATGCTGTCATAAGCCACAAGGCCAAAATCCAAAACTTTATTCCTATTAGAACCTAAAAATCCTACCAGCACCTTAAACTTTATCCTATCTTCTGTTCACGTTGGTTTTTTCCGTGGCATCATACAAGATAAGGGTTTTAACTTTTCTTAATTTCTATAATCAGTCTCTGTGTACACTTCGGAATGACTGTGGTAGATGTATTCATGTTAACTTCTTGTGTGGACCTGCTGCTGTGCATGTAGTGGCCATTTAATTTTCACTATGACTTTTCCAACCTGACATTTTCTTCTAAATCAAAGACTAGAAATAGGACAGAACATCTTCTTCTTCTTCAGTGGGGCCCGTGGCTAATGCCACAGATGTACTGCGGCCTATAGGCTTATTGTACTCACCCTATACCCCCCGCCTGTTTGGACGTTCCCACGTTCGCCGCCTCGTAACTCCACGTCCACAACGACGCGAGAGATCCTAGTAGCGAAAGGTGGAACTGTGTGGGCGAGAATTAACCGGTAATTTTGCCTGAGATTGCGACTTCCACGTCAATTCAGGGATCTTTTACATGCCGCAAATCTGCGACATGAGACCCATGACTTTACTTCCCTTCCGAAGGAAGGCATGCTGAGGAATTTTTCGCCCTGAAAATTCCTGACGGCCTCGGCCGGGTTTGAACCCGCGAACTCGGGTACTTAAAGGCAGCGCGCTACCGCTAGACCACCGAAGCCGCTACATTTACGCTTACAGCAGGGTTTTTATAATGTAAGTTTTAAAATCGGGCATACATTATGTGTTGCCGTGGGGGTCAGCCCCCCCCCCCCCGAAGTTTCAACTTTTTACAATTTTGCATCCTTAACTTAGTTTTCTGAAGGATCTCTGGAATGAAATACTTTTTGTTCTGTTCCGTGGTGTACCTTCCTTTATGCCACAACATGTACCTCTTTTGCATTGCAGTTTTCATCTTGACCACTGTGGTGCCCTGCCATGGTTTCTGCAGAAAACAAGTTTCAATGGGCGTTGCTTCATGACTCATGCTACAAAGGCTATTTATCGGTGGCTGCTTTCAGATTACATTAAAGTCAGGTAATATTTAATCCCTGGCCAGTTGCCTGATTCATATACTTTAGGGGTTTAACATTGGTTGAACTGCTGTTATATAAAATTTCTGTTGATTATTGCAGTAAGTACGTACAGCAGAGTCCTTCTTGGGAAGCTAACAGTTCTGCAGGTAGTCAAGAAATTACCCATATTTTATTTTGTTACTGTGTTCCAACAGCCTGCCACGTGCCCCTAACCGAACCCAAATTAAGGTTCGGTCATCAAAATATAAAAATTAAATTCGCAGAAACTTTAATCTGTAACGAAGGAAACCATATTTTGGGATGTGATTTGTGCCATGTTGTCTGGCAGATGTTAGTTGTGTGCAAGCAGAATTTACCGCTTCCCCTGTCAGTAGAATCCTCTAAAGTGTAAAGGTGCACTCAAATCAAGGCAGTATGTGGGAGTGGGATGTGATAAACAGGGTGTTCAACTTAAAAGTGAATCGTGTTTTAATATAAGTAATTTATTTACTAAGATTTACAACATGTTATATTTGCACAACTAACCTGAATTTACCTGAATTTTAATATCTTGCAGGGTCATCCCTGGTGTTAACACTGACTTCTGCCGATTATGATTCTTGTCCAAAAGTGAACCTGTTTTACGGAATTTTTTAATCATTTTCACAATAGCACTTTTCGCTGGCGCTTGCCTTCCAGATTTTTTTCAAAAAAACTTTGTCTACAGTGGACGTAAGACGTCGTTTTTAAATAACTTTCCAAAATAAATACACATTCTTCCACTGTTAACTGCATTATGAAAGCGTAAAAAATGGCCGCTGTTCAAACACCAGCACTCAACTGTCGACTGATTCAACTGATACAGATGGCCAAGACCGGTTCTCCCCTCTCCTGCAACAGTCTTGCCAACTCCTGCACATGTAGCAGTATAATGTCATACCAGCAGAACCATTATAAACAGCATCTGATGTGATATATTCACGGCTTAGTTAACGGTCCACTTTTAAGTTGAACTCTGTGTACTAGTCCTTGGATTTTAAGGCAACACTTGCGCAGACCGTGGATCCGGTGGCTGAACAGCGGTACTGTTGCCGGTATTTTTCTGTACAGCGGCATGCATTGTCCTCCCACATACTGCACTGTAGTTTTGCACATGGCAGGAGAGAGTGATGGATAATTTGTGTTGTGTTTTGCATATCTGAAGAGGGTTGTTGACATTGTGCATCATGTATTTCAGTTCATATTCAATATTATTTTGAAGAAAGAGATATTCACAGAAGCTCTAATTGAGTTCATGAAGCAATTTCCTGTGTTATGTGACTTGAGGGTAGCAGTTTACAAATACAATGAAAAAAGATAAAATATAGGCTGGAATTGGTGTCTTGGATTCATTTCCTTCTCCTTTCCTTTCTGAAAGATAAAAGTATTTGCATCACGACACTGTAGCTTAAGTATAATTACATAAGAAAGGCTTATTTCAGTAACACTAAAGAGTAATAAATAAACACAAACCTTTCGTTTTTGTCTGGTAGCCATGCTGCTAATACCAAGATATCTTTGTCAGATGCTGTGTTATGTGTTTGTGTAGAGTAGCACATGGCAATGTCCACTGTATCATAATGCATAACAACACCGACTTGCCGGCATGAGAATTGCGATGGTATACCTCTACTACCGGTGCATCATCCCATTGCTGCTCTTGGTTACCACCTTGGTTTGAGTTTACCTCAGTGTCTACCAGACTGCATGGTGTCACATATGATATAATGTTTGTTAGTGCAGGGTGCACTGTATTATTTTTGAAACAGCGCAAGCTGTAAGAAGTGCATTGTACGCTTAATGAACGGCCTTGGATTGAGGTGGTTGGAAGTAGAAAAGTGTGGATGGAAGTACTCTTCTTCTTCCTCTTCTTCAGTACGGCCCATGGCTAATGCCACAGATGTACTGCAGCCTATAGGCTTATTGTACTAACCCTATCCCCCCGCCTGTTTGGACGTTCCCACGTTCACCGCCAGGTACCCACACATCCACAACGACGCGAGAGATCCTAGTAGTGAAAGGTGGAACTATGTGGGTGAGAATTAACTGGTAATTTTGCCTGAGATTGCGACTTCCACGTCAATTTGCGGATCTTTTACGTGCCACAAATCTGGCACATGGGACCCACGGCTTTACTTCCCTTCCAAAGGAAGGCGTGCTGAGGATTTTTCCGCCCTGAAAAATCCTGACAGCTTCGGCTGGGTTTGAACCCGTGAACTCGGGTACTTAAAGGCAGAACGCTACCCCACCGAAGCCACTATGGAAATACTCTTAACTCAGTTTTAACTTTTACCTTTTCATCATTCCACCAATATACCATATCTCATGTACCATCAACATTATGTAATATTACTAATTGTTAGTGTCATTACGTAAAAGACTTCTGTCAGTCACCCTCCGTTTCTTAACTAGGCCTGTGACGACAAGGTTGAGGATATGAAATGCACCCTCCCTCTTGTCATAGTGTACTTATGCACCATTGTCTTTTGCTAGCAACATAGCAACTGAGCAGATGCTGTATACAGAGGCTGACCTTGAAACTAGTATGGACAAGATTGAGACTATAAACTTTCATGAAGAGAAAGATGTGTTTGGAATCAAGTTCTGGGCATACAATGCTGGACATGTCTTGGGAGCGGCCATGTTTATGATCGAAATAGCTGGAGTTAAGGTACTGATGACACATGATGTAGTTAATTTATTTGCATGTTATGATGCTTAGAATAAAATTACAAGCAATAAGAAATTTCTTGCTTCTGAATTGGCTAACATGTTATGTGCCATTATATTAAGCTGACTAGAACTTGCAGTGTTATGTGTGTCATTGAATCATGTTGTGTGTGCTGTGTTCTCTAGATTCTGTACACTGGCGACTTCTCTAGACAAGAGGACAGACATCTGATGGCTGCCGAAATACCAAATGTTCACCCAGATGTTCTAATTACGGTATAAAACTTTGTCTGTATTTGCCACATATTGTATCATTGCCAATACTATGCCCATGTCTGCAATGACATATCCACAGTACAGTGTTATTTGTTGTTGTTGTTCTTCTTCTTCTTAGGGCCTGTCAGCTTATGCAGCGAATGCACCGCAGCCTTCGGCTTATTGTGCAGCCCTAATATTTCATTCAGCACAGCCTCAATAACCCTGCGCCTCGTATGAAGAGGCAAAGGCCCCTTACTGAGGCTGTGCTTATGTCCTTTGGTTCTACAGTCAGCCTCCCAAAGACATTATAGCGCTGACAAGCCAATGCCTCGCAACAGCAAATAATGTGCTGCACTGTTTCGGTCTCCATCCCACAAAATCTGCAGATTGAATCCCCATCAAACAGGCCCATTGTATACAGGTGCCCCTTTACAGGAGCATGCCCTTTGTAAATTGCAGTTACCATTTTTAGTTCATGTCTACTTAACTTAAGTAGGTCATCATCTCTTTTCTTACATGGTCCACCTATAAATAGTTTGCCATGTCTGAGGCCTTGCAAGTCTATCCAGGCTCTAAGATGTTGCATTTCAATCCAGTTCTTAATTGCTTCTCTTACCAAACACTTAGGTAGTGTTATTTGTTGGTCTATTAAACCTTTTGACGCCTAATGTCAACTATAGTGGTCGTACTGCACCACTAACCTCTAAAGTTGCATTTTGTATATTTATTCAACAAATATAGGTACTGAATATTTTAAACATGGTGTATACTCTCCGTTTTTTTCTCTTCAAAATGCAGTTTGTTTCATAATTATAACATATTTGGTTCCTGTATATTCACATTTTGTATACAGGGTGTGCTAAAATTAAAAAAATAATTCCGGCACCAAAAGGTAAAGGAATCATGCTTATTTAGCAGCACAAATTATATTTTAAGAAACAGGAACTAAGTCATTTTGTGCACGTCCAAGGAACTTCACAATAAAATAAGAACGACTTACAGTTAATATGGATTGTTCTCATACCATAACATTACTTCAGTTCTGTTCAATACTGCACTGTTTCACATTTTCTATTGCTTTCCTGGCAGGAATCCACATATGGAACGCACATTCATGAAAAGCGTGAAGAGCGTGAGAGCCGGTTCACTGCCCTGGTCCACGACATTGTGAACCGTGGGGGCCGGTGCTTGATCCCAGTGTTTGCACTAGGGAGAGCACAGGAGCTTCTTCTGATATTGGGTGAGTGTGCTGTGGTGAGCTGACAGTTGGGGTAATCCCTCACATTACACACCTTGCTTCGTGTTTTGAACTTAACTGCTGTGTTCACTTCACTTGGCCTAAAATGTCTGTTTGTTTAATGTGCAAACGGCCTTCGTGTCTTTGTGTTGTACATCCTGTAGATATATACTGTAAAGTCAGTGTCGAAGCAGTATGCATATAAACATGAGTAAATACACGTGTGGTCACGCACACAGGGTGAAACCTCTATCCATTTTTACCACACATGTAATTTTCCTGCAATTATTATTAATTTATTGTGATCCAAAAGAATTGCCCATATAAACAAGGTATGATTATCTTATGTTTATTGGACTGTGCATCATCTTGATAGCTGAATAAAGAGAGACCAACTTGATGTCACTTGCTTTATTATTTCACTATTTAATGCTCAACATGTTTCGGATGTTAATACATCCATCCTCAGGAGCTTGCGACTTATTTGTTGAGTTATTTCATTGGTTGTATTATTGCTCTGGTTCGATGTGTGTGGTGTGGTATCCGTATGCAGGCTGAAGCACTACTCAGCCCGCATCCGGATACCACACCACTCCAGCCAAACTACAACATAACACCAACACACATCGAACCAGAGCAATACAACCCATGAAATAACTCAACAAATAAGTGGCAAGCACCTGAGGATGGATGTATTAACATCCGAAACATGTTGAGCATTAAATAATGAAATAATAAAGCAAGTGACATCAAGTTGGTCTTTCTTTATTCAAGGTATGATTATGTTGGACATACTGTTCCTGAAGGTGTAATTTTACTGCATGACAATTCAGAAACCTTGGTCCTCACCCACAGTATTCCCGGAATGGCCATTTCTGAGAAAGAGAAGTAGCGCAAGTAATGTTGTGTTTTTGGATTGTACAGTTGTGATAGCCTGCCACTGCCGGTAATTACCATTACAGTCACAATGGTACTTTGCGTGACTTCAGGCTTTCTTGCCAGCGTACACGAGATGGTCATTTGTAACGAAGTTCTAATGAACTGCCATTCTCTGCAGCAGAAAATTCCAGAATCTGCATATTTTGTAATGGTACTTATACAAAATATCGCCACACTTTGGCCAAGTGAAAATGATGGTGCAGCAGGAAAGATTAGTGGAAGGTGCTAAGAGGGATGTCAGTATGTGCATGAATGTGGTTTAATTTATGCTCATTGGAAAAAGTATGGTCTCCCTGTGCCAATTTTCATGAAACTTAAAAATTCTGAACAGCAACATGTTTAAATTCCATGTACCAAATTTCACCCAAACTGAAAAATGCAAAAAGCACAGGTGTAATTTTCATTTTATTACCGTGTATATTGTTAGCACAGGTGTAAGTTTATTTATGTCCCTATGGAAGGTGTAGCTGTCACTTTGCTGATTTTCACAAAGCCCGTAGTGGCCAATAAATGTCTACGGGCATCTTGTGCTCGGAATTGTGTCCAAATCGGGCAAGAAGTGTAGAAAATGTGACCAAATTTCATTAAGGTCCTTAGTAAGTTATGCCTTTCATTGTACTGATTTTCATGTAACTGACACTGACATGACAACTTTTTGTAAGGAACTATACCAAATTTCATGAAAATCTGCCAGATGGTTTAGTTCCTGATAGTGTGCCACAGACAGACGGACCAACATGGTCTGCACACAAGGGATCCTGTTTTGTTGCATATAGAAAGCCTAAAAGTGATTTGTCTGCAGGTGTTAAAGTAACTTTTTATGTGTTCATTTTGTTTATAGGCCTCAGTGGAAAATGTTTAATGCTCATTTTTTGTTGTTTTCTCATGATCCTGAAAGTTATGCTCTTCCACAACTGTTGTGTTCCCCTGTTCGTTTTATCCTCTGTGGTCTCTTAAGAAGCCATGAGTAGAAATTTCACTCTGTGTGTGTGTGTGTGTGTGTGTGTGTATGTGGGGGATAGTATTTATGATTAGCTGGGTATACATGTAATGAATAAATGACCATTATAGCCATAGGCTTGCAAGAAGGTAATTGTTGCAAAAATATACAATCAGAGCCATCTGAAGGACATTTATACAATTTAATCCATCTTGTTAACATAACAAGATACATAGTAAAGAAGTAGGCTGGACAAATGAAATGGTTGGGAGAGGAGTACGGAAGAAAGGACGGATTAATGTAAAGGTGCAGAGGAGTGAATAAGTGATGCAAAAGAATCTTCTTTGAATATTGTGTGAAAATCGCTAATAGCAATTATGGGCTGTAAATATGCACCGTAGATATGAACATGACTGTCATGTGTCCTGCACTCCAGCCCATAACCCGTGAGACAGCAATTGCGACAACTCCCATTCACACAATCTACTCCCCCTGTCCTCTCCCAGCACACATATCAAGATCATCCCTTCAGCTGCAAGGGTACACACAGCACAAAATGTAATTCTCAAACAAATTTTATCCTGCCCTTTTGCAGTAGTGTTTTTGGATACCAAAATTTACTAGCCAAATTACCCTCATGTAGATAAAGAGAGGGTCAGATGGTGGCCTACAGGGAAGACAGGTACAAATTGTAGGATACAGGAACAGTGGGAGATTTCTTCTGTGGCTGAATAACTTTTTGACATTCAGGGAAGAATATATGCTGTGGGGTTAATTGATTAGTAAGTCATTTGTATAAACCCTTTGGTGCCAAACATCAGACGTACGCATCATGTAGCATGTTACTGAAAACACTGTATGACGGGCATAGCCGGTAGCCTGTTTGGTGTGCTGCACATCGCACAGTGCATTTAATTCCAGCACCAAAGTGTTAATGTGTGTTTGTTATTCGGTAAGCTTCATTGCTTCTGGTTAGGGTTCACTAGTGAGTTCCTGTGTTAACGTTGTTGAATGTTCTTTCAATTTAGGATGCTTCAAGCAGAAGTTACAGACACCAGTAATTTCACTGCTGCTCTGAAAATGAGGCATTAGCTTCCAGTAGCTGACATTCACCTGTTGTACACTTACAAAAAGCCCAATGTCTATACTTGTACAAGATCACAGCTATGCCACAAGTTTGAATTCTCTGTCATTTGCCATCTATTTCTTGGTCTACCTCTCAATCTTGTAGTTCCCAAATTCATATATAATACTCTTTTGGGAATTCTATTTTCTTCCATTCTCTGTACATGCCCAAACCAATGTAATCTATTTAACCTTATTGTCTCTATTATAATAGGTTTTTTAACACTTTTGAATGAAATATGTGATTATAATGTAATATTGGCATTGTCCAAGTCAAAATACAACATGAATTCAGCAGTTGACCCTTGGACTGTCTTAGAAAACTTGACGTGGAAATTCTGAACACCTTGAGCTCAGTGAAACACGTGCCCAATAAACATGTGCCCAATAAACACGTGCCCAGTAAACATGTGCCTAATAAACACGTGCCCAATAAACATGTGCCCAATAAACACGTGCCCAATAAACACTTGCCCAATAAACACATGCCCAGTAAATATGTGCCCAGTAAACATGTGCCAAGTAAACACGTGCCCAATAAACACGTGCCCAATAAACACATGCCCAGTAAACACGTGCCTAATAAACACATGCCCGATAAACACCTGCCCAGTAAACACGTGCCCAATAAACACATGCGCAATAAACAGGTGTCTAATAAACACGTGCCCAGTAAACACATGCCCAACAAACACGTGCCCAGTAAACACGTTCCAAGTAAACATGTGCCCAGTAAACACGTGCCCAATAAACACGTGCCCAGTAAACACATGCCCATTAAACACGTGCCCAATAAACAACACATCTCCATTTGAATTTCATATCCATGAAATTTAAAGAACTGTTAGCTGAGAAACATTTAGAGGGACTTTTATTCAATAAAACTGTGACTATCTGTACGTCCGCTTTTATAAGGTTGCTAAGTGGGAAATGTCCACTTTTATTGTGTTGCATATATGGTAACCCTCTAACACAGCACAGTTGTAGTGGGGTCAGTTACCTAGCTGTTAGCTTTATATGGCTGTGTAACACCACATCTCTATTTCCAAGTACAACTTCTGCCATATTATTTGCATTAAATCTTCAAACAGATTCAGTCCTTTCCTTTCCTTTCCTTTCCACTCTCTTCTTATTGATTCTTCACCACCCATTCTTCGTAATTTACCATCTCACATTCTGTTTTACACACTTTCAAAATAGTCCATTTCTGATGTGAGTAATTATTATTCCTTTCACATTCTCAACACTAACGTGCAGCTGCTTCCTCCTACTGATTGCCTGTAGTAGTGTGCTGCTTATTATCGGTCTGACATAGTAGTGTGCTGCTTATTGTCAGTGTGACATAGTAGTGTGCTGCTTATTGTCAGTCTGACATAGTAGTGTGCTGCTTATTGTCAGTCTGATGTAGTAGTGTGCTGCTTATTGTC
>Ga0123352_10021783_pt1 | contig 10213 bp, 4 predicted proteins | sample TergutLab28metaG_FD_89700 | JGI IMG/M metagenome (GOLD analysis project Ga0123352, IMG submission 89700) | Labiotermes labralis P1 segment gut microbial communities from Petit-Saut dam, French Guiana - Lab288 P1 | ecosystem: Host-associated > Arthropoda: Insects > Digestive system > Gut ...
ATATTATATTATATTATATTATATTATATTATATTATATTATATTATATTATATTATATTATATTATATTATATTATATTATACTATGTTATGTTATGTTATGTTATGTTATGTTATGTTATGTTATGTTATGTTATGTTGCGTTATGTTGCGTTATGTTGCGTTGCGTTGCGTTGCGTTGCGTTGCGTTGCGTTGCGTTGCGTCACGTCACGTAACATAGCGTAACAAATTTGATTTAGCTTTTTACTTGCAAAAGGGAGGCGTTCACGACATTCCTTTCTATGCATTTTATTGCAAAGCTGCACGATGATGAAACGGCCGAAACATGTAACAACTTAAAGAGGACAATTTAATGTGCAATGTTCTGAAAGTTTTGTTTACACTGACAACAAATTCAGACACTGGAAACTCTATGGGATGTTCTGTAGGGTGATTGGGAGACATTCGCAGGGATCCTTGATTCGAAGAAAACCTTGTATATACCGTAATACGCCACAGTGTCTGTGGTGTGAAACTTGACTACTTTATGCACCTTTAACAAGCTGTATATTTTGTTTTTTTATTACATTACATTCTCTTACCGCAGCCTAGGTGAGAATGTTGGGAGCCTTCCTTTTACTGAATACCCGCTATTCTATAAATTAGGATTCAAGATTTAGAAGTTGTATTTATAGGAGCAGAATCCACTCCCATGTTTACAACAGATTGGCAGTGAGACTTTTTTTTATTTTTGTCGTTCATTGTTTATGCGATATTACCATTAATATTATGAATACCTAATAGTGATATCAACTCATAACTTCCCTGCAGTGTCCACTCTAAACTGAATGGAGAAAGATGATGATCCTGTCACTATTCATCTCCTGCACCTTCTGCTCTACATGGGGAATTGTGGTTGGTTTTTACTGGATAGTGAGCACTACTGTCACACTTTGTTACTATATATTTCCGTCAACACAACTATATAATAAAAACATAAGTTAAAGCGACATTTTTCGACTTAAAAATCACTGTAAAGAATTTCATGGTTCTTAGCTGAGCCCGAAGATGATTTTTAAGTCGAAACATGTCGCTTTAACTTATGTTTTTATTATGTAGTTGTGTTGACGGAAATATATATATTAATAAAGTGAATATATAAATACACAACGGGATGACTTCAATCAAAATACTATCACAGACATTTTGTGAATAAACAAAGTCACTGACAGTGAGATGGGGTAGGCGGTCAGGCAGTTGGTTGAGGCAATGCGCTACACGCCGGAGGGTCGCGGTTTCTATTCCCGATGGTGTCATTGGAATTTTTCATTTGACATAATCCTACCGATCGTACTACGGACCTGGGTTCGACTCAACTTCTAATATAAATGAGAATGAAATAGGGGTAAATGCGATCGGTGCGTAGGACTGAACACTTTACCACATTCATGTGCCGATTTTCTTCAAATCTGACAGCCTCATTCTCCTGTAACCCTCATTGCCTCTCCAGACCTACAATGGGATTGCTTTAGCTGTAGTGACAACGAGATAAATACCGGGTGTTCTGTTTCTTCTTACTCTGGCATGAAGTAGAAACGTGCCTTGTTTAAATCAGACTTGAATTATTTTCTCTTCCAATCTTACTTAATCTGCCAATGACTGTAATGCAAACAATCGCTTTGCAATTATTCAAGCACCCGAATTATTATCAGCAAGGAATAAATTTAAATAAGTCGAAGCAAATCTCGTATTTTAGGTATTCTATTTTATTTATTTATTTAAGGTGACATGTTTCGACCACTGTTTTGGGCCTTCATCGGGTCACAAGTAAGAACTGAGGAGGTTATACAACGTAAGTCATAAAATAAATTATATAGGTTTAAAATTGAAAGCTATCTCGTTCTCGTTCATATTATAGTAACTAGTTTTAAAAATTGGTAATATTATAAAAATTACAATCAGTATGATTACCAAAATTGGAATATCGATTGTATGTTTTACTTATAAACACTAGCTATTATAAAAATAAAATCCATATTCCAATTTTGGTAATCGTACTGATTTTAATTTCTTTATTATTACCAATTTTTAAAACTAGTTACTATAATATGAACGACAACGAGATCTCGTTGAATTTTAGATCTATATAACTTATTTTATGACTAAAGTTCTATAACTTCCTCAGTTCTTACTTTTGCCCTGACGATGGTCCAAAACAATGACCGAAACATGTCATCACCTTAAATAAATAAAACAAAATACCTAAGATAAAAGTTGTGTTTCGACTTATTAAAACGTATTCCTCTCTCATAGTAATGAACACAACGGTGATGACGCAACTAAAGTCCGAATTGAATTAGTCAAATATTTAATTCACGTACAGCAAGTTAACTAAGGAGACAGATATTAGGAACGTACAGGACCATTGTGGGAATCAGGCCCAATGCGTTTAACTCGATTTTATCATTAAGCTCCAGTGTCTTTGCCGAAAAAATATGTTGCAGTATTTCATTTGTATTCGGGATTTTTCGGGTAAGAATGACAGTTCATCTCTGTTGACTTGCACTGTGTTTTTAAATATTTGCCCCAGATTAGTGCACAATCACACTATTGGTTATACCACACCATGCCAACTTCAGTTTTGGCGAATATTTATTTCGTCCTGTCTTTCGGAGTAAATGTTCTAACAACCAATAACCAATATGACAGAGAACACTTATTTTGTAGCATATGATACTCATACAGTTTAAGATTCAAGTCTTATACGACATCACGCCGTGTAGATTGGCAAATATTTACTGATGCTTCAATAGTTATAGTGATGTGTTTTAAGATTTTATATATATTTATTTAGGATTTTATTTTTTATTTTTTGGAAAAATCTGGTCGAAGAAACATTATGAGCATAATTTTGGACTACATATCACGACTTTATTCCTAACACGTGTGAGCGACGTTCTTTGTTTCTAATCCGGGAAGAGGCTATCCTTACAGTTTGGAATAACCAGAGTTCTGACTTACGACCTGGTTAAGCGATGGAAGGTGAAGGTTATGTTTGTTAAATTAACGGAAACTTTTCTTCTGCATTTAGGAGTAGGATACATGTTGATATCCGAGAGCTTGCCAAGGTTCAGAGCTGTACCGAAATTTCGGGCCTTCGACTTAACACTGAAGAGGTTTTAAATATCGAAAAAACTATGAGCACATTTAATAATTATTATTACGCTAGCAACTCTATATGTAATTAGTATAAAAATATACTATAATTTTATCCTTATTATTTATTATATGTACACTATTTTGTTTTTTACACTTATTTTATATGCATTTCTTGGTGTAATAATAAATATTAATTAATCAAAATGAACGGTATGAATATAAAAATAATCTTTGAACCTATACTGGGGAAGTCAAAGCCAGTACATGCAAGTATTCGTAGAACAGAGCAAGTGATAGATCCTCACTTCAATTCATACCGGTGTGGAGTAGACCCAAAATGTGATAGAATTTCTCAAAATTGTAATTTTGTATCGCACAAAAATTTTAATCCGTTGTCATTTTAGTTCATCCGGAAAGCAAGCAGTAAAGCAATTATATAAAGTTTCAGACTGCCAGATGCCACTTTATTCATTCAACTTTATTTTTGCTGACATCGGTAGGCAGCGGCCACCAACATTAATCAAACCAATTTCCCGCCTATTCCCTGAGACTAGGCTTTGTCCTCGACTGAGTCTTCAAGTCCCCGGGAAAGCTGCAACATGGTCAGCAAAACTACCGTCACAGTAGCCAGGAAGACGTGTTTGGGGCGGTTGCAGGCGTGACAGTTTGTCTGAATACGTTGAGTTTCCAGTAGAGAAGCAACAACACAAGACAGACAGAAGACAGCAGGAGATCGTTAATCAGCAAGAATTCCTGAATGTTGATGACAGTGATGATAGTGCGTTTGGTGGTGCTGGTAATTCACCTAAGTTCAATTTATTATCGTCTGACCTTAATATGGTAGGGTCAATTACCTAGACAATAAAGGGACGGCAACGATACTACCACTACTACTATTAATATTATTACTACTAGTACTACTACTACTACCACTATTACTGCTGCTACTACTACTACTACTACTACTAAGCTTGTACCACTACTACTGCTACTACTATTACTGCTACTACTGCTACTGCTACTACTACTACTACTACTACTACTACTACTACTACTACTACTACTACTACTAAGCTGCTACTAAGCTACCACCACCACCTCTACTACTACTACTAAGCTTGTACCACTACTACTACTACTACTACTACTACTATTACAGCTACTACTGCTACTGCTACTTCTACTTCTACTACTACTACTACTACTACTACTAAGCTGCTACTAAGCTACCACCACCCCCCCTACTGTTACTACTACTATTACTACTACTACTACTAATAATAATAATAATAATATCCATTTCAAAATCACTCAGATTTTACCTGAGCAACATAACAGGAAACACAAAATTAAGAAAATACAAAAAAAACTGTATTGGGTACTGCATACATACTGCGGAAGTGCTATTGTAAAAGTACAAAACTTATTTGACATGCGAAATAACATTACATGTAGCATAAATTGCAAATTCGTAACAGCTGCAATACTGTGTACCCGAGAAACAAGGTTTTCTTCAAGTATATAAGTGTCAATACCCTGCAGTAAGGTGACAACAAGGATGATGATGATGATGATAATAATAATAATAATAATATTAATAACGAAATTTATTAATGTCAATTTTAAGCCTTGCCAAAAATGGCCGCTTATTTACAGGTCAATGTTGGTCACCATGCAACAATTTTTGAAGAGTTACGTATGTAAGCGGACCGGTTAGCTTCTTCCTTGATTCCTTTAACACCATACATTGCAATCGGTAACGGGGCCTATACTTGGCTAGCTTTTACAAACCAAACATTTCAAAGAAAGCCAGTTTGCATGCGTTGTGAAACACATGTGACCATACGAATAACGTCTCTAAAGGAGTACAATTAATACCTGAATAATCTGTTATGGAATGTTGACACGACGGCTGCAAATTGCGACATTCCATGTCAACGTGTTCCTTCGCTACAGGCAACTAATTTGTTTTGATGTCTCCAATTTGTGTCTGCCAGGAATGCAAACTGAAGACCGGTGTTCTGTTAAAGTCCTTCTGACGTGCAAAACACAGTTTGGTTAATATTAATAATATTGTCAGAATAAAACATGTGCAGTGTCTCCGAGTCTCTTACAGTGTGACTAAATTTGGGCTACATGAATTTTTCTTTTTTTTATGTCTGGAAATTCAGTACGGATTTTAAACAGTGATGACCATGACTTGTTATGCACCCCCTGGGTGGGGGGGGGGTGCTTCTAGTTAACCTTTTGACGCATAATGTCTACTATAGTGTTCGTACCGCACCGCTAACCTCTAAAGTTGCATTTTATATATTTATTCAACAAATATAGGTAATGAATATTTTAAACATGGTATATACTCCCCGTTTTTGTCTCTTCAAAATGCCGTTTGTTTCATAATTCTAACATATTTGGTTCCTGTACTATTCACATTTTATATACAGGGTGTGCTAAAATTAAAAAAAATAATTCCGGCGCCAAAAGGTTAATAACACTCAAGTTTATTATTTCATAGTTCTGTGCCTGTTCAGTCGTACCCTAAAGAGATGGCGCTGTGCATTTTTAGTTTTTCTGATACGAATCTTAGACGATCTACATCGTGCAAGAAGACGCAACTGTACGATTTACACTAACATAACTATCAACTTTCCTAAAAGACTCTTTCACAGATGCGGATAATTCTGTACCAAAATTCTGAAAGAGAGCTGCTTTGCGTAGATCCTGACCTTGACCCACCTAGACCAAAGCTTGAGATATGCACTTGTTTCCGCCGATCCTCCCCACCATTCACGTGTCACGCCTCATGCCTACTAATTTGACCTTGTGATGAATAATACATTTTTATAAAAGGTTTTTATTTAACTTGAGGGCGTTCATAATTCATAAACTCTTTAGCATAGAGCAAACGTCAAATTTCGTGCACAATTTAAGGAAGCTGTAACCGCAGCCTTCCGTTTATTACGGGGTTATGTGAATAAGATGGTAGAATAATGTAAACAAATATGTAAATTGGCGTATGGGTAGGTTTTGGTACCTGGAAGAGTCAAGTGGAATTGTGTAAAAATGTCGATGGAAATTACTTTGAAGTGGGTAAAATGTGGGCGCAATGGTGTTATTAATAAAGTATGTTTTGAAACTAAGTTTGTCATTTCCAAAGAAAGAAGTAGGTTTATAAATTTTTGAGTTCCCTCAAATTAGTAATTTCATATCGCTGGTTTGTTTATTGTGATAACTATGCTCTTATATTTGTAATAACAATTATCGATTATTACTGATCACCCGGGAGCAAATTAGTTTCGTGAAAATCAGTGCAGTAACGGTCACGTATTAGTTAAGAGCCCCATTTCTATCTGTTTCTGCAGCATCCGCAAACCCATGGACAGAAAATATTCAGGACAATGTACCGCACTGTTTAATAGGGCGGATTGTGAGCGATACTGGGATGTCAGGACAGAAATGATGGACTTGGCTTCTCTTCTATTACTATTTTTGTGACTACTGCTTACTGTTAGGACTTTTCATATTTACCTTGAATATTGTTTATAATACTTATAGTGATTATAGTTTAATTGTAATATTTTATTTTTATTGATGCATAGGTCAATGATAAATAATCTTATGTACCTGCCATTAGGAAAACAAAATCTGTCTGTAGTTTTCATATTTATTGACCGAAGTTTGCGAATTTCCGTGTATATGGTCTTAAGGAATGCGACTGAGCATTTGCGAGTTGCGTGCTAATCGATGAATTTAAAGGGATTCGTTGCTGGGCTCTCTGAAAGGAACTGTACGGTAATCTTTAAAATTTTCTTTCGTTTTTGGATAATGATTTGAAGAAAACGCCAAACAAAAACGTATCGAGGGAGGTTCTGGTTTTTTGTGAAAATCAATAAAATGAAAAAATACGTTACTAAGAGGGGTTAATTAATTCGTACCCCTATTTTTCAACGATTGTTGTTCAATTTTTTTCAAATTTAGTACTTCGTCTGCTTGTAATGATGTTGATCATTTTTTAACTTTGTAAATATCGGTATAGTGGGTTGGGATTGCTCATTCTGTATATATAGCGACTGTCTACGGCCTGGGAGGTCCGCAGATCAAATCCCGATGCGGGCGAAATTTTACACACCCGTCCAGATCGGCCCTGGGGTCTACCCAGCATCCTACACAATGGGTACCGGGTCTTTCCCGGGAGAAAAGAGGCCGGGATGTGGCGTCGACCACAAACATCAATCTAAGTAGAGTAGAGTCAAGTGGAATTGTGTAAAAATATCGATAGAAATTACTCTGAAGTGGGTAAAATGTGTGCGCAATGGTGTTATTAATAAAGTACGTTCTGAAAATAAGTTTGTTATTTCCAAAGCAAGAAATATGTGTATAATTTTTTGAGTTCCCTCAAATTAGTAATTTCGTACCGCAGGTTAGTTTATTGTAATAACTATGCTCTTATATTTGTAATAACAATTATCGATTATTACTGATCACCTGGGAGCAACTAAGTTAGCGGAAGGATAATTAAGTAACTTGTAGAAATATATTTCTATATAAGCTACATATTTTGTGTTTGCGAGGGGAGTTTTAATGTACCCTTACATAAAGTATATAAAATTTAACATTCTCTTAGCTTCTCTCTTTCTCTGGTACTTCGTGGACTCTTCCCGGTTTAAAGTGCCGTTACTCTATCTTTACCCGTATGTTAACATCGGTACAGAGAAGGCAATAATTTACAGGAATAAACGAAAATGCACCTGTACGTGTACCGTTAAAACTCCTGAGGTTGTGAAATAAAGAACGCCTTGGTGAAACCTGTTTATCGTATCACGGAATGCATTAAATGTAGTCTTCTATTTTGGCCTATAAAATTCATATTTTTTAGTAAGCTATTAAAATTCCCTCGTGCATTGAACTTTCGCACATGAAGTTGCCTGGAAAGGTGTGCATTTTTATAAAGTTTGCTACAAACATGAACCTACTGAGTTTGATTCTATGTGTAATCCTTAGCAACGTGTTCGTGAATGTTTTTGAAGACACAAATTAATACTCTATAATTTGTATGTAGCTTACTATTGCTCAGTAGAGGTCCATGATCTTCACGCAGCGTGCTTAAACACCGTAATTTTCGTCTTATCGATTATCAATCCCTATGAAAGAAGATGGTGAAAGCCTTGAACTCAATGAACATTTATGTTTATTTGTGTACACGAATATGCCTGAAAGGAAAGAAGGGGTGTAGATGATCCGCCACTGTCAATAGATAAAGTCTATACAAACACTTAGTGGAATTTGAAAAAAAAAAGTTCTGTACAGTGAGTTTCAGATAAACGTTGAGACTTTAAAGTGCACTCATTCCTACATGTACCATCAATTCAAAATTAAAAATCCCGGACTCTTGTTTACAGAATTCACCTTAGTCGTTCTTAATATTTAATGAATAAACATTGGTAATACAGTGACTTGTATGACGGAGACTTCAGTGAGGAAGGAAATAAATAATCTTATTTAATGATACACAAACTCCATCAGCACCAGCTAATGCATAGTTCTATATATTTCGCGTTTTATTATTAATTTTTTCCAAAGTGTTGGCGGCGCGGTTAACATCTCTTCAGGGAGCTGACAACAACGTTATTAAAACCTACAACAATAAAATTATTTTGCAATAATCATGCATATCATATGTACAGAATTTAGTTAAAATAAACCATATATTTAAAATGTCATTTTAAAAATGATATTTTCGTTGTTACACCGTGCATGTTGTCAAGTCAATCAATTATTTTACCAACCACTGCACTTATATAAATTTACAAAATTTACACCTTAAAACATTAAAAGAGTATCCCGCCATGAAACACAGAACTCACATCCATAACAGGGAACTCTTCGCAACACAACACAACACAACACAACACGGCATGCTGCCACAAAACCAACTGGAATAGCGAAATTAATATGACTTTTAATAGTGTAACTTTAGCAAGGACGATATAGCTCCCTGATGATGGTCCTAGGATCGAAACATGTCGGAGTGTTTTCTAATGTTTTAATGTTTAAAGGTGTAAATTTTATAAATTTATATAAGTGCAGTGGTTGGTAAAATAACTGAGTGATAAAACTGATAGTTACAACTTACATCAGGTCATTCACCTTCACCTCCTAAGCCTACAGGAGAATCAACATGACGTTACAAAACAACAATTTTCTCACTCGAATACAAGATAGTGAATACAATCTAACCACACAAAAAAGTACGACACACGCCAAATAGGCTCCAAGAACGCGGTACATTACCACTAAATAATTATTACCTCATGAGAAGTGAAATTTCTCCTTGTCTCCACGTCATCAAAGAGGGAAAACTTCAGTTTCTTACATCATCGACAAGTGAACAACACAACCTATAAAGTTCACTTTCTAAATACTACAAAGTAAAGCTGTCTTTTATATACCGTAGCTTTTAATTTACTACTTTTAACTTGACTAAATTTAAACTAATTTCTATACATTTTATATACAGTGATTTTAATGTAATGCCGTTCCAGATAAGTTTCCAGTTTTATGTCAAAGCCGTCACACATGTTCAACATATTCAAGCTTATGTATTTTACACTTTTCTAACAAAAATTTGTAAGCATTTGGGATCCCACAATGCAATGAAACATAAACAGCTCGTGGATCTGTCTTTTTGGAGGGCCTGAAGACAAACTTATAACGTCGCAACATGTCGCCCTGACAAAATATAATATTTTTGTGTATAAATAAAATGTTGTTATCGACTGACGCGTTGTATTTATATGTATTTATAAAAATGATAGTGCAATTTTTTATTGATTGCAAAATTGTCTCCTTCTTAAACTTTTGGCGCCGAAATTATTTTTTTAGTTTTAGCACACACTGTAAATAAAATGTGAATAATAAAGGAACCAAATTTGTTAGAATTATAAAACAAACTGCATTTTGAAGAGAAGAAGACGGAGAGTATATACCATGTTTAAAATATTCGGTACCTATATTTGTTGAATAAATATATAAAATACAACTTTAGAGGTTAGCGGTGCGGTACGACCACTATAG
>Ga0123352_10021786_pt1 | contig 10213 bp, 9 predicted proteins | sample TergutLab28metaG_FD_89700 | JGI IMG/M metagenome (GOLD analysis project Ga0123352, IMG submission 89700) | Labiotermes labralis P1 segment gut microbial communities from Petit-Saut dam, French Guiana - Lab288 P1 | ecosystem: Host-associated > Arthropoda: Insects > Digestive system > Gut ...
GCCCCGTTTCGCCTTTTTCTTTCTTTGCATTGCAATTTCCACTTTTTTTTGGCTTTTTTTTTTTTTCGCCACCCCCTTTGGACCCCAAGGGGTCGGAAAACACGAAAGTTGCCTCCACCCCCCCCCCCCCCACATGTATAATTTTGGTTCAGAAGACGGCCAGGCTGCGGACAAGAATGCCCTCTTTACCACAGTCGCTGCAAAATACGCTCCACGGTTCGTCAAGTGGCGTTTTCGTGGCTGTGCCCCAGTGTGTGTGTGTGGGGGGGGGGATAATGTATCCGGTGGGTGGAAGTTAAGAATAGCCTGCAAAGCTGCAGTTCTGTGGTGCTTAAGCAGAGACCAGTGGACATCTGGACCAGTTAATTCGTCGCCATCCCTCGACCCATGATGGACCAAACAGCTGTAATTTTTTTTTATATACATGGGTCCGTGCATCGTGAGTCGAATTTCATAATTTTCCAACAAGATACGACTTATTAAAATTATTACATTTCTGTAAGCAGCTCTACATGTTTCGGGTGTTGACAGCCATCATCAGGAGCTCGTACAACTGTAATTACAGCTTCTGGTATTGATTAACCGGATCTGCTACCATCCGCTTTCGTTGTTGAGTTGGAACTGATTCACGTGAATCAGTTCCAACTCAACAACGAGAGCGGGTGATAGTAGATCCGGTTAATCAATATCAGAAGCTGTAATTACAACTGTACGAGCTCCTGATGATGGGTGTCAACACCCGAAACATGTAGAGCTGCCTACAGAATTATAATAAACTGAATAAGTCACATCTTGTTGGAAAATGATTAATTTAGCTGTAATTTTCTTGCACATGACTGAAGATCTTTCCTTCCGGAGCCACCTATGCTGTTCGAACGTCAGGTGAAGGTTTAAGTACCAAGAATAAAGCAGTCCATTACGGTGAAGTTCACCCTAGAACAGGCCCAGAGGGAAGTAGATGTATAGCTCTACTCTTTCCTTAACCCCGGCGCTAGATGGGATGGGTTGTCATCGCCACTCCCCGGTTGCTGTAGCCTCGGAAAAGATCCAGTAGGCATCGTAAAGGGGACTGGGTGGGCCCCAGGACCGGTCTGGACGGTTGCGGAGAATTCGATTCGATCGCCGGACTGTCCAGCCCATAGCGGGTCGCTATTCCGGCACAGCTTACTGTACATAAGTAAATTAATATGTATTAATCTGGTAAGTTTTGAAATGTGGTGCTGGAGAAGGGTGGAGAAGACCAGTTGGACCGATCGTGTGAGAAGTAAAGAAAAATCACATAGACTCAAGGAGGAGAGGAATATCGTACATACAGTACATAGAAGGAAGGCTAACTGGATTGGTCACATCTTGCATAGGAACTGTCTTCTGATAGACGTCTTTGAAGGGAAGATAGAGGGAAGGGCAGACGTGACGAGAAGGCGAGGAGGGAAACGTAAGCAGCCACTTGTTAATCTTAAGGAGAAGACAGGATACTGAAAATTTAAAGAGAACGCACTGCATCGCTGTGGTGGGTGGAGGGCTGGCTTTGGAGGAGGCTATGGACCTGTCGTGAGACAGAGTACGGAATGTATGAATATATGAATACATTAATCTTGTTATTGTAATAAATGGTTGTGTTCGTTGGGAAATTTTTGTTCATTTATGAAACCCAACGGCATGTCCCGTGTTAAGAACACCTAACGTGAGATTAGACTCTAGTATTTTTTTAAGTCAATGGTAGTAGTGGCTGTGACATCTTCAAGGCATTGTCGAAACGTCGCGCCGTGTTGTGTCTTGCTGTTAAGAGGCTAGAAGATGATTTTTTGTGTTGAGCTCGCTCTTACATCGCGGGCGCCACGCACATAGTGCGTAACACGATTAATATGGTATGATATATTTAACTACAATTGGATTGATACCCGGTGGCAGTAGTGCAGTACACATTTACAGACAAACAATACATATAACAACACAATTCACTAATTAGGAAGAGTGCGGACCATGCCCCGTCTTTGCGAGGATATAGGTCCGATAAAGGGATTGCCTTCCGCATGCTTTGTCTGAAAGAGTTCGACTAATTTTGGTGAACTTTTGTGTCGAAATTTTGTGTTATTAAGTGGTTCGAAGTGGTAATGTAACCAAAAAAGAAAATAGATACAAGTTTTTCCTGTACGCTCCGTGAAGTCGTAAGAGGTAGCAGAGGTGTAGCTCCGCACAGCCTTATCCTATGCCATAGATGGAGGTGAGTTGTCACCCTCACGCCCCGGTAGCTTTATCTACCGGGAAAGAACACGGGTACCGATTGGCTAAGAGGATGGGTGGGGCCCCACTGCGGGTCTGGACAGTGCTGTAGAAGAGAATATTTCTTGCCTCTACAGGAATTCGGTGGTGTGTGATTTGGAATTATCCTGGAGTTCAAACGTTGAGAGTTACACCTCTTGTTGGAAATGTATTCTGCTGTAATCAATACTGAAGATACTGAGGTAAAGTTCCGTCTCCCTTGCAGTGTTCTGTATGTCATGAGTAAACATCAGGGCTAATGACCGATTGAGAACCATCAGGGACATATTATGAAAGAACTGGAAACTCATGTTCACCTGGAGGACACCATTCCAGCTTTGGATACGCGGAGTTCGTTTGTGAGATAATTGCATTTGCATTTCCGTGGTGTATTTCACACTCGAGTGGCTCTGGCGCTGTATTCCTAACATTGTCATGCAGTGTGTTTTGGTGACACATGATTGCAACTTGAAGAAGTCCTGGTCACTTGCGCAGATACCACAAAGCAGTTCCCTGTGAAGCAAGACTCCTTAATTACTGCAGTGTCCCCCTGTTTTCTCTACCGCACATTTCCATTAGGTAGGTAAAAAGGTAAAGAGTTCCCGTTACAGGCCCGGTGTTGCCCAGAGGGTGGGTAGAGGTATAGCTCTACTCTTCCATGACCGCGGCACTAGAAGGGGGTGAGTGGTCAGCAGCACGCCCCCAGACGCACTTTACCCCCGGGAAAGACCCGGTACCCATTTTACAGGAGGCATGTGGGCCCCAGGGCCGGTCTGGACGGGCGGAAAATCTCATCCCCACCGGGATTCGAACCCGGACCCTCCAACCTGTAGTCAGGAGCTATACCGACTGAGCTACCCGGCCCACATTAGAAAGGTAGAATTCATGATTATTAGGACATTTCTTTTTTAGCATTCGTTGGCGGATTTTGCGAACAGCTGTGTGCTTGTGTTCGACACGCTAGTAAATTTCGAAACACACGATGGGTTTATGTGGGATTTGGTATGGACAGGAACATCAAACGTGAGACAAAACTGCTTCCGTGTTCTGAATAAAACTAACATGACGATATTGCAGACTTCTGAGGTGGGGATGACGCTAGCGCCGCACAGTATGTGTGGGCCGTGATATTTCATGCTGTAGTTGGGTTCGGAAATGTGACTTTTCAAGAGGACATTTATTTAGAATGTGGGAATCTAGCTTTGGCTTTTGTGGCGATAAGTAGCGAACCATAGATGCAAGGCACTTGAAATTTTCTGTGGAGTTGTGACTTAAAGGTAAAGGTTTGTATAAGATATTTTTGTGTTCTAGTTCTGAGATGATGCGATGCTTTAAACTCATGTGCTCAGTGTAGTAGGAATTTCGGAAATTATTTTGATGGGTATTGTTCCGAGAAGTAGACCATTAAAATATTTGGTTATAGTCCCGTGATGGCGTCAGATTTGAAGGGTAGATTGCCTTACTAGCTCCCGTGCAGAAATTGTCGCTGTTATGCGAGATTCGATGTTCTCATGGCGTGGACTATTAACCTTTTAAAGCCTCCTGGTTACGTGATGCACCACCAGTTTAACATTCAACAACTGTACGTTCTGCCCACACTGTATTTATGTGGTTTGTATTTATCTGAGAACAAACAGCGACCTGTGCCACTTACAGCATAAACTGATTGGTTTTTATAACCGAGATGAAAAGTGTTTACTGCGCGGTACGGACTGGGTCTTTACATTTTTAAACAGTCTGTGCTTCGTCTGGAAAAGGTTAATGTTGCATAGTCTGATCTGGTAAAAATGTAAGCACGTTTCAATGAAACGTCGGCAGTTTTCTACCAGACCGCACTGTGTCATATTCAGAAGACAGCAGCAAATTGGCAAAGTATTTATACCCGCCGTGAAGGCACACAGGGGGATTGGAGGTATAGCTCCACTTATTCTGAATCTTGGTCACTACATGGAGTTGAATTGTCGGCCTCACGCTCCGGCTGCCGTACCCCCAGGGAAGGAGTCCTGGTACGAACTGAATCGTAAACTGGGTAGGAGTGCCTTCATTTCTGTGTGCGGTTCATTTAGTACGGTAAAAAGGTAAATTAGTCACATTAGAGGCCCGAGGTGCCCAGAGGGCTCAGGAAGTAAAGGTTCCCAGATTGTGTGACTCTGGCCCAGGGTGGTGGTAAGGTTGTCAGCCCTTACGCACCGACCACATTTACCTTCCAGGAAATACTACTGGTACTCATTTCTGTTAGAGTATTATGTGAATGAAAAATTCCAGTGACACCATCTGGAATCGAACCAGGGACCTTCCGATTTGTAACACAGTACGTTGACCACTGTGCTACCGCGGTCCCCAAATTTCATATGGACGGTGGGAAATACAAAGTCCGCTTGTAGAATCGAACTCAAAACTAATCGCTATAATATCGCCCTCACATCCCATTATAGAAGACGCTTGGTTTGTGAGTGAAGTCACCCTGTGCGCTTGTAACGATATTCCTAATCGACATGATTAAGGCAGCCATATATATCGCCAGTTCTATATCGGCCAAACGTTGCATTCGAAAATTTCTGAATTATTTTGCACGATTTTGGGTTATTCATCTGTGTCTAAAACGAAAAGGTGGAACTTTTTTTTGAAAAGCAGTCACAATTGATACATCTTAAATAATCCTGAGTTAACATCCTACATTTCTTGTAGCGTGTGACTTACGGTTGATACCCAAATGGTATACGGGCCTCGTGAGTGTTGTCCTACCCCATCGTACGGGGAGTGTGGAGAGTCCGATGCACGTTTATGGCATAATTAGACTGTTATTACAATTCAAGCCACCAAATGCACATAGTTGTGTTAGTGTTACAGTACTGTTACACTGACCACCAGCTCCTACGTGTTTATGTTTCGGGCCTCACTAGTCCATCATCAGGTAGCACCACAAGTCGTATAAGGCAACTGTCTAGTACACCGGGTCTGGTATGTAGAACCGACAGAAAATCATGTAGGTGTATATATATCGGACGGGATATGCACAGTAAGTCGATGCAGCTTGTTACTGTGCGATCGGTGTTAAAGTGTCTCCTTTTCTTTGAACTGATACTTTTTCGGAGTCTGAAGAAACGTACCGGAATATTGTAAAATTCAGATGGGGTTGTTATGTATAGGCTTGAAGGGCCAGGGAGGGGAAGGGGTGGATTAGTATTGCGCGCAGAAATTAGCAAACAGGTAATACTCAAAATTAAACTGTTAATTGCCACGTTCTGCAGTTCGTGACACCAAGTTAGAAGGCACTGGTGCAGTAGAAGAAGCAGCAGCAATAGTGTCACGAGGCTAGCGTAGGTGGCTGGGATCCCTACAGGCTGCAGCGGTAGCAACAGGAGACCTGTTGGAGCTGCAGACCCTCCGCACCTTCTACAGGGTGGCACACAACTTTTTTCACTCTTGTGCCTATCAACGTTGGCAGCTGCGCTGTTTAGTCGCACCGCGTCTGACAGTAGTTGGTCACTTCACACCTAACAGCTCTGTTACTGCCCTTCGTTTTTATCTTCCTTTGATTTTTATTTTCAATTGGTGCTCTTTTCGTTCTTGCACCGTATGGCAGAGGGAAGTTGAATGTTCCGTCACCTTCTGATGCCTGTATATATGTACTGATATGCAGCGTGTTAAATAGGATTAACTTTCTGTTTTACTTTGTATGTAATGTGATGTGATGTGTACTGTCATGTACGTATTTCATTTGATTGTCAGAATTTTGTGTCTTTGTTTTCCAAGTAGTTCGGTAACAAAAGGTTTGCTAGTAGGCTGTAAAAAAGGGATTAATTTTCTTATGCCACAGAGCACTTCTGTCTAATGTTCCAAAGCCTATCATATTGAAACGATAATGAAATTTGGATTTTTAAAGTGTATCGTCTTTGCAGAATAGAAGTGTGTGATGAATTTTAATGACTTTCATTGTTTTGTATGTGTTGTAACTACCTTAAGTCGTATAATGACCAAACATAATGTGCCACGAAGTTGTAAAATGGGTTATTGTGATGTACATCAAGCAGTGTTCCATGTCCATCATGTAACATGTTTTTCGTCATGATCTTCCTACGGTGTGCCCTTTGTTGTTGTCTGCTTAATTTTTTTTATACTTTTCTTAGTGTCGTGTTTCTTTTCATTTTTCTTTTCGTCGTCCTTATCTTCCTTTTCCTCTCTCTTTGGCCTTCCTTTTATGAATCGAGCCAGTTTAGTTTTCGGTTCTGCACGGTCTCTTCGGTCCTTGCATTGCGAAGGATGATAAGGTTATGCCGCACGATGTGTGGCCCCAGAAGACCATCGTCTGAGATGTGGGTATTGGTTCGGTACAGTCCAGTATGGAATTAGTACAAGAGTGAATGCGAAGTTTAAAATCTTAGAGGGAAACTTCCTCCACTATTTCGTGCAATCGCAGAATAGTCTTGCGCTTTGATTGAAAAAGATTTGGCGTCTTTTCATCTCGCAGTGGACGGCATGTGCGTTTTGTTTGTTGACCGTGAGCCGGTTTCGTCTTCGTCTTTCTGGGCACCAAAACAAACCAGCATTCGTCAGTGTTCCATATACCCTTAGCGGTTTGTAGTTGACTGTAACGTTCTGTGGACCTCAGTTCACTGCTTTATGCACGTAGCAGATCGTTTCAGAATTTCATCAAAGAAATCATAGACGTTGATGAAAATATTGGTCAGCGCGGTAGTTCGTGATTCTGTAGGCACTGGAGTGTGTGCTGCCGTGTTCGGAGGTGGAGAGACAAACGCCAGGGTGGGTGGATAGCTTTATGTACTTGCATGCTGGGCCAGAATGACAATAATCTTCCCTGTCCAGTCGTTTCTTGTATATTGTCGCTACTGAAATTAACTTTACTCAATTATTATACCAACTACTGCACATATTAAATGTATAAAATTTATATATATGCAGTAGTTGGCATAATAATTAACTCGACAACATGCACGGTGTAACAACGAAATTAACTTTATTTGATTTTACAGTGTTAACAGTTTTTCTGCAAAAGTGTTTATTATTTTTTCATTATGCTCGATTTAACGACGCATTTTTTAAACCGCGTATCATCGAATAGTAGTTTGATTTGTGAACGAGTGAGTGGAAAGAATTTGGAAGGAAGACATAGTAGCTTAGTTTACTGTTTAAAGTTATAGTGGTTATAATATGTACCAGCTACTTTAATACAGAACGACTCCGCGTTGCACACACAGCATAGGTTGATGTGTTTGTATGATTCCCAAAACAGGCAGTCATTGTTTCCATAAGCAGTACTACCGATTGGTGTTTGCACTGAAGACTCAATGTGTGTTGTGAGTTAGAAACACGCCGTTATTTAAATACGTGTTATTGCTGATATGTGCTCTGAAGGATCGAACATTTGCTTGAAACGTTTCTGGCATAGACTGTAACCGGTCACCTGATCGTTAGGCGTATTTGAACCCGGGACCTCTGAAATGCTAAGTATGAATGCCACCGACTTCTGTGTAACGTTCCGCGGAAGGTATTTTGAGAATTAGGCTTTTGATGCTTATTTTGTTCATTTCGTCTTACTTTCTGAACGATTTTACATTTTGTGATATGAGATGTTGGCAGCGTTACTGATGGTCTCCTTCTCCTGAAGTCATCGAAGGTAATTGCTCTAAAATTATCTGTAGCAAATGAATTACGGTAGATTTCTGGTCTCTCTAATACCGATTATTTAGGTCTATCGTCTTATCTGCAACAGTGGCAAGTGTTGGAACTCTTTTGGGGGCATCCGGTGGTAGCATCAGACGGCAGATGGTGTTCTACCAGTTTCGGGGGGGATGCTGTAGGATAGTAGGTGAAGGGGTGTGAAAAAATATACAAGAGGGTTGAATGGTTGGGGTGAGTGGAATTTCTTCTGCTGCTGGTTTCCTTGTGGTTATGGGGTTTGATCTAGACAGAAGGGTTGTTCTGTACATGTACATGCAACAGTGGCTTCATTGATTTGAATTGCTGATAATTGACATCCGTATTGTCTAGTCCCAATGATCGTAGTCATGATCAGTTACGCAGAGAACGGCTTGTGACAAGACAGGTGGCTGATCGCATACACGTAAGGTACATGTGGAGTTTTGGTGGGGAGACCTGAGGGAAAGAGACCATTTGGGAAGACCTATGTGTAGAAGGGAGGGTAATATTAAGATGGATTTTATACACATGGGTCCGTGCATCATGAATAGAATTTAATAATTGTCCAACAAGATATGACTTATTCAGTTTATTACATTTATGTAGGCAGCTCTACATGTTTCGGGTGTTGACACCCATCATCAGAGGCTCGTACAGCTGTAATTACAGCTTCTGGTATTGCAATATATTAGTATTAATAGCAGTGTATTTCATTCATTGAAGTTAATCAATACCAGAAGCTGTAATTACAGCTGTACCAGCTCCTGATGATGGCTGTCAACACCCGAAACATGTAGAGCTGCCTACAGAAATGTAATAAACTGAATAAGTCGCATCTTGTTGGACAATTATTAAATTAAGCCGGATCTTCTCAGGAAATGGGATGCGAGGGCATGGATTGGATCATTGTGGCACAGAATAGGGACATTTGGCGGGCACTTGTGAATGAGGTAATGAATCATCGGTTTCCATAAAATGCGGGGAATTTCTTGACTAGCTGCAAACCGGTTAGCTTCTCAAGAAGGACTCTCCTCCATTAAGTAAGTTAACGGTACATGTGCAGTTGGGCGGTGGAGGTGTGACTCCACTCATTCTTAACCTCGGCACTACATGGAGATTAATGGGAGGTTTAATGCCATGGTCGCTTTACTCTCGGGGAAAGTGCCCCTGGTACCCGTTGATTTGTAGGCTGGGTGGGCCCCAGAATCAGTCTAGAAGCTTTGGGGAAGAGAAAAGTCTTTTGCCTCTGCCGGGGTTGCAGGCTCTTCCCTCCGGGTGTTCAGCCCGTAGCCTGGTCACTATATTGACCATGACCAGGCAAATATGTTAATAATAAGGCGCGTTGTTACCGAATTTCACATTGTCGGCCTTGATTTAAAGAATACTGTAACTGTAAGAGTGAAACAAATTATAGATGTACACGAGGTGAAAGATGTTGGTTTCTCGTACACATTTTATGTTGCAGTGGCGTGTTGTGTGCACTCTGTGCGCCGGTGGGTTCGAACTCCCTCCGTAATGAATTTCATTTATCTCGTTGAGAACACAGACCGATGTTTAGGCTAAGTCCTGTAACATGTTTGGGTGTGGAGTGTGAACATATACAATATTTTTAGTCGGTGCAAAAGTGTGATGTATTGTTCTGTACAGTACTGCTTAGTACGTGGAGAAAGGTCCTTAAGATGGGGCGCCCAGGTACTGAAATTCGATACTGGACCGCGTGCTGGCTACGTATTCAGCAGTGTTCTTGGATTACCATATGCGCTTTGCACGCACAAGGCCTTCCGGCTCGCGAACAAATTCAATGCTCACAGCCTTTCTAGACGATCCAAGCGACCTACCAAAAGGACTAGACAGTTGAGACTGGAAACACGAACCGTAAAGTTTACAGGGCATTCAACAAAACCAAGAACTACCACAAGACTTGTGCTGAGGAAGAGTCAGATTACTTAGGGTTAGTTGCCAATTTTTTTGTTTTAATTTAAATATTGCAAAACACACGGATAGGGTATGGCAATTCGCAGATCCAGAAGGTTGCGCTTTGTGGACGTAAACTAAACTAACTAAACTCCGTGGCCTTAGTCCGCACGCGAACTATACCGACAGAGCGGCCGCCGCTGGTCGGCGAAGTTAGTGACAACTTTTGCGGATAGAGGGGTGTCAAGCGCAGCGGGTCCCCACAGCCGTTAATCTCTGTTTTCTAGACCTGGAGTCGCTACTTTTTTCATTCAAGTAGCTCCTCAATTGACCTCACGAGGCTGAGTGGACCCCGTTCCAGACCCACTACTACTCA
>Ga0123352_10021789_pt1 | contig 10212 bp, 9 predicted proteins | sample TergutLab28metaG_FD_89700 | JGI IMG/M metagenome (GOLD analysis project Ga0123352, IMG submission 89700) | Labiotermes labralis P1 segment gut microbial communities from Petit-Saut dam, French Guiana - Lab288 P1 | ecosystem: Host-associated > Arthropoda: Insects > Digestive system > Gut ...
AAGAGATGTCTAATATATGCAAACGCGTGGAATAGAATACTTCGAAATAAATTCAAGAGATGTCTAATATATGCAAACGCGTGGAATAGAATACTTCGAAATAAATTCAAGTCAATTTAGTTTAATTTAAATCAGCCCACATACATACAAACATATGTTTATATAAACCTTATGGCTAACCAACGCCTGTGCCTCAATGAAATATTGTACGGAATGGTTCACAGTGTTGCTGCTACTCCTGCTAATGTCAGATTCTGCAGTGAATTATTCTTATGTGTGTTTAAACTGTTAATATTAACTGTGTATACATTATTTTCTTTACACTTTGAACCAGAAAAATTTCCAATGGAAAACATGTTCTCTTACAACATGGGAGCCAATGAAAATACAGACTTGAAATAAAATAATTTAATCATGTGGACACATTTTCAAGTACAAATTCCCTTCCATATGAGCAAATGAGTATGTTTGTTGACATACACAGCACTAATGGGACAAATAAACTGAGAAACTGAGCAAGTGAGCTACCTGTTACACTGTACACATTATCAGATGGATCAAAGGTGAAACTTCCGACTGGTCCAAGTTCAGGAACCGTAAGGACAAAAGGGCCAAGAAATTTCACAATGAAATTAAAAGCAAGATGAAAAGCATGCTAGATGTGTTCCCGATTCTTTACACCAAACAATTTGTTGGCTTCAATTCAGTGACAGACACTAGTTTACAGAACACAAGATTAGATTAAAATCCGCTAGATTAGATACATGTATGACAGCATACCATGTATGTTTATACTGTGCCCTTTCATCTCCCATTCCTCCCTACTCCCTCACACCCCCTCACTTTTCACGCAACATTCTATTACTTCCAGCCACTCCTGCGCTATAAACTAACATGATAAGCCACTCAAATAATCCCAGCTTCAGTGCCATTGGATTTGCCAGCTTAAACTTAAATTACATATATCAGGGCAGATTCTGTTCCCACCACTGAATCAGACACATGTATTTACAGTGTGTGATACTTAGAACATCAAAATGGTAAATAGTTGATATTTGGATTATAAGAATATGCACAGAATGAGTAATATAAAAAAAAAAATGGTAAATGTAATTAACCATTAAAGCATTTAATTTAATTTCACTCGTGCTGTATTGCAATCTATATCATTTTCATAACTATGATTCATCTTCCAACAAACACACTTTCTGTGACAACTGAGTTGTTCCATGACACCCTTCAGCCTTCAGACCACACCACACCACACAAATCTCTGTACCAGTTCCAAGCAAAAACAAATATTGATCCTCAGCTGCAACCAGCACAACTAATACTAACTGCAACTAATTGGAAAGTTAAACGTTATTATCGCACATCTCGATTCACTGGAGTATGATCATGATATGTACTGTATCTTAAGCTAAAAATTACAAATGGATCAAAACGATTTTAGATTTCGCAATGTTCCAACATGCCCCCCCCCCTCCCCCACCATCATGACTACAGTCGTTAAGGCGAGCGTTGATATTACCTTATTACTTTAATCAGCCACACATGAGATATGGATCCAGCTCAATGAAGAGAACAGTTTTGTCTGCACACACATCCGTAGCCAGCAATATAAGCAATTAAACTCTTGATGATGTTACGAATTGAAATGTGTCTTACAGGAATGGTTACAAAAATATGTGTTCTTAGATGGCAAAAATATAATTATCAAGCAATACATTGACACAGTGCTATAACCCTTGTGAGCACTTAGGGATTGCTGTTTCCCATGATACATATTTGTAACTGGCTGAGCGGGATTACAGTCTTAAGATATTAAAACTGTTTTATGATCACAACAACAAACACTTATTTGTCATGAGGTCTAAAATTCTTTTACACGCTTCAAAGATTCTCACTTATTTAGCTGCAATGAATCACCTACTTCTATGGGGTGCCTTTACATATTAACATGACCATAAGACTGCAAGTATCATAAAATGTTGTTTCACAGAATGTCTAAAAAAAAAAAAGCTAAAGTGATCTGATTACAGGCCCAGTGTGGCCCAGAGGGTGGGTAGAGGTATAGCTCTACTCTTCCATGACCGCGGCACTAGAAGGGGGTGAGTGGTCGGCAGCACGCCCCAGCCAAACTTTACCCCTGGGAAAGACCTGGTACCCATTGTAAAGGAGGCTGGGTAGGCCCCAGGGCCGGTCTGGACGGGCAGAAAATCTTGTCCCTACCGGGATTCGATCCCGGACCGTCCAGCCCGTAGTCAGTTACTACACCGACTGAGCTACCACACAGAATGTCTAAAGGTGCCTAAAAATGACCCTTATGTCAACACCCATTTCATAAAAACCACACCTCTTATTTTTACCCTCCTTGCTTCATCAAGATATTATGTACACTTCTGTACAGTCATATCCAAGAATACGGACTGTCAAGTACTAGCTGCAAAATTTGAAGGAATGAAAGCATGACAACACAGTGCCAGTCATTACCTATATGGAGTACCTTGTTTGGTCTCAACTCACAGGGCACAGTTTAAACCTATTAAATGATAGAAAGGGACAAAATTGTGTACAGTCAGTCCTTATGCAATGTTATCCCCCTCTTTGCCAGTGTCACTGTCATTTGAAACAAGACAAAAATTTCATCTTCATGTATGTGTGTGTCAGATTGAGTGATTGATTGATTTGTGATTGGGTTCAAGACCTTATGGTCCCGATGAAACTTAGGCCTTAAATGATGGGCCCCCTTGTGCCCCATATCAATTTATCGGAGCCCTGTTGCTTTACTAAAGTTCCAGATGACCCCCAGATTTATACTCTTAATGTCCTCTGGCTCCAAGAAAAAGAGCCCAGATACGCACATCTAAGTGAAGCCAAAGTGTCACACTCACAGAGAATGTGGGCAGACATCATCCTCTGCTCCACACCTCCTATACAATGGACTGTCTGACAGCCCCATTAGGTGGACATGTCTCCTCAGACTATTATGTCTAGTGAGAAGGCCAGTAACAGCTCTGGATTGTGTCCTGTTAAAGGAAAGAAACCTAGCCTTGGCACCCAGACAGGGTCCTGAAATTAACTCTCAAGCCTGTCTTTGGGTGTCACCAAGACCTTGCCACCGTATCAGATGCTGGTCAACCAACCAACGTCTAATCCTTCTTCATATATCCTGCCTAGAGACTCCCAAGGCTGGCTCAGGTCCACCAAACTCTAGAACAGAGCCGTCCCTTGCAAGCTCGTCACAGATCTCATTATCTTGTACCCCAGCATGTCCAGGGACCAACACAGCCCACTGCAAGACCAGTAGAAGTATCATTCAAAGCCTTTTGGTATTGTTGGACCAATGGAGATGTTCTGATGGGCTGAAGAGCTTTCAAAGCCGCCTGACTATCAGAGCAGATACTCTGGACTACTCTGAAATTGCAGTTTATTAGCACACACCTTGATAGCACATATCTCAGCCACATGTGTGTGTGTGTGTGTGTGTGTGTGCGCATGTGTCAGAACCAATGTCTAAAATCATTCTTGTGCTGCATCTTTCAAGACATGCCTGGAAGGAATAAAATAAATTGTACCTCATACTCGGCACTCTGAAACTAGTAACTGACTGCTGTTCAGAGATTCAAGAAATTCAAAAGAAACTGCGCTCTTCATGACAAACGGCCCTCTCAAGGAACACAGTGAAATGACACACCATGAAATGAAGACACAAAAACTTCTGCCATGTTGTGAATGTCGTATTCTTTCTTTTGGGTGAATCCCCGGCACATGAATTTTATGAACTGACGTTTCGGAACACTCTGTCCATCTGACCTACGACCCATGATGATGGAATGGACATAGTGTTCCGAAATGTCGGCACATAAAATTCAGACACCGGGTAATCACACAAAAGGCCCATATGACCTATGAAGATGGAGTGGACAGATTGTTCTGCGAAATGTCAGCACATAAAATTCAGATGCCAGGGAAACACCACCACCCCCCCCCCCCCAAAAAAAAGAATACAGCAAGACACACAAAACTGCACACACATTCACACAAACAAAAAATTAATCAGATGAAAATACCATATTCACCGCAATAATTTCTACAAAGTCATAATTCTAAATACTGATGAAACAACTAATGCAACTGCAGTAAACAGAATTTTTTTGCTGTTCCCAGAATAGGTGAATTTAGAAATTACCCCTCTTGCTGCCGGGGATCCAAGTGGTCCTGCTATCCAGTGGGCCTAGCAAGATTGTTTTACTAAACCCTGCCTCAATTATTCATTTTGTGCGACACAGAACAGGGTTTCAATACACCCAGTAACTTTTACATCACCTTAATAAACTCCTACTAGGTACAGGTCTGCTATGACAATTGTTGCACAGTTCCCTAAACAAGGCAAAAAAAAACTCAACTAATATCAAAACTTGAATAGAAACATGAAGTACCCTACGTACATAAATGCTGGTTACTTCAAAACCTCGTGCAGGAGTAAATGGATTTGTTCTTAACAATCTAATTTTGATTTGAAGTTTCTACCTTAAGAATACACCAAATACAATTTATATTAAGATGAGCAGCAGATTTCAGCATAAATCTACCTCAGCAGTGGGTTAAGTGGAAGGAATTTAAATGTCCAACATAATAATTATGAATAATTTGTTTTCTTAGGGTTTTAAATTAGTCACATATAATGTTAACATTAAACTTTAACACAAGATAACTATGAATTTTGATGATAATGATGAGTGGGTGCATGTAAGTGGAGAAGGATAATGCAAAGACTAGGACACATACTACTGCTACTATTACCACTGTCACCACTAGTAATAGTACCAGTAGTAGTAGTAGTAGTAGTAGTAGTAGTAGTAGCAGCAGCACTAGTAGTAGTAGTAGCAGCAGCAGTAGTAGCAGCAGCACTAGCAGTTCACATTCTTATTCATAATTTGCTTTGATTCAAGCATATCACATGAGACTAGCACGCTATCCGACAAGCACAACTACATGGTACTGAATTACAAATGTACATAACCTAAACCAGATATTAATTATGAAGGTTAACTTGTTGTAATTACCCATTTTTCTTAATTCAAAAGCATAAATATGGGCAACAGTCATGAATACATCCAATAACTGTACAGACTCAACAATCACTGGTTCTCCAACTTGTTGGTTGGTCCAACAGCTCTCAGGCATAAAAAGTGGCATAACAAACTTCACGTAAAACCTCATAACTTAAAAAAAAAAACACCTGGCTGTGGACAGTTGAAGGGTGGGCTTTTATGTTAACACTAAAAGACTGGGCTCCAACATGTATAGAAGTGATGAGAAATATGTACTTAACCATTCCCTCCTCAAGAACTCTGTTCATTGATTAACCACTACCAGCAAGTTACTTAATTGTGAATAGGAATGTACCTCTTGTTACTCAGTGCCAATTGAATATTAACTACCTGTTCATTACAATCATTTAAACTGTCTTATGAATACTTTTTATATTATCACTCTTTGTATCGCTAATGTATCATTCTCTTTCAGCAAAGAAATGTTATATTAACTCAAATGATTGAATAAATAGATCAATCAATCATCAAACTTCAATGTTTCAAAAACTGTTAAATATAGCCTTACCCCATTAACTTCAGCAAGTCCTCTTATCTGCATAGCATCAGCCATGTTTAGCAGTCCTGGAAGTTGCTCTTGATATATGTTTACTTCCCCACTGTACATGAATGTTACCAAAGCACATAAATCTGTGAAGTTCGCTCCTGGTAATACTATAACAGGATGTTGTAAAGGCTGTAGTACCTAAATACAGATGACATAAATTTAATTTAAACACAGTACAGGCCACAACAGAATTAGGATTCTACTATGAACAACAGAACTCTTTACAAACCTTGAAGAGTTCTTTGAAGTACTGACTACATGCAGACAGAACCACCCTATGGGCACGTAAATTGCGTCCACCTGCCGAAAGGGTGACATCTGTAAGGTCATCCCCATCTAATAATTGTGGAAGGGATGCAAGAAGGCTGCTTTGATAATTGTGCCACCGCAGACAGAACTGTTGATCAGAGCCCATCACTCCACTGCCAAGTATCATAAAAATATGAATCAGTATTCCATAGGTTAATATTTACACACGCACCGAAACATAAGGTCCGTACTGTAACGTATGACCTTAACAGACCTTATGTCTCCGTTCACGTGCTTAAAAACGACTAAAGTATCTTCCGCATACTTTCATCCTTTAAGAATCTCATTCATGAAAACCTTCCAGTTGTGTCTATTCTTACACACTTCCACTGCTCAAAAAAGGGTTACTACAGTGAATATTACGAATGCTATAAATAGAAAAATAAATGATCCGATGTATATGTTACTGAATTATAATTCTAAGAAACACTGTAAACATTAATACCAGCAGAAAATACACATATAGATAAAGTATTCACATTTGGTTATTTTTCTAGTCGGGCACGCAACCTACTCCAACAGACGTTCCAACGCCTCGTCTCTGGGATCTTACCTCCGTTGCGCTCAGTTGCCTTCGTTCGCACAGCTAAAACCTGCTCTATATTCGTCAAGCCGCTCACTATTACGAGCGCATTTGATGTGCACCGTAGCAAAGAGCACGGCGGGTAATTCAACCCCTTCAAATGTTTCCACATCAGTGGCAGGAGTGAATGACTAAAAATGTCTGAAAACGATACCAATAACACAGACCAGACAGCCAGTTTAAATCTCGTGAATATGTGCGAAGGAACTGTCCTTGAAAATCTGGCAAAATTGGTGGATGATACACTGATAGATATGAAGAAGTGCTTGGATAAGGTTCTTGATTTGCGTGGTAAGTACAGTCCCCATATCATACAGTATAATTCCCATCTCATTCAAATGCCAAGAGAAGTTCTCATACAGTGGAATGTTAAAAGTCTCAATATATTACCACTTTGCTTATATAAAAATCAAACATACAACTTTGGGCAGTGCACTCTCCAAGGACTAGACATACAAAATGACCAATTATGAGAAGAAAATACTTGGGTCAGAATCATTCCCACAACATTAAAGTTGAAGCAGTTACTATGATAAAATAAATATGTAATACTAACCCGTTCCATTACCGCAATTTTACTTTTTGTTGCAGTTCAAACCGCAGAATTAGAAGTGAGCTTAACAATGCTGTACAGTCCTTACCTTCTGAACAGTCTGGAAGAATCTAAGGACATTGGTACTCTCATGACACATTTGCTGCAAAAAGATTCAGTTGAAACTCATAATAATTAAGGTAAGACACATCTAATAAACATGTAAAATAAGAGAAAAATACACAAGTATGGGCTACACTGCCTGTATATAACTTCACAGAAGAGAAGATTGAAATGAAACTTATGATTGCATAATGGCCACATAAATCTTTAAACTTATTGGTTAGGTACACAGAAAGCAGTCTGAGAACATTGCAACAGAAGTGAGTTATGCCCTCAATATGTAAGTGAATACTGAAAACTTTCAGGCAGTCTCACACCTATACAGGCATTTAGGACAAGAAGAATTACAGTTCATTATAAACTGTGCAGATTAGAAACTCTGATAAACATTGCCTCATTATCAGACATATTTGGTTTGCAAATATGTCTTTGTGATTTTTTGAAAGAACACACAAAAAATAATTTTATTAACTTTCTTTTATAGAATATTCAGCACAACCTGGAGCTAATATGCAGCTATAACATATTTCTGATCATAAACATGAGAAGATAAAACATATTCTACATGATGTACATCAAGAGAAGGATCTTTCATAAGTTACATAATGGAAGACAACACACAGTTAAGTGTTGACATCGTTAATAATTGGCTATTCAACAACTGCAATAAACCAGCCCAGAAATAATTATGTACAAAATTGTCTATAAATGTAGTTAAAATCACAGGCACTTATTTAATTATATTCTCAGTTCTGTGGAAATGAACTTTTTATTCACAACTTCCTAACTTGAAATTTCTTGCATAAGAATTAATTCAGCACATTTCATTTTTGATGCTACATACAAGTACAGAATTAGCTTTCACTGCTAACAAAGAGTAGTGTAAGTAAAAGGAAGTATTCATTTCCTTGAAACATTTGAATTCCTACAAATGGGTTACTAAACCTGCAATAAATAGCCTTTACAACCATCCCAACACAATCAAGCTTTGTACATTTCGCAGATTAGCCCAAAATACTTCAGTCCAAAGACAACTATCAATGGTGTACATACATAAATTCCAGGACTGTGCTGTAGGTTTTCCTTTTTTGTTGCCAAACTTATTTTAGAATATTAGTTAACTGTTCTGTATGTAGTAGAGTATTAGTTAAATAGCACCTTGTATTTCTTAATATCAATATTGAATATGAGAAAAAAATTTTATCAAAATCTTATATGTTAACTGTGTTAAAATCATTCACTCATGCACAAACATTATGAAACCCAATTCAAGCATCACAAGTGAAAAGGAATTATGTCACAGTACTGACAACTACAAAGAGTCAAAGCCAGTCATCAGCACCTCAAGCAACAACATGAAGCAGTGTTATGTAGCATCAAATGTGTCAAAATTTCCATATTATTTTCAGTAACTTAATACATTATAATTGATCATAAATTATATATATAGCTCCTTCAACACCAAATGCTACATTACAGCCATTTACCAGTTAAAAGCATTTAAATTTGCTGCTGAAGTTAGATTTGATATATTCATGACAAGTAAGACTTATACAGCTAGTTCCTTGGCCACCACACTGTGTAGTCTGGTAGTTAGTAATGGAGGAACATCCTGCCTCCTTCCTCACCTTTACTATGAAGATTAACCCTTTACCTGCTAACGTAGAGAATATGGTGAGCTCCGAATAATGCTAGCAAAGGGCAGATTGGATTTAACTCGGCATGTAACGGGTTAAGGCAGTGTGTTCCTTTCAAATGGTGGCACCAACAAATCAATTTCCACAGCATCATAACCCAAAGGATGAGTTGTTGCAGATAGTGAACGAACTGTCCTGAGACTGATAGTTCCACAGTACTAGTGTTAAGGATTTAGGTCTTTGGGGTTGTTACATTGAGTAGCAGGGTTATTGATTCCTAATGTTCTGAAGCCTGAATCTTCAAGGGCCAAAGTGCCCTAAAAGGATGATCTACGTTGCTTCAAAACATCAGGATATGAGACACACTGCTACTCAGCATAACACAGAAGATTGAAATCACTGAATAACTGATTGCTGGCCCACTGTCTTCAACTGGAAAGTAAGCCAGTCACTAATGTGTGAGGTGAAAGGTAAAGTAATCCCATCACAGGCCTGGACAGGCCCTGAGGGTTTCAGGCTCCCAGATTTCAATACAATCGGCACATGAGGGTGGTGAGGTTGTCAGCCCTACGCACCAGCCACCTTTACTCCCAGGAATTATTCCTGGTAGTCATTTCTGTTGGTGGCTGAGTTGACCCTAGGGCCATAGTGCAGCTGGAATGCCTTAAAAATAATTGAATAAAACATACTCCCATATTACAGGAGAGAAGTGCTCTTGAAAATGCATCAATATCGTTAAATTCCATAATGAAACACAATTCTTTCGCTGAATCCAACAATACAAGATACACATTCTTAGGGCATAATTTTTCACTCTTCAGCTGTAATAAAAACCACCCATGAAAGATATTAGAAGGTACACCAAAATTAGGTATAAAAACTTAATCATCACTGATCACAAATTTTGTCTAACAAACTAGTCATTATTGTGGTCTGTGTCATACTATTTAGTAACCATAGGCTTCTTATTTGGATGCAAATGTGGCAGCTTTGTTGCATTTTGTGCTGAAGACACAACACTATTTGTTGTTTCTTGGAGATGTCTTCAATCCATCACCAGTTTTGTAGTTTTTTTTTACAACACATCTTCCATGTGTTCTCTCAGTATCTAGAATCAAACATTTTGCTCAAAACCTTCTACACATTTGTAAACTATTTGGAACATTCACATTAGGGAACCTATATCTGTAACTAGCCAATTCTTGCAAGCATTTTATTTAATGTTTGTATCTGACAGAATCCAGACCGCCTGTGTGGTCTAGTGGTCAGAGTTTCTGGCTACAGATACAGAGGTCCCGGGTTCGATCCCCGGCGCTACCAGATTTTCTGAGTAGTAGTGGGTCTGGAACGGGGTCCACTCAGCC
>Ga0123352_10021791_pt1 | contig 10212 bp, 5 predicted proteins | sample TergutLab28metaG_FD_89700 | JGI IMG/M metagenome (GOLD analysis project Ga0123352, IMG submission 89700) | Labiotermes labralis P1 segment gut microbial communities from Petit-Saut dam, French Guiana - Lab288 P1 | ecosystem: Host-associated > Arthropoda: Insects > Digestive system > Gut ...
AGCCCAATCCAGTCCATATACCCACATCCCACCTCCTGGAGATCCATCCTAATATTATCCACCCATCTACGCCTAGGTCTCCCCAGTGGCCTCTTTCCCTCCGGTTTCCCCACCAAGACCCTACTGAAAGAATTACTTTAAATTTCAGAATGAAATATTTGTTGGACGACGACACAACTAGATCGGCAGAAAATGAACTACTGGGTTTGTGCGAATAAAAGTCACAGGAAAATACTACGAAGAATGTAAAGGTATTTAATAGCTTCATAGGTTGGTAACTGCCGTTCGTATTCACGGTCTCGTGGTACAACTTCCCGCAAAATAAAATTAAAATAAAAAAAAAAACACCATAAATTAATTAGTTATATCTGCGACATTTATGTGGAAGTCACGATAATTTTAGAGATTATCAGACAAGGCTGATGCACACATTAAACGGCTTCGTTAGTTTGTAAACTATATTCATGGTTGCTAGATAATCAGAATGTAAAACTAGAACTTGATTACATAATTGCCATGTAAGCTGTCACCATAAAAAGTTCCATTCAGGCGTAATTTTGTAGCATGGTTAATATACTTGAAAATTAATGTTACGTAATTCGTAGAAGTGAAATTTAATTCGACTATATTGTGAAATTGGCTACACGGTTCGCTGAAGAACACGAACACATGATGTGTGTGTGTGTGTGTATATATATATATATATATATATATATATGGATTAAATATTAATTAGCGGATGTGCGAACTTTGGCTGTCGAATGGTTGATTTTTTGAAAGTGGAATAGTTATTCGTATATCAGTAACAACAAACGAACAATGTTGTCTTACAGTGTCGTAACAGGACGCATAGAGCATCTCTTCGGTGAGACCCGGCACATAGACTTCATTAATAAACTCGCACAAGACAGTACAGTAGCGTCCGATTTGTTTTTTTTTTGGGGGGGGGGGGGGGGGGGGGGGGGGGAACAGTTAAAACGGAAATCGAATTGCCCCCGCCTGTCGTCAGAAAAAAATCAAGGCGAGTATTTTACAAGGAAGTGTATGTAGTCCGAACGATTCTGCAGAAATGTTTATTTAGACTACATCCATTCTTTTTGCACGCTAAATACTAATTTGAAAATCTATGCCGATGAAAATGTGCATCTCGACCCATAGCTTACACTGAGAGTAACTCGATATTAATCACAGGAAAATACCCACAGCCCTGGGCTCTGATTTAATAATTGGTGTTTCTTGTAATTTATTTAAATGCGTAACAAAAAAAGGTGGACGCCACTAGCTGACGTTTCCAAGCGAAATATTTCACCATTAACCCTTAACTCGCTAACGTGGAAAATATGGTGATCTAATAATGCCAGCAGATGGCAGATGGGATTTAACTCGGCGTTTAAAGGGTTAAATCCATATTATGCCTTATCTCAAACCAGTAATTATAACAACATTAAAGCACACTAATTACTGTACGTTCCACAATGTTTAACATTCAAAAACTCTACAGTCTGCCCAAGGAGTGCATTTATGTGTTTTGCATGGATCTCGTAACAAGACGCGAATTCTGCCCCATACAAGATTAATTGACTTTTTTGTATAACGGAATTGGAGGCGGTTTTCTGTGAGGTACGAACTGGGTCTTTAAACACAACATATTACATTTAGTCCTTGAAAGGTTTAATGGAAGATTAATTTTTTTATAAAATTTAAACACTGTCTCTCGTCACTTCCTCTCTTTGCATTACGCGGTAGGAAGGAAGAAAACAGAAAATTTACGTGTTGACAAATATCGGCTACGTTCAGTAACCATTTTTTTTTATGTGTTCTCTTTAGTCCTTTAATAGCATCCATATGCATGGTATGAAATGCAATGCATCAATAAATTTCAGTGTCTCTGAAGCTGGTCGCACATGCAGACTAAATGCTTTCAATCAATTTCAAAATTTAGAATCAGAATAAAGATAGCAATTCATTTTAGCATTAAAGAAGTGACTAATGTAAATACGTATGGCCTAATCGTATAATTTAAAACCAACCATGAACAATCTTGGGAAATCCAATCTATCTTTAATACAACTGCAACACTTTTCGGACCACCCTGCTATCAAAGGATATAGTTCGGTGCAAACGGAACGTCCAAGGCTTTACATACGGTAGTATGAGAAGAATTTACTCTTTTACACGGAAGTTCCGTTGAAAGAACACAAAATATAGCTTAAAGAATACATGATTTAACAATGTATCTTTCTTATTTTATGAAATAAGAAGGATAATTGTGAGCATTTCCTGAAATTTTAGGATATACTACGCTTTTTCTTACATTGTGATGGTTTTAGTATAGACTAATTTGATGTTCATGTGACCGTGCATCGTGATATATTCTTATAATAAAACCAACCATACGCAATAATTTCTCAAATTTATTTTTGGAATAAAACTCTACTTGTTTCGGACAGTTCCTCTGTCCATCGTCAGGAGTTTCTCACTGTACACATAGCAATGGTATATGTCATACAGGTTTGCTGACAGTTTGCGAGCAGGATCAGGACGGAACTACTCGCAAGCTGTCAGCAAACCTGTATGACATATATCATTACTGTGTGTACAGTGAACAACTCCTGATGATGGACAGAGGAACTGTCCGAAACATGTAGAGTTTTATTCCAAAAATAAATTTGATAAATTAGTGCATCTGGTTGGTTTTATTATAAGAATTATTACAGACTGATAAGTACGAGTAATTTACAATGTAGTTCTAAGTATATATATATATATATATATATATATATCACACACGCACCGTATAAGCAAAACCTCAAACCATAAATGAAGCATCATTATACATCCTGTTTTCAGTGAAAATTTCAAACAATTGTATACTGTTTATATTTTATTGTGTGTATATACAGATGGGCATACGAGTCATTAACAGTAGTTTATTGTACATTTTCAGAAATTCAATGTAATAATGAAACAAATGTTTCTGTATATTTTTAACTATTTTCATGTAAAGTGGTTCCATGTTTGCGATAACACAAGCAATTAATTAAAACGTTAATATCATGCCGGAATGATGCTTCAGGTAGGGAGCAGTGCTTGAGGTCAGTAAATAGTACTTGTAGCGCTGTGGCGGTCGGATTGCGGTCTTGGCTAGTTGATATATCAAACGCAACAGCGAACTGGTAAAGCACCATTTACAGATCGGAGTAGGCCCTAGTCTGCAAACCAATAGTCGATTATCAAGGTAAAGTTCACTCTAGGACAGGCCACGAAGGCCCAGTGGGGGAGTAGAGGTATAACTCTACTCTTTCTTTAACCTCGGCACTAGATGTGGGAGGGTGGTCAGCGCCACGCCTCGGCCACTTTACCCCCGGGAAAGACCCGGTACGCATTGTATAGGAGGCTGGGTGGGCCCCAGGGCCGGTCTGGACGCGTGGGGATAATCTCGCCCCCACCGGGATTCTATCCCCGGACCGTCCATCCCATAGCGAGTCGCTATACCGAAATAGTAGATTATTCCTTCACGGAATACGGTTAGTCTCTCACTATTTCTTTAAACAGACACTCAGGTGATGGGAGTTTCTGCTTGGCCAAGGTAAAGTAAGAAACCTGCAAACGTTCAATGTGCCTGTCGCACTAAGCAACCCACGTTCATGCTCTAACGTAGTAGATGCGGACATGGGTGTTGCAAATCCCTGAGGTGTCAAGGGTTATTTTACGACAACAGAGTTATTCCAGGTTCTTCACAAATTAAAATAGCTTCGCAGTCGTTCTTGTTCTTGCTACCAGAGCTTTCTTTGTTCTGTTCTAACAGTTTTGATAAATAAAATGTGAATTCATTTACTAAGTTATGGACTTTTGGTACGTACATTATTGCTTCTCAGTGTGAAATCAGCCAAAGACACAACTACTAGCATGTGAGGACCGCACGAATGCCTAAGTCAGTCCTTTAAGAAAGGAAGGAATTTCTTTACGTTTTTTGTACCTTGCATTGTGATACAATTATGTACTTTTAACCATATAAAGGAACTTTTTTAAATTAAGGTTTTAATTCAATTCGTCTTGCCCGCTACATGTTTCGAACATCTTATGTTCATCATCAGGAATATTATATTGTGCATGCAGCCTTGTATGTTCTATCAGGTAATCTACCTGGTAGACTGCTTGTATAAAATACATGGAAAATATATCATACAAGGCTGCATGTACAATATAGTCTTCCTGATGATGTACTTAAGATGTTCGAAACAAGTAGAATAGAAGAAATATTTAATTATACCATAAATTTAAAAAGTGCATTTTGCTGATTAACATTACATGAAATGAATTTCTATCGAAAGCTCTCTGATTGCCGACAGAGCGTTGCCTTTTTTGTTATGTTCTCATGTTTCCCACTTTTGCCCTTCTCTTAAGATCAGCGTATAGACAAAGATTAATATGGAACATTGGTGGAATGACATTCGAACTGCGTGTCACAGTAACACTTTGTAAATAACGAAACGGACACGGAATGACCTGAGATGTAACCCCGCGTCTCCGTTGTGACAGGCGGGGCATTAACCCCTTGACCCATGGCACTGCTTTCTTGAAGGGTAAAACGCTCTATCTCATTTAAATACCCAGTCCTTACCGCACAGTAAACGTTGTCCCCGTCCGTTATATAACCCAATTTGTCTATATTCTATAGGCCGAAACTAGATGGTTGTTCTGAGATTACACGCAAAAGGCATAAATAAATTGCGTGAGAAAACTTAAAAACTTTTACCAGGGTGCTGATAAGTCCTTAGCCAGACCAGGAAGGAAATAAGCTCGGAGGCATGTCAGGGACGCGCGCGATTTCAACGAAATCGAGACGCGAGCTGTCATCAAGTTTTTTTCCCCCCTGCAAGGCAAGGCGCCGAAGGAAATTCACGCCATTCTGACAGAAACATTAGCTAGTTTCCTTCCTGGTCGGGCTATGGACTTATCAGCACCCCTGTAGTGTTAAACTTGTGTACATGAGTTAACACCCAGTAGTTAAAACGTATAAGAAATGTCCCTCACAACTACGGAAATGCTGCTGTAATAGACCGGACACGCTCTGTCGGGCGAATGGCGCACGGTCACCATGAGTGCTAACATGACATGGTACGATTTCACCCCCGTTTGAGTCCATCGAGTCAGAGGTGTGATCCGATAACAAGGTAACTAGCAAGACAGAAACTCTTCGTGTTGTAGCGTATTATAAACACGTGTGAAACTATACGTACTGTAGTGTGCGTAGACTCTGTCCAGTCCACACTACGTACGTTTGATACATTTGTAGCGTTGTTCCCTTATTAAGGCCCCATCCCCTCTCGAACACACCTAATTGTGGTATGAGTATAGCTAATTACTTTGTTACCATGTATGAAACACCCTCTCATATTGCATGCACATACACCGTGCTTTATGTAGCATGGTTATATCAATGCTTGTTCTGGATTATGAGTACCCCTCTCCGAACCCCTGCCACATCGACTCTCCACTCAGCTAACAGCAGCCCGTGCTCTGATATGCTCACGAGAACTGACCAACATGGTTTACAATCCTCCCGCCTGACCCTGCACCCCCAATCCTCTCGGACATCGTGTTAATTGCTTGTTTACCTCATCTCCAATCCCCCTGCCTGCTCCCCACCCTCTGTCAAACTGCTCTCGAACACCTCGTATAGGGGGCGCTTTTCGACACAATGAAACAAGCAACATGAATGCAGCTACCGCAACGACCATTCTAATTCTGTGATGTACAGCCTATAGGAAACTAAAATCCGTATCATCAAACATATTAACCAACTTTGAAACTAGTTGACTAATGCGTTAGTTTATATTTTTCGTTCAGGTCTCTCTGACATTTCATAATGAACAACATATTCGCAATAACACATTTGTATTCTGTATGGTTATTTGACCTCCGGTGTAGTAGGGAAAGCCTACATGGCAGGTTATATTCTATAGGGTCCTTTTTTTTTTTAATCCGACAAAAATTGTTTGTCATCTAGCGGCTCGCTTATCATGTTAACAAACTCGCCTTTTACTCAACCCATCGCCCACACGGGTGGTGAAATAGCTGCTGCAAGTAAAAAACGGCATTTGTCAGACAAAATAATGTTTAAGTATTTTCAAAACTCTAATGTGCCGTTGTAATTTACGGCCTTACGCTTTATAACCGTTATTTCAGTTTTTTTATTAGCCTGTCACCCACGTAGTACACCCCTGATTTTTTTTAACAGTTTAAGGGCAAAATATAATCCGCTTTATTTAACCCTTTAAACGCCAAGTTAAATCCCATCTGCCATTTGCTAACATTATGAGGCGCTCACCATATTCTCCACTTTAGCAGGATAAGGGTTAAAGGCACAATTCGTACCGTTTAGTAAACATACTCCGTCTCGGTTACAAAAACCAACCAGTTAATATTTTGTGGGCCCAAAGTCCCTGTTTTTTTTTTTTTTTTGAGATACGTACAAAGCACTGTGTTACACCGTGTGGACATAATGCAGAATTTGTAGGCGCGTTCGCAAAATTTCGAAAATCGACTATTAGCCTCGTCATGTCTGTCTCTCTGTCTGTCAGTCCTCATGGGAACCATTAGGGTCCCATTTGACAGATTTTCATGAAATTTGATATTGGACGATATTTCGAAAATATATCAGAAAAATTCCACTCAACTTACAGTCTGACAAGGATAACGGATACTTTACGTGAACACTTATGTACATTTATGATTACAACTCGCTCAGTTCGTCCTACAATGAGACGTGTTTCAGACAAAACAAGCATTTTATGCTAAATAACTTTTTTTTTTCTTCATAAAATCGTGTCATGTGCGAGATTATGTGGAAACATGTTGTAGGCTCACAATACGCCACACAAGACAATATAACACGGCGCATGCGCTTTGCATGCTGCATAACTAAGACTATAAACTCGCACTAACGGTATGTAATAGCCCTTGTTTTTCCACAGCAGCAATGTTTAAGCAAATGCGCCTCAGTGTTAGGTTATACTGACATTTTATATCTTGTTGAATGCAAACAGTATGTTACATAAAGTGACCACTGAGTTAGATGTAATGTTTTCCATTCACATTCACGAGCTCCAGCAAGTTATCGAGTTCCTACTTATTTCTCCTTTCTCTTGAGGCAAGAATGTCATTTTTTATAGAAAATGTCCTTATGTTATCGATATAGGCTTACATCTCATCAGCTGACCAACTGCCAAAGTTATATTTTGAAGAAAAAAAAAGTTTGTTGTTGGTTGGGCTAATGGCACAAAATTTGCTGTCGTTGAAATGATCTTCAAGGTTGATATGGAGCTCTTAAACAATTTTTGAAAATCCCCGTGATCAGTTACAAGAAACAGCACTTCACCTTACGACTATCGTCAGTAAAAGCTGTTACCTGAATTCATTTCAACAAGCCAACCTTACATGCACTGAAATGTGAACACAATAGATGCACATGCCACCATCGGGGAGTCCTTATTTCAGTAAAAACTGTGTCCTTCGAACTGGTCCATAATGTGAGGCACAGTCACTCACTAACACAGTGAACGTCTAGAGGTCTCTAGACGTGCACTTACCACCTAGTGCAGATGGTGGAGCCGCTAGCTAAAGCCTAAATGGAGCTCAAAGAAAAGCTAAAGCTGCTGTTTTATCGTTTTAACATTCCATGATGTGGTATTTCTTGTGTTTTTAATCAAATTTTAATACATGTGGTAGTGAGTGACTGTGTTACTGAATGTGTTAGTGAGTTACCGTGTTAGTGAGTGACTGTGTTAGTGAGTGACCGTGTTAGTGAGTAACTGTGTTAGTGAGTGACTGTGTTACTGAGTGACCGTGTTAGTGAGTGACTGTGTTAGTGAGTGACCGTGTTAGTGATTAACCGTGTTAGTGAGTGACTGTGTTACTGAATGACCGTGTTAGTGAGTAACCGTGTTAGTGATTGACTGTGTTAGTGAGTGACTGTGTTACTGAGTGACTGTGTTGGTGAGTGCCCGTGTTAGTGAGTGACCATGTTAGTGAGTGACTGTGTTAGTGAGTGACTGTGTTGCTGAGTGACCGTGTTAGTGAGTAACCGTGTTAGTGAGTGACTGTATTAATGAGTGACTGTTAGTGAGTGACTGTGTTAGTGAGTGACCGTGTTAATGGATGACGGCTCGTGAGTGACAGTGAGTGGTCGTGCTAGTGAATGTCTGCGTTACTGAATGACTGTGTTAGTGAGTGATTGTGTTAGTGAGTGACCGTGTTAGTGAATGACTGATAGTGAGTGACTGTGTTAGTGAGTGTTCATGCTAGTGCGTGAGTGTGTTAGTGATTTACCGTGTTAGTGAGAGACGGTATTAGTGAGTGACCGTTTTAGTGAATGACTGCTAGTGAGTGACCGTGTTAGTGAGAGACGGTATTAGTGAGTGGCCGTTTTAGTGAATGACTGCTAGTGAGTGACCGTGTTGGTGAGTGACGGTGTTTGTGAGTAACGGTGTTAATGAGTGACGGTGTTAGTGAGTGACTGCATTAGTAAGTGACGGTGTTAGTGAGTGACCATGTTAGTGACTGTGCCACTGAGTGACTGTGTAATTGAGTGACTGTGTTAGTGACTGGTTGTGCCTCACATTACGGACCAATTCGAAGGAAACAACTTCAACTGATAAAAGGACTCCTTGATGATGACATTCAAGAAGTGCCGATTCAAGGTAGGAGAATGTATGTCTACTGTATTCATTTTCAGTGCATGTAAGATTGCTTTGATAAAATGAATTTTGCATCATGTACAGTGCATGTAATATTAAAATGAAACGAATGTACAATACGTATATATCATTTCTGGACATCCTCGAATCTTTAGGAGAACCTCCCATTTATTCACTTGGATCTGCTGAAACAAAAGCTACAATGGATCGATTTTTTGTGAGCTGCTCCTTGGGATATTGCTGACTGACCCCTCTTCCCTGGTTTTGTTAGCTGTTTAACTGGGTCGAGCGCAACTCACAAAAACTTCAGCCGATCATATTCCGAGGGCACCCAGGAGTCGGTCTCTTAGAACTCTGGGTTCAGAAACGACGAATAAAGATTAATACTAACAAACCCGATATTACCTTAGTTTCTGTACATTTACGGGAATATGTGGTCAGTTAAAATTTTAATGTAAACGGAATGGACCAAAAATGGACCAGACTTGAGCTGCTATTAATATGAAAAATTCAAACGAAAGGCACAGCATCTTACTTTCTGCTGCAGCGAAAAGCAGACTGGAGCATCTCTACCCTGTATCAACTAAATCCTCCAGCCAATGACATTAATGTGAGGTTAAATATACATAACTCTCTCTCCCGGTTTATACGCCTCCAACCTCTGGAGCTACACCGTTGAGATTCATACCAGTAATTACAAATATTGCACAATTCCGTGCTTTTACCTCAGTTGTAAGGCAACTACCAGGGTAAACACCGCAAAGACGGGGCACGGTCCCCACTCTTCCAAAATTTTTGTATTGTTCTATGTATTGTTTGTTTTGTGTCGTTCGGTGTATTTTGTTTGTGTGTAAATGTGTACTGTACTACTGCTACTGGGTGGCTACCCAATTGCAGTTAACAAATATATCATATATCATATCAAAGCATATATCACATCATATATCACATCATATATCATATCATATATCACATCATATATTATATCATATCATATCAATACAGTCTTCAAGATAACAACAAAACTGCCAAGAATAACCACCACTTACAATCTGACATAAGCAGAAAATAATGTCTTTTATAAAAAATAAAAAATACGTGTCCATAGAAAGCTACAAGACGCAGGAATAGAAAAATAGGCATGCGCAGTGGTGTGCCGGCTGTGCCGGCTGTGCCCAGGCACAACCTAATGTCTAAAAAATTTGGCATTTTGTGCCTCAATTCTTAAGTTCGCTAGTTGTAACTAGAATTTAGCTGCTAGTATAAATGGAAGATCAATTTACGTTTTTAGTTTCTTTAATTTGTTTGGTAAATAACATAACGATGTTTGTGACGCGGCGTCCTATAAATTTTCGTCTTTAAAAGGGGCAAAATAAAATTCCCTTGGTACTTACATACTTACTTACTTACTCCATGGTGCAGAGTCCTTCTTGAGAAGCTAACTGGTTTGCAGCTAGTCAAGAAATTCCCCGCATTTCACGGAACCCGAAGGTTCATTACCGCACTCACA
>Ga0123352_10021793_pt1 | contig 10211 bp, 9 predicted proteins | sample TergutLab28metaG_FD_89700 | JGI IMG/M metagenome (GOLD analysis project Ga0123352, IMG submission 89700) | Labiotermes labralis P1 segment gut microbial communities from Petit-Saut dam, French Guiana - Lab288 P1 | ecosystem: Host-associated > Arthropoda: Insects > Digestive system > Gut ...
GTTATTTTACATGTAAACAAAACATGAAATTGGTTACTACTAGATTTAAGTCGGGAGGGCTACATGAGAAGCATGTAGTGGCAACTTGGAATCTTGGGAACCATCTCAGCATTTGCTTTTAGGTACAGGGAAACCAAAAAAACCTGAGTCGAGATGGCCGGTCGCAGGTCCTTCCGAGTACTGACTTCTAGCCAGCAGTCCGACATCTAAAGTAAAAAACAGCAATACACACATAGTACAACAAATAGACATAAGATGACAACAATACACACAAGACAACTACAAAAATACACACGGCCAACCAACAACAATTACACACAAGACAACTTAAAACTAGCAACAATATATGCGACAGCAACAATACAGGTTAATCATCTACACAGAGTGACACAAACCATGTGTCGCATTGATACAATAATTCTCCTGATGATGGGCACATGGCCGCCCGAAACATGTAGAGAATAGAAATAAACATACAAAAAGACTGTTCCTCAAGTTGGTTATTTATAAGGAGCTTACTGGTTTCTTGGCCCGGTGGATACTGTAAGTTCAGTGGGCCCGTTTCTTCAACAATTGCGCCCTCTATGTCAAGTTCGAACTGCAATACAGGCAAGACCACAAAACAGCCACTTTTCAGGCACGAACGGTCTTCGTCTAAAAATGTCATTTGAAGAGGGAATGAAAAGCAATGCTCAGATTTTATCTTGAAAATGTAAAATGTTTAACGCGGAAAAACAAAAAAGTAACATGATTGGAAATTCAGGGAGACTTACGAAGTCTGTTTGAACATTCACAGTTATCGGTTAACAGGATTTTGCTCCGTACTCCGCGTCCTGGTATTTACATTAGAAACAAAGAGTTTTGTGACGAATTTCAAAGAATTAAGCTCGCGTTTTGCCAAAATACGTGCAGAGTGATTGAAATGGACACCGGAAAGAACAAAAAAGACAGTAGCAAATACACAATGCAGACTATTATAATACTTAGTAAGTTGCATATTTATTATAAGGATTGTGCACACAGGAGTCACGTACTGTGAAATCGTTTGCAAAGTAAAGGCGTTCAAGTTGCTTGGTCTTCAGTATCAAACACGTTTTGCTGTTGATTGATTAAAATACAGATCATAAGTCCCCGCTTTCCCCCAGTGAAGTGGGAAGGGCGTGGTTCGCCATGTACCAGATGCCGCTAACGGTGTATCAGAGCCAACAACTGATGAAGTCATCGCTGTTAGTGTTAATAGCATGGCACGATGTTGCAAGTTCATCGGTCATACAATGTTTACGATAATCAAAGTACAATGCAGGGCTAATTAATATTGCCTACGTATTTGTTCGAGTATGAGCAGTAAAAGAGTCAGTATAGGCACTACACTAGGAAATGGCGAGCGAGTTTTAAATCCCTGGTGCGAAACAGGGCAGGTCCGACAAGAGTGGCCGCCCCGGGTAGGCTAATAATTTTGCGCCACTTCAAGCCTATATTTTTTTTTTTAATTTTCGGTCTAGGACGGGGCTGGCGGAACTGTTTGAGGTCTCGTACCAACACCCCCGATGATTTTAGGACAAATTCTTTCTCGTGTAGAAACCTGGGTTTACAGGCTCCATATTTCCAGTTATTTCAGTGACGCCTTAACGCCACTCACAGGTTGGTCCCTCGGGGAGCTGGCCGGCCAGCCCGGTCTTGGTTGGCGCACAACTTTCTCGTAGCCTCCTGTCCAAAGAATACTGGCGGTTCTCTCCGTGGGGCAAAAAGAGACCCGGACAGAAACAGTAACCTTATACAATACATTCGGAAAGTCACTGTGCACTTAGGCTGCGGTAGAGTCCAGTTGAAATGTAATGGCACACAGAGACGCACGGGCGGGCAAGTTCGGAAAGTCGCTGTGCACTTATAAAAGGTGCTGAAAGTGATGTCCACTCCATTCTCCAGTTTCCCCTTCACTACCCCACCCGTACGTCACCGTGTGCCATCACAGTTCAACTGGACTCTACCGTAGCCTAAGTGCACAGCGAATTTCAGAACGCAGTGTACTATGTATAAATAAACTTTATACGTATAACATAAACGGGTGATTAGTTTTAGAAAGTTACTATCAAATGTGTGGATAATAATTTTAGAAGAGCCACAAAGTCCATAAATGTGGTTGGACGAAGGAAGTTCCGAATCCTGTGAGGGATTTGTCACTTCGCCGATGTGCCCAGGCCGGTTCCAAGACATACCGTAGTTACAGTTACCAGGAACTTCTTCTCATTATCAAGCAGTCCCAGAGTGAAGTTAACCATCGTCTCTACGTCTATCGTGCAAAGTTAACAATAGACGGAACATTACTTCCAGTCTTCTACAAACGTTTCTGGTGTGGTGCTCTCTTTAAACATCACGATAAACTTAGGTGTCCGGAGATTTCAGGTTCCGAACGCAAGGACTATAAACATTCATATCCTGTCCTCTGGAATGTAACGACAAATAGTCCGGTTGAAAATTATCGACGTTTCAGGTAGTCCAGCTATTTCCATAGACCGATAATATAATGATGCAGACAGCAGTTCCTCCGAGATAGCGATGCATTTCGATCAGTGTGCACGGTATCACATCCTCGGAAACAGCAATACTTGGCTTATCTGTTACAATTTATACCATCGGTATGGATACAATCATAAAATGGGAGTTTCATCGGAGATACAATATTAACAAACAAATAAACTAATTCCTTGTATCACTCCCCTTTTGAATAGACAATAACTGCTTTCTTAATAAAGAAATCTGTGCGCTGTATGGAATCCGAAAATTCAAAATCGTGCTCTGACCCTCACACTGGGTCACCCAAACCCAGCCCACCCTTCTTCTCCTTATTTCTTAAGATCCATTGTTATTTGATCCTCCTAAGAACGCATTAACCTATATTGTATACCGTTAATTAATCTGAATATTAGGAGATGCGATAGGATTGGATAGACTTTATATATGGCAGAATGAGACACAGAAGAAATGTATACAAAATTCATGTGGGGATTTGAAAAAAGTCTAGTTGGAAGTACAAAAATAAGACGGCAGAAGAACACTGAAACTGACCTTACGAGACAAATCGTGCGAATACGAGAAGGATTCCGACGTATAGCAGTTTCAGGACAGTTTCTGACTCTAAGCTAACATTACAAATGTTGAAATTTTTCGATCCCGCTACGACAATTAATTACAGTTCTTTCTGTCCTCGATAAAATTATGTTCTTTCAAGAATGGACATAATTTTGCTCTTATCCTGCAAATTTGCGTCGAAGATAAAACTCTCGTGACCTCAACATCTATCGGAACCTTTTGGATGCTGCACAAACTGACACAGTTGAAAGAGTGATGATGTACGAAATGAATCACAACGTAGCTTGGTACATTGTATCGTGTAAACCATTTCGATTGTCCACAGAATATTACTTGTGTGGGTCATGTCTCGATAAACAATTTTTTCCCCCTTCTAATAGATGGACTGCAATAATTTATGTCCTCTGTTACAGTGCAGCTGGTTGTCACCCCTCGCTATTGTATGAGATAACATCGCTGCTGCAATTTTACCGCAACAAAGCATCGAGTGTCGCAGAGCTGCAGCTACCTCGCAATAATCACCACTGTAAATCCGCGAGACATAATAAATAGAGGGTGTCCATCCAGAAATGACCAGCCTCTGGCTATTTGCGGATCATGTATACGGCTCTTTAGGCATGACGTCACACGGTTGTTAGGACAAACGTACACGTACACAAAACAACATTCTTAAACAATAGCTGAGAGAGATTTCATCATTCCTACCTTTTGTATTACTGGATGTCAGCTTACCACTTAACGCGCAAACGGGGGTACTTGTGTGACAATAAATTAAATAGCACGCATTTCAAATTAGGTCGACGCTCGACAAACACGGTTCAATGGGATGATTACATATTACTTTTTTGCTTGTGTGAGAGTGTATTTGTGCGAGTGAAATGATGGGAGTAAAGAGCAGACCACTGCGGTTTGTCACTCTATGTGTACTTGATGCTATTCTCTCACAGCGAGCAGATATGAAACAGCGATATTCAAACTCTATATCTACATTCATTACGAGAGTAGATGTCATATAAAATTACCCACAATTCACTATATTTACCGGCTGGTTACAAAAACTCAAACGAGTGTTAATCAGTTTATAAGTTCCAATTTTACTCTGAAAATTGTTTCAAAAAGCTAAGTATGTTACACCTTCCTGACAAAAAATTGTTTAAAAATTCTCCCACAAATTGAACTGAATGGCGTTTTGGTCCGTAGGCTGAGGGTGTTTGAGAAGAGGGTGTTGATGGGAATATTTAGGCCTAAAAGGTACGGGGTATCATGGGAGTGGAGAAAAATACATAATGAGGATCTAAATGATCTGTACTCTTCACCCAATAGTTTTCGGGTGACAAAAATCGAGAAGAATTAGATGGGCGGGTTATGTAGCGCGTACAATGAAGAGGAGAGGCGTACACAGGGTTTTGGTGGGGAAATCTGAGGGAAAGAGACAACTTAGAAGAGTCAGGCGTAGACGGAAAGGTAATATTAAAATGAATCTTTAGGAAGTGGGATGGAGGCATGGACTGGATTGATCTGGCTCAGGATAGGGACAGGTGGTGGGCACTTGTAAAAGCGGCAATGAACTTTCGGGTTCCGTAAAATGTGTGGAATTTCTTCACTAGCTGAAAGCCGGTTAGCTTCTCAAGAAGGACTGTTCTCCATGGAGTAAGTAAGTCAGTAAGTAAGTAAGTAAGCAAGTGTGGCGTTTTGGTCAGAACACATACATGCTAATTAACCCACGCACGCTTATATTCGCTTGTTGGCGGTCACAGCAGCTTTATTTCAAAAACAAAAATCAAAATACATTTTTTTAATTTTTTCGCAACTAGGATTTCTTGACACAGTTACCAGCGTTGTGAGAACACTGTTCTCTTACTGACGTATTTAACAACGATATTTCAACTGTATATGTCGTAAATTAACACTATAATTTCATGCATGGAAAGGCATGTGTAAAGAAGGGATGGTAATCTATAAATTTTTTTTTTTACATTCACCTCGACATGCTGGACAAAAGGCTTAGAATGACATCCTGGATATCCGGTATCAGGACAGATATTTGAACCCCATTACTCCAGAATACATAGTCGGCTTTCCCTGCCGTCAGCTCATGAAAGTTAGTACTACTTTTAACTGCCTATATCAATTACTGTCCATAAGCTGACGCAACTAATCGCGCTGTGCCTTCAACTAAAATGTAACACTTGTAATGGTCAGTAAAACACAACTAGGTTTATTGTGAGAGCTACAAGTTTCAGTCAAAAATCGACCATCATCAGGCTAGTCATATAACTTTTCAGAAACAAAGCAATGGGTAATAATGAATCGTACATAATCACGGTTTATGTCTGTCGGACACTAGGATTTTTCCCATATTTTACAGTAAATTGTAAAGTTACAGTGGTCGATCAGTGGCCAAATAGCTACAGTATCTTGGGGCAGTTTGTATCTTTAACAATTAAAAACTTAAAACAAAAGTTTGAACTGGGCAAATGAATTAAGTAAACGTATTAAAAGAAAGGTAAAGTGATCCCGTTACAGGCCCGGTGTGGCCCAGAGGGTGGGTAGAGGTATAGCTCTACTGTTCCATGACCGCGGCACTAGAAGGTAGTGAGTGGTCAGCAGCAGGCCCCAGCCGCACTTTACCCCCAGGAAAGACCTGGTACCAATCGTACAGGAGGCTGGATAGGCCCCCGGGCCGGTCTGGACGGGCGGAAAATCTCGTCCCCGCCGAGATTCGATCCCGGCCCGTCCAGCCAATAGCTCAGTCGCTATACCGACTGAGCTATCCGGCCCACAAGTAAACGTATTACATTTGTAAATACACATATATATTAAATAAACATAAAAATGGAGTCGTAGGGCGTCGGATATGAAATATGGATTATTTGATTTTATTCATGTGTCTGTTTCTTTTAACCTCAATCAAGGAGCAGAAGATCAGCTTCTCATACTTCGGACAAGCAGTCAAAAACCGGGCAGCTTCCCTCCGATTCTTTCTGTTTACTTTATTAAGCAAAATGTCAGGACGCTGTATTGTTCGCATCTCGTAGACATATTAAGACAGGGGCTTCGAAACGTTTAGGCTGAGAACAATACTGCACAGTGGAACACAATACCCAGCCGCACGAAGATACGGTGGTGGAGTTCCGGTCCATATTACGTGCAACAGTTACTACAGAAACTGATTAATAAAGCAGGCAGTGTACTATAACGTAACACGGAGGCGCGCGTTCGTGTAGTGGAAAATCAATAAGTAATACATATTATGAGTGAATATTTGTAGCCTTAGGGATCCAGGACGCAATTCGCATGAGCCACATTTTCTTCTGTGGCCTATCCGCCTCTGTAATTTTTTTTTTTTTCCACAATATCTCATAAACGGTATGGCTTTCGAAAAAAAAGCTAATGAATATAAAATGTGTGATTTGATTTTCTGTACAAGTTTACCTGAAACGTTTATCATTCTAAGAAGAACTGAGCGAGTTATGTTCAAAAATTTATACCGATCTTCACGAAACGTGCCCGTCAGTCTCGTCAGAGTTAAATGAAACTTGAATTTTCTCGACAAATTTAAAAAAAAAAAAAGCTCAAATGTGAAATTTCATAAAAATCGGTCCAGTGAGAGACGAATTGTTCCATGCGGACGGACTGGCAGCTACAGACAGACATGACGAAACTAACAGTCGCTCTTCGCAATTTTTCGCATGCGCCTAAAAAAAAGGGGGGAAACAGTACGTTAATATCTGAGACAAAATTCATTCTACAATCGAAAATGCCACAACAGTCTCGGCCCTTCCATTCGAACGAAATCTAACATAACACTCTCGTTCGCATCTTCACTCTGGGGTTACAGCAACGACGTTGTCAGCCGGGAAGTGGGATAAACTCTGAACACGTTTTGTTCCATAATTAACGGTTCTCACAACGAAAACTACGACGATTGGTGACTTTGTATGACGTAACGCCGCGTAGTGACACAGACAGGTACAACTTTTGCAAGAACCTGCTACTTCAGGCTTAAAGGTGAGAAAAATGGAGGCACCACGTTCCTCACAAACGTTTGCATTATTATTAGAATCAACTAAATTACTCCGCTATCATATTCAAGAAGGCAGTAATAATGTCCAGGTATTAGGCACTTTTTTAAACGCTTCAAAGACTAATGGTAACTATATATACCACTAGGTCTATCATTATGAAATTATACTTTCTGCACACACAGACTATTTAGACTCCGTGTTCTGTGTGGAGTTCAGAAAAAAACAGCGATCATTTCCCAACAATGCATTACCGAAATAGTTTTTGTAACCGATACGACGGGTGTTTACCAAGCGGTACGAACTGAATCTTTTAATATGATCCAGTATAACTGTCGTATTTAAAGGGTTAACGTTAGAACAATACACTCTCCTTTGATAGGTACAAGACTCGAATTTTTCTAAGTACAATTAGACGGCAGCTGTATGAATTTGATAGGTAGAGAGACAGACGGACACACCTGGCTGGATAAGTTAGGGATAAATACTGCCTTCTAGAAAACGATCTTTATATTTGAGATGGTTTTGTGCGTTATTTGCACAACAGTGCACGAAGTGCAAAGGGTATGACTGAACGACTAACTGAAATTGCAAAACTTTAAGTAATGGAAATGAACGTGAAAAAAAAAAAAAAGATAATGAGAATCTCAAGACAAAAATTCCAGTACAGATTATGACAGATTTTGATGTTTTGCTGACCGTGCATCTCAGTATAATCTTAGTAATTAAACAAATAATGAACAAATTCTTGTTGTATAATAAGTTTATTATATGCCTCTACATGTTTCGAAAACTATGTGCTCATCATCAGGAGGTCAAAATTGTATTATTCAGCATCTGGTATCAACACACCTGTAGGTGGTCGTCTGGTGCACAGGTTGAGAAAGGACTAAGATTATGACAGATCAAAACAAACTGGAAACTGTGGAATACTGTGACTATCTGCGTAACCTCATAGCGACTGATGCGAATGTACACGTGAGTACACGTGACGTTGAATCTAGAATTGACGTGACACAATCGACATTCAACAAGAAGAACTCTTTTCACCAACAAGCGGGACTTAAAATCAAGGAAGAAACCACTACGATTCTACACACGGAACGTACCTTTGTGCGGTGCTGAAACTTGGGCACACTGGAAAAGCAGAGCAGAAATACATGGCTAGTTTTTAAATGTGGTGCTGGAGAAGGATGGAGATCACTTGGACCGAAAGTGAGAAAAATGGAGAAGTATTACATGAAGCTAAGGAAGAAAGAAATATGTACATACCATAAAACAAAGAAAGGCTAGCCGGACTGGTCGCGTCCTGCGTAGGAACGTCTTTCTACAGCGCGTTATTAAATGAAAGATGGTAGGAATGGAAGGACGAGGAAAAACACGTAAGCAACTACTCGATGACTTGAAGGAAAAGAGTTTATACCAGAATTTGAAAGAGGAAACACTAGATTGAACTCTTGAAGAAGTCGCTTTGAAAGGGATCAAAGACCTGTCACATACAGACTAAGCAATTAATGCTGAAGTTTCAGCGATGAGGACAGCATGTCCATGCATTTATATTTTCATCTTGCAAAAACCTAGATTTGAATTACATTTATTTGAAAAACTCAAAATACGCGTCGTATTAGAAAACTGGTATTCCTCCTATGACAAAATTGCAGTGTCTATGCTGCTGAAGACGGCACCGGTATTTATAGTAGCCTAAAAATGTGGAGACACACGTTAACACTGCGGTGGCTTCGATTAAACATTGTTGCTATAGAAAGGCAACAATGGTTCCCTTTGTATTATTACTGGCCTACACGCAGCCGTCAACAACACAAAACCGTTGAGTGTTGCCATGGAAACGCAAGAGAGGTTTCCATTTGCACAGTTGTCGAGCTACAAAATATTTCGTTCTGTTGTTAACAATACAAAGGTACTCAGGTCTTCATGCAAAATCCATGACTCTTTTGTCCGATTTTTAACCAAATTTGGAGTTTTACGAAAGGTTTTTGTAGAAGTCCCCAATATCAAATTTCATGAAAATCAGTCCAATTGGAGAGAAGGACGGACGAGCAGAAATGACGAAGTTACTAGGCGCATTTGATATTTATACGAAAGTCCCCAACAGCAGTGTTTTATCCCACTGATTGTCTTAAGGTACGTATTTTGTACGATTCTCCTTATCATGTTTCAGTACAACTTGAATTGCATTAACCAGCCGTCGTTATAACGGAAATGCTGGGTGTTACGTGTGAGGTATGAACTGAAATTTCAAATACAGCTTTAAAAATGCCATCTTTCGGAGTGTTCATATAGAGTTTATATGGAAATCATGCATAATATTCTACCAAACATTATCATCCATATTCATACAAATACTATACAATAATTTCAGTGACGATGTTGTTGATAATAACATATTCAAGTTCACACGGACTGTGGCTAATTATACAGAGTGTTACGTAGTGAATGATTTATGGAATAAACTAGGAAAGAGTTCAATTACAGTCTGTAAAATATATAGACGTAGCTGATCAAGATAATGTTGCACATTATACTAAAATTTATCTCATAATTTAATTTGAAGCCATTTTTAGTTTAATGTAGACTTAACTCTAAGATATACAAACATATCGTGTGCACATACACACACATATTTATTTATTTATATACAGGGCACTTCTAAATTAGTTATACAAAACTAATTTGTAATAATACAGAAAGTAGAAAGCTTACAGAATTATGATAGCACATACAACAAAGTGCAGTGTATGTTTAAATTTTATATACAGATATTCACAGGTGTTCAACATGGTTTTCTCGTGTCACGCGACAGATGTCCCATCTGTAAGCGATTTCGTCCCAAATCCTATGAATCATGTCCGTGTCTATGGTCGCAACCTCTATCCGTTTTCTGTGACCATGGTTCTTCCAAACTTGCAGGAAGAAGTGGAACAAAAACTTTGTGTTTAACTTTAGGTTTCTGTGACCGTGCATCGTGAGCAAATTGTGAAGTGAGAGAGAAAACCAACAAGATGCAACAGTTAGATGTTTATTTTCAACAATTTCTCAACATGTTTCGGGCATCACTATGCCCATCTTCAGGAGAAC
>Ga0123352_10021797_pt1 | contig 10211 bp, 8 predicted proteins | sample TergutLab28metaG_FD_89700 | JGI IMG/M metagenome (GOLD analysis project Ga0123352, IMG submission 89700) | Labiotermes labralis P1 segment gut microbial communities from Petit-Saut dam, French Guiana - Lab288 P1 | ecosystem: Host-associated > Arthropoda: Insects > Digestive system > Gut ...
AAATATGCTTTTGTCTTCCCGTGACCGCTGATGATGGCAGTGAATTCAGGTGTTACTGGGATCCGTAATTTGAGTCTCTGGTCCACTTTTGGAAAGAAAGATCTGCAGCTCGCTCCATTCACTGCCTTTTCCCATTGCGCTTGCCATTTTTTTGAGCCCTTCTTCCCTTACCCTAGAAGCAACTGTAGATATTAGTATCCTGTCGTATACATAGGTTCCGTCCTTCTCGTCCTGGGCTGCTGCCTTGGCTAGTGTGTCCGCTATCTCGTTGCCTTCAATACCTGCCTGAGCTTTCACCCAACCGAAATAAGTCGTCCAATTTTGCTGCGTGAGATTTTGTACCATATTTCGAATTTCTTCTATTAGTACACTGTGTATTGTATTATTTTTTAGTAAGTCCAGTGTTACTTTACTATCTGTGTATATGACCACAGGTCCTTTGTTTAGGTCTGGGAGGGAAAGTAGTTGTTACAGGGCCTTCAGAATTGCTATCTGTTCTGCTTGGTTGTTTGAACAGTGATTTTGCAGTCTATATTTGCATTTCCTCACCAGGCGTTTTTCCGAGAATATAGCCACTCCCGCCCCGATCTTGTCTCCGATTTTACTTCGGTCAGTGAAAATTTCTGTAGGGTAGGTTATCAGGTCCGATGCTTCTAGGTGTTTGTTTTCAATTTCCTGATTCATACACACAGAACTTTGACGTGAGGCTTAGTGCCTGACACTAATAGGCTACCCTCCTGAGGTTGTCCCTGATTTTCCTCAGTCGTGCTTGAAATACCAGCGTATGTTTACGTACAGGACACTGCCGTCTGCCACATTGACCACCGTTAACCAGTTCGATCGCAGCTTCTCTGGGTTCAATCTCCAGACACTATTCCTCTCAAAACACTAACTGCATATGAAAGCCTCCATTGTACTCTGTAGTGTAGTGCAGTGTAATGCAGTGTAGTGTAGTACAGTGCAGTGTACTGTAGTGCAGTGTAGTGCGATTGGATTATCAAGTAAGGAGAACTGAAATGGGCGAGGCAAGTAGCACGAATGGGGGAGACCAGAAAAGCCTAGGGCTGTGGTGGGGAAAATTGAAGGTAAGAACCACTTCGAAGAACTAGACATCGATGGTCGGATAATTTTAAAATGGATCTAAAATAGGATGGGAGGTCGTGGATTGGCTTAATGTGGCTCAGGACAGGGACTTTTGGCAGGCTGCTATGAACGCGGCAATGAACGTTCGGGTTGCATAAAATGCTGGGAATTTCTTGACTAGCTCAGAAACTGTTAGCTCTTCAAGGATGCTGATCCATGAAGTTGTTTGTCTATTTATTTATTTATTTATTCAGTCAGTCAGTAGCTGTGGCACTGGGTGCCATCTTCAGGTGAAAACATCACAGTCTAAGCCCTAAGATCAAATGTATTTCTAACTTCTTATCTCGGTGCTGGGTGCAGCACAGTGATAAGGCGTCGGGTAATTCACGTGGTTACGAGATCTCACTGCATTGTGTTTTGTGTCTGTCTCAGCTGGGTACTGTACAAGTTTCTCTAACCGAGTGTGAAGTGAAAATCTTGCACTGTTTTTCTCTCAAGAGAACAGCTTTGACCTTGACAGTCGCGGCGCTGGCGCAGTCCAGACCGTTAGATATTTATGACCAGTAGTCGATATATTCCAGTTAAAAATACACTGGTGTGCAGTGCAGTTGCCTTCTGTGTGTGCGAGTTAGTGTTATTTTATATTGTGTTGTGTCGCGTTAGAACTGTGCGCACAGTTGCAAACTGAAGGCGTAACGCGTGGCGACCATTGAATGGCGGTGGCTGCAGAGAGAGAGAGACACGTACTTTTGACAGCACCTCTATGTGTTACATGAACGTTTACCCCATCGATGAGGTACCCCCGCTGACAAGGTCAGAGGTGTTCTGTTCAGGCCAGGACAATACTTGATGCTCCTGGTACAGGGCAAACTGGTCACTTGACCGTAATTCAGCAGTAGTTTCGGAAGGGCTGTCCCTACGGCTCACCCGAGTTCTTCTTGACACTCCAAAGGGCGCAGTGACAGTCCAATCCGTCCATCTGCTCCAGCAGCACCACGTCCTATGGACGGACTGCAGCACCCACAGGCCAGCACGAGCACCTCTCTGGACGCAATCTCCTGTTCCTGCCCCGAACCGAACCTCTCTTTCTCGTTCGTCCAGCCCACAGCCCAGTCCCGTGAACGTATCGATCCGTGCCCGATGCCAGAAGGAGCGCTCATCTGCAGCCCTATTGAAAGCGAAGAGGCTGCGACCTTCATCTCCTTCCGCAGGTAAAAACACATTTTTTTTTATGATTCTTGCTGTCCTGGCGGTGTGCGTTGTGGCGGCTGGGCTCTTGAACCTTTTCGCAATGCGGACGTTGCATTTCTCACAGCAGTGCCTATGAACACAACTGTCTTATGGGCTGTGACGCCGTGTAGATTGGTAGCTACACTGCAGATTGCGGGTACAAATGAACTGAGCGGATATGACGTACCGTGTTTCGTCGCCCACTTTTTGTTCTCTGATGAACTTTGAGGCAGCGAGTTGCACCGAAACGGCAGTACTTGTTTCCCACACACAGACAGACAGACACACACAGAGACACAGACAGACACACACACACAAACACAGACACACACGTACCGACACACACACACGGCGTCACATTAATGCAGTGAACTCCCGACTGTTATAAAAGCCAGTGGGTTACAATTTTTTTCTTGATTTATTGCTAACTTGTTATTGATGCTGTGAAATCCATCAGTTTGTCATATCACACCGCTCACCGCTCACAACAGTGAACGCAACCCACGTCTTTGCAAAAGATTTTCTTCTGTCTCCAATTTAATATTTTCCTATCATGTAAATACCATTCTCAGTTGATGTGATTGATTCTTTAGGAATACAGTGCTGCGCTGTTAAACTGTTGATGGCTCAGTTAAATACACATAATAATAATAATAATAATAATAATAATAATAATAATAATAATAATAACAATAAAATCATCACCGTTGATTGGCTGATTCCAAAAAGTTTGTGCGTGTTTATTTTACGCTTTTTGTCCGGCTGTCTGTGTCAGTGACTTCACTCTTTGGTTTAGCGGCATTCAATGCCTAACTCTATGATTAGTTCTTAATTACTCGTATACCTGTCCCAGTAAACCTGCGGCAGTACTACGTCACTGACAGTCTGCAGTACCGAATGATGTTCCCCACTGCCCCCGCACTGCTAACTCTAACACTACATTCCCTCGCACTGCTACAAGAAGATCGCTAATTGTGACTGGATGCTCCGAACTGCTGGAAGGATTCAGTTTTTCCAAAAATTGTTAGGCGTAAGAGAGATAAATCAGTTTCGTTGGGCAGCCTGTCGAAACTTGGGTGCGAGGTTTCATAATTGCTTGCCTTGCCTTGCTTTATCTTAACTATGGCTAGGACTGCCACTGTGGGCGGAGACTAGCAATTAACCCAATAGAAAACACAGGTTATGTTATGAGGACTGAGTCAGACAGGTGGTCAGGCATGCTGCATGAACTGCCTTAATGGCAGAAGGCCTGAGAAAACACATGAATGAAAATGGCGCAGTGCCGGACCAAAAATGTCGGAAATAACTTTGCAGGAAGAAACGGGAATGACTGGGTCTGTAAAGGAAAATACAAAATTACACGAATTGCACCCAAAGACACAGCCCGTACCGCGCAGTTAACACTTTCCCTCTCGTCTGTACAAACCTTGCACCCACATCCATTTTGCAGAAAGTGCAAAATGAGTGCGCCGTTGAATAGCCCTCCCGCTGTTGTTGCGGACCCCAGCAACAGTTGATTTCTCTCGCAGCATCTCTCTGCTACCTGAGCAACATCCGGATGTCTTCTGTCTGTCTGTCTGTCTGGCACACTCCGTGCCGAAGTAACGGCCGCTCGTGCAGTCGGCCACGACAGCTTGTGATCGCATCGTCTAGTGTCGGATCGCTGGCACACAGCAGTGACTGCGCGACGTGGAGACCGGAGTTCGATGACAGGAATAGGCACGGAATTTAGCTGTCGCCTTCGAACCATCTGGCCGCTTGACTACGTGGCCGTTCCGCGCGCCTGCTCACTGACACACATACGGTGCACAGGTCAAGAATGCATGGAGCCGTATCTCCATTTCGCCGCACTTTTTCTTGAAACTTAGGTAAATATGTTGCTTTTCCTTCCTGTACGTTTTTGTAGCAAACAGTGAACTGCGTGCCGTTGTCCGTGCGCAATGTAAAAGTGTATGGAGGAGTGGAGGTACACTTCCTCTCATTCTTATCCTCGGCAGGTCATGATCCCCAGTAGCCAGTGGGTTGACCCTAGACAGTTTTGACAGAGAGGGCGGAGCAAATTTTATTGCTCTGAAGGTTTTTAGGTCGTGCCGCTCGTCCTTCTGGCAAGGGTAGCATAACAATTCAGATCGTACCTCACAGAGAACTAGAGACCGATCTGATAACTCTGCGTTTATTCTGACAATTGTATTGGAGGTGGGCCAAATGTAGAGTTCTTGGCGTTGCACAAAGAATCATAGCTTCATTTCCCGTACCTGAAGACGGAAGCAGAACCGGCTTTCGAAACGCCGTGTGTCAGTTGTAAGCAGTCTGTGGATAAAGGCCGGTTGGGCTGCAGCAGCTGTCACTATTCATTATCGCCCAGGTGACGGATATTGAGCAAACTTGGCAATGGCCTACAGTACGCCACTGCAGGTTATTCCGCCTCTTGACTAATTAAATCGCTGACACAAATCTTGCGGAACCTTGGTTTGTTTCCCGGCTGCAGCAAGATATTTTTGTCTTCTTAGAAGCGTCCAGACCGGCGCTGGACCCTACAGTGGGTACTGCGGTAAGGCGGCCGGGGCGTCGAGCTGACTGCTGACCGCCATCTAGTGTAAAGTTAAAGAACGAGTGGAACTTTACATCCATTCACTCGTGTACCTTCGTGGCGAGCAGAGGTAAAGTTGTGCCGTAAACCGTAGCACAATGGCGGCCAATTTGAATGTTTCATGTTCCATTTTTGCATGCACTGTCGACTGCAGTTTGTGTCAGTGGCCGGTGCGGTACGTCACTACCAGCTGTGTGGTACACCTGAAAGTACGGAATTCATGTCTATTTGGAAGGAGATTCTTGAGATTACATTTTGGAAGGTCAGAAGTTTTTGTGCTGGACCGGAGACACTAGAATTCAGCTGCCTTCTCGAGTGTCAGCCGAGCTGGCCTGCAGTTGACAAAGCTCTGTTCTTTGAGACACGCAATGCGTCTCGTTTGCCACCTGACCCCAGAGAGCCGCGGGGCCCGACACATGACTGCTAATTATTAATTAGGCTATCAGTTGCACACGTGAAGGAGATAGGTGAGAGCAATGTGGTCCTAAGTGCCTTATCGCGCTTTGATGTATGTCCTGGTGTCTCTGCACAGGGCTCGAGTTGTGACAACCATCAGTTGGTGCTGTGTAGGGAAATAATCGCTCTTTGTTCTGAGATACGCACAAAAGACACAAATAAAACGTAGAATTTGTGATTGTTACAACTGGTGGTACACATGGTAACCACTGCGCTTCAGAGGGTTAAAACAGTTCTGTTTTTTGCCCGCACAGTGTATACACATCGCAGAATAACAGGAGCCGTTTCATTGCCCAGAACAACCGGTTTGTGTACACGAGGTGTGACATTTGGGGCTATCACAGTGCTGTTGGTGCAGATTCGAGTCTTCTGGGACGTGACGCCGTGTCTATTGGTAAATGGTTACAGACGTTTCGGAAGAGGTTGCTGCTTCCAGCTTTAGGGCCCATGAAGTCCAAGAGAAGTGTGGGGGGTTGCACACTCTGAAGATGCAGGCAGTAAACTGTGCGGAAACGCCGCTAACCAATTGGTGGCAGACACAGTGATAGGCCAGAACACAAATCCTCAGATGCAAAAGCTGCCTATTAAATATCAGTGACTTTTTGAGAGTAAATTCGGCCTTAATCCGGGCCGTGCCGTGGCTCAGGCGATTAGTCTGCGGCCCCTCACTTGAGACGCTTGAGTTAATTCCAGGTCAGTCCGTGTGAGATTTTGTGGTACACGAAGTGGCACTGGGACAGGGTTTCATCCCAGTAATTCTGTTCTTCCCTGTCGTTATCAATCCACCTCTGCTCCACACTTATCTTCACCTTAGCACTGCTGTCACACGGTCTGGGAGCCTGTCAAAAAGCAGCGCTCTTTCGGATATCTTGAAGCCTGTGGAGACAGCAACTTCCACATTCGGGCTGAAGCCGCTGTCCATCCGCAAGCTACCGGCATGGGCTGCCATACCGGTAGCTTGCGGCCAGGTGCCGCTCTTTTCCCCAGACATTTGACGACACCGAAACGTCGAACCTGTAGCGATGTGTTGCTGTTGATTAGGCATACTGATGGAGCAGCGTGACGTCAGTGGAGGCAGTCCGCTTCACTCGCGTTCAAAACTGATGGACGGATTTCGAAGTCAGTTGATGCTGGAATTGACAGTAAAAGATTACTGTTTGGGCGTGCACCAAGGAATGTTAATACTGGTGACGTAATGGGGATGTGCGCTGAATGTTGGTATTGAGGATTACACTGACATTTGCATATTGGGTTGTTTATTGAAATAATCGAAAGAGTGGTTTTGCAGTGTGCACATCATGAAGGCAGGGAGGTATGGCATTATAGCTCCACTCACTCTTAAACTTGGCATTGCATGTAGCTGAATGGTAGACTTCACACGCCGGCCGCTTTACCTTCGGTGAACGCCTCTCTGGGAACCTTTGAGCAGGGGACCCTGTGGATCCCAGTGCCTTACCCGGCCGGCAGTCGAACCGCCATTACTCGTTCCCGCGTCCCGTAGCCCACGTACAGGGGTGCACAGATTTTCCAAAAAACTTATGGACCATCTTAAAATGTTAGGCAGCAGGACGGCGACATGCATGAGGCACCATACTGGGGACGCGCCTGTGTTAGGCGCCGCCGTCCAAAAGCTGGTTGTCACGGGATTTGTGCACCGTGCATTGCACCGTCTGATAGTGGGGGGGGGGGAGCTGAGGTACGCGCAGTAAGTTTGGATAAGCTGTTAGTTGCTTGCTGTGTCGACACACACACTGCTGCTGCTGCTGCACAACAAACAGGCCCACGAGATCTCTATTTAAAGTTTTAAAGATTTCGGCTGAAAATGTTGCTATAAGGTAAAAAATATTTAAAAAATGGCAGTGCAAACGGCTGAGGTGCAGACAACATGTGCACAGTGACACATACCGGCGTGCACAATGTGCTGATTCACAGCGCACGGACACACCGCACTGTGCACAGGACACGTAGCCTAATTCCAGTTGTATTTGTAACAGAGACATTGTGTTTACTGTGAGGTGGAAACGCTGCACTTTAAAGGATATTAAGATGGACTGCAAGCGAGTGTAATGGAATGTAGCTTTCATATGGCGTACTTGTGAGATCAGCTGGCATGGAGACACGTCTCGCTCGGGAGGGCAGGATAACGAGGGTTCTGAGAACTTAAGAGGGAGTGGAGTCCATCTTTGTTCCTGCAACTAGCCTTCTTCCCCACAGAAGTGTGTAACAGTTGCGTCGCACCGGCGTGATGACGCAACGTACAGGTGGCCTGGCGCTGAAACAATACCGGCGTATCTTATGGAACGAAATAACGTAATTAGACAAGTCGAATGTAGATTGTGCGCGTGTCCGTCTAGTGTTGACGCTGCACGCTAAATGACCAATGGGAGGTTGCTTAATGACTGCAGGGTGCAGTGTTCAGTTTGCACTGGTCCTGGTGCCTATTGTTACCGACAGAAACTTCACAACAATGAGCAATATCCCATTCATCAGACCAGTGATTTAGACAGCTGTGCAGACTGTACCAATGATTATCTGGCACAGGTTGACCAAGTTCTGCTCAGTTGCCTTGTTCCAACAAACAATCTCTACGCCATGATGCCTGGTAGACATATCATGTTCCTCTTAGTGATCCCCTGCAATGGCGACGGTAGATATGTTGGTGCTGTCCAAACCGTGCTGGGGCTGTAGGATGTTCTAATGATAAAACGAGGAGTTGTCAGAAATAAACGTCATTTTTTCCAGTAGTTTAATGTATCAGCTACAGTGCATGAGGTTGCAATGATATACCTACAGAAAGTCCTTTTATCATGTCCCTGAGCACCGCAGCTCTCCCTGGAGTTCCCGACGGTTGCAAGCTTGCTGTGCGACAAAACTGCTGTGCTTGGGAGCGCGATAGAGGAGACAGGCACTGCAGTACTGTAACTAATGTTTGACAGCTGGTCTAAACATGCTACAGGCTAAAGGCGTTGAAATGTGTGCCTGACGTAATAATTCTTTTCACTGTCTCGAACACTCTCAGACTTAGACACAGTGTTACCGCATGAATATCAAATGTGCTTTTGATTCCCCTATATAAAGTTCATTGGAAACGTCTGCTGCTCTTGTGTGAGTCTGTCTAGTGACGGTCGAGATGTGTGTATATGAAGTGTCTGTCCGTTTGGTTCGTGTTTAAGCCCAGTCGCAATGTGTCGCCATGTTGTATTCAAACCCTAACTGTGAGCTGTCATAAACAGTTTTGGTTAGTGATTCTCTACAGAAAGGCTGAAAGACGCAGACGCTAGACGCATTTTGCAAGCACTGTGCTTTTAAGGTTTGACCCTTTTAAAGCCCAGTGGTCACTATATGTACCGCCAGTTTAACATTCTGAATTTCTACGTTCTGCCCACACAGTGTATTTATGTGTTGTGTGTGGATCTGAGAAAAATAGCCGTTAGAACTGCGCTCTTCTGGGCTGTTACGCAGTGCGTAGTGGTCATTTATTACCAACGTTTCGGGACAACCCGTTGGTCCCATCTTCAGTGGTCACGCTTTTATCGACAGGTTATCCCAAAACGCCGGTAAGGAATTACCACTACATTTTGCGTAACAACCCAGAAGAGCGCAGTTCTCAGCTACTTCGCGGCGGAAGCCTGAAAACACACAGCGATTATTTCCCTATACAACATTAACTGCTTGGTTTGTGAAACAGAGATATAGAGTGTTTACTGCGCGGTACGGACTGGGTCTTTAAATGTAATTCAGGGCTCTCTTAGTGTTTCAAGGAAACAGAAGAGGCTTAAACGTGGTAACTGTCAGGCTTACGGCCGTTCTCGTGACCAGGCTGCCGTTAGCAATAGCTAAGTAAGCCGTGGCGTGGTCTGCTGTACTGGCATAGGCGCTGTGTGAATCGTGTATTGTGCATTGCACGGAGAATACAAGTATGTTCAGTACACAGACGAACCGAAACCTGTGTATATGCAGACATGTACAGCCGGCAGAGAGTGCCACTTGTGACAACGGACAGTTCTGCCCTCTCTTCACAGAGGCATACCGCAACTGGCAGACGGCGGTTTGCAGCAAAGGGACTGAAATTTAGGTGGTGGACAGCGCCTGGCGTAACGTAACTTGACGTAACCTCTGGATGTCTCTTGTGACGCACAGTGACGCTGCCGATGTGACTTGCGAACCAGGAGCGGCCATCCAGCCCGAGCCGCCATTGTCTGTCTGATATTGTTTGTGTTTGGTAATGATTGCTAATGGCGTCAGCGAATTCTTTCGCTGTCAATCGCGATGTCTTACAGCTACGATCGGCACTGCGCATGCTCTGACAGCGAAATATTTATTTGTTTAATTAACAGCTTCTTGGCTTACAGCAGATATTCTTATTCGTGAAACTCTTATGACAAATGACGAAATACATGACGCTGTTTGTAAAAACTGAGGCACAAGAATGCTAACGTGTGTTAACCCCATATATAGCGTTCTGTTTGTATTTTCTGTAGGGGAAACAGGTGAAGGAAAGTACTGAAACTGGATCGCAGTTGTGACGCAAACTTTAGCCACTGTTTGTGCACAACACAACACAACACAACACCTGATCGGTATATGCATAGCTGACTGCCATATTAAGGCATGTTGCGCGGCGAACAGAAACTCACCTGGTCGTGAATACGTGGAGCCAGAATTTGTCGAAATAATGTTTTGAAGTTCAGTTTCCCTCTGACAGTGAGCACAGGGAGTCTTAATCACAGAACAGCCGGTTAATACTGCTTGTGTGTGTTTGGGGGGGGGGGGGGGGGGGGGAAATTTATCAGCAACACACAAGCCGTTTGAAGGCCCGGAGTGGGAAAAATCCACAAAAACTCCTAAATCC
>Ga0123352_10021799_pt1 | contig 10210 bp, 6 predicted proteins | sample TergutLab28metaG_FD_89700 | JGI IMG/M metagenome (GOLD analysis project Ga0123352, IMG submission 89700) | Labiotermes labralis P1 segment gut microbial communities from Petit-Saut dam, French Guiana - Lab288 P1 | ecosystem: Host-associated > Arthropoda: Insects > Digestive system > Gut ...
AGCAAGCCTCCCACAAATACAAAAACGCGCCAGAAATTCTAAAAAAAAAAAAAAAGTCTAACGGACATGAAATTCATAAAGAATATTTGTTTTGTGGCTTACTATTTGTATGTTCTTCGTTTATTCTTCTCATTCCTGACAAATCTTTAGCGAATCACTTAATATTCACTGAAGGAACAAATTTAGAATTATCACTTTCTGGTCTGTGTGTGAATGACATGACGACATAGCTCTTTTCATCAGAGACAACATCAATCCTTGCGATTGAGAATAGAAGGGAGAACTTCACTTGAAATATCTCCTACGTGTCTCTACTACTGTCGACACAACGCTTACTAAATGTCTCCAGACAGATTGTAACAAACAAGGAATTCAAGTAAAAAAAATTAGCTCTTATGTACGCTATAGGAAGACTGACGATAGGATTGGATTTTACAATTCAGTGCATAAGTTACTATGAATGCTAGCCAGTCTGCAGCGGCTATCATATCTTAGGTGTACTGGTGTAAAAATGAAGCGATTCGAAACCAAAAGTCTGATTGCGGTGAACGGGAGGCAGGAACAAGTGCAATCAAATTGGATACCATAAAGAAAGCCTTTATCGTTTATGTCCTTCTGCACAACAGCCCCCAGTAGGCTAGGACTTCTCATTCACGAGTTTGCTAGGCCGCACACAACGACGCACCACAGTCAGTGGGACTCCTCTGGACGAGTGATGAGCCCTTCGCAGAGATTTCTACCTGCCAACATACAACGCTTACAACGACAAACATCCATCTCCCCGGTGGGATTCGAAACCAGAATCTCAGCAGGCGAGCGGTCGCACACCCACGCCTTAAACCGTGCAGCCAATGGGATCGGCTAAAGAACGTCCTTATTAAGTCATTTTTAACGTAAAATTAAATGAAGAGGAATTATACTACGACACGTTTCGGACAATCCAATCTGCTCAGAAAGGTTCTGAAACTTGGAAGTATTACACATTATAGTATTTAAAGTTTATTCCATAATTTTCTTCTAAATATTAACTTGTTGGGGTAGTCTGGAACTATTTACTTTCTGGACCTTGTCCACCATTTCGGATTGACAATCAAAAGCGCTACGTTTCGGAAACTGGATTGGTCCCAGCCTTTACGATAATAATACATTGAACAAGGGTTGCCTATAAATTGAGAATATTTTTAACTGTCGGCGACATCTAAGGCCTTACATTAATTTTAAACAGCAAACCGAGACCGATCTCTTCTCCTAAAATTAGTGTTTTGTTTTTAACACAGAAAGGCTGGCGAAGTCGATAGTATACTGAAACTAAATGTGACATAACAAAGACAGAATTTTCTAGGACTGCACTTTGCATAACACGTGTGTTTGCACACGTGTTTTATTTTGAACTGTATGTAACCTTTTTTTATCTCAGTATTTAGACAACTTGATTCCAAAATTGTGAAGTGAGAGAGAAAACCAACAAGATGCAACAGTTAGATGTTTATTTTCAACACTTTCTCAACATGTTTCGGGCATCATTATGCCCATCTTCAGGAGAAAAAGACGTGTGTTACCGCACGTGGTGTGCTGCGCTGGTTCTGCTGGATGTGGTTGGTAGCGGTTGTGGGGCGCTGCCTTGTGGGGTGCGAGCACTGTGAAATTGTTGAAAATAAACATCTAACTGTTGCATCTTGTTGGTTTTCTCTCTCACTTCACAATTTGCTCACGATGCACGGTCACAGAAATCTAACGCTTGATTCCCAAACTTTGTTTCACAATAAGTTTTATTTCATGCCTCTATATGTTTCGAGCACATGTGCTCATCATCAGGAGGTCAAAATTGCATTACACAACCTCTGGTATCATCACACCTATAGGTGCTCGAAACATGTAGAGGCATGAAATAAAACTTATTGTGAAACAAATTTTGTGCATCAAGTTGGTTAAATACTGAGATGTATACTGATATGCACGGTCAACAAAACGTCAAAAAATGTATGTAACCATGACGCTCACATTGCCCCAAAGCATTATCAGGCGGTATTGTTAAAACTACTGAGAGCATAACTTATAAGCTACAATTAAAGTAAACCAAAAATAAGCAAGGGTACTCACGTGAAGTGTCATACTTGATGCCATTAAATTCTTCGAAACATGGAAGAAGTGCCAAGTTTCCGGCAGGCGTTTTCGGCCAGCAAAGGAGTGTATCATAAGAGTAAGGACAGAACAGCCCTGGATCTCCACTGCTTCCAGCAGACTCCAGCTCTTGTGACAAGCATTCCATTTCCCTCTGTATGTCCGTGGGGTTTAGAAGTTCTCTCAAAGTCCTATTTTCCTCTCTCCCCTCCTTGGATATATTATCAAAGTCGGCCATCATGAATGGGGAAATTCTGACACGAAAATCACCGTCACTCTTTCACTTCCAGTCTCACTTGAGATGTAATTTTTTATGCAGTTCCTTTGATTTTTGTTTTACCTCAGGTCTTCATCCACAGGCCTGGGGTTCCGGCACGAGTAGCACAACTTTACTTGAAAAAACTAGGCTTGACTCTTCTGTTGGTGAACAATTTCATTCAGATACAAGATCCTGCTCCATAAGCAGGATTCTATAAAGGTAACCCATTTCACGATATTACCTACAAATTCACACAAACACAGCACTTCTTTGTAATTTCTTTGCTTGCTTCACAACTTACTTGTTCCCCTGCTGTGTGACACTGTTATATACATCCAGAAGATAGTAACTTTGTAACTGCAGTTTCTACACATGAAATTACAGATGAGTCTTTAAGAAGTAATAATATCAATTGTTTAATTAGATCATAAAATACTTGTGATATGAGATGTCACGTGTACTCGACGTCGTTCTCTTTACACTGTACAGTTTTTCTTTACATCTTTGAAGAAACCTACCTCATAGGCAGGACGACTCTCCTAGGGCCCACGTAGAGGAGAGACAAGACCTTGCAATTAATAGTAACTTGATCAGCAATATACGCACGAATATGAGAATTTGAAGGCTTCTCAAATTTGTAAACTATTATCATTCTCAAGCTGCGCTTCACATTGTCCAAATATGTTAGTGGCTCTTCGTACAGGCAGTTCCTCTCTCACTGCGGCGTTGTCTAGCGAACAGTAGCAGGCTTCTGCCACCTTCATCTGAAACAATAGAAAGGTTACGTCTTAGGCAGTTCACTTGGCATGGAATTAAGCCCATTTAAGAATAGAAAAGGAACTGTTTAATAACTGATGTTATGCAAATAACACACAAGCATAGTACGTGATGGAAGAGTGACCTATCCGACGCTCAATCTTATCTGTTATATTGGTTATAGTGTCGGATCGTGGATGCTGTAGAATATTTACTGCGAATACTTTGGACACTCTCTTGTGTTTTAATGACGCTCAGCAGTTTTTAAAGTGACATCTATTAGTCTAACTGTAAAAGCAAAGATCATTCCATAATATGCCTTAGGAGGCACAGACGGGAAGTAGACAGGTAGCTTGATGGGGGGGGGGGGAAGTGAATGCCACGCCCCAGCCCATTTAACTCGGAAAAGGCCCCTGTCTCAATTCTAGAGGAGGATGGATGAGCCTGACGGCGTGTCTGGACGGGTATGGAAAACAGAAAATCTCCTGTCCCCAACTGGATTGAACTCTGAACCTCCCAGCCCGGAGCGAGTAGCTATAAGGACTGGGCTATCCGGTTCCAGTTATTCTAACTGTAGCTGCCCTGAATTCAAGGAGGAGAGCGCTTTATTATTGCCCTAAGTCAATATACAGTACTATTTGTTCCAGCCCTTTATGCGTTTTGCACATCTAGGGTCAGAAATCTATGACCCGCATTGTAGTTTGATCCGGAACACCGGACTGCACCTGCCGCCCTTCCCCGCCCCCCAACCCCAACCGCCCCCCCCCCCAAAACCTTTCAATCTTCTTCAAAACGATTAGCATATTTCGTGCTAGGATTTGTCTTCAAGTGAAGATTTGTTGAAGAATTATTCACTTACATCAAGCTAAAGACGACTTCACAATGTTTGTCTACAAACGAGTCGAAGAAAAATGTTTGGCTACAGGTCATTTCATGTGGGACTTGTGGCGGAAATAGTGGAATTGGGACAGGATTTTCCTCCAGTACTTCATATTTATGAGGCGCGATCTTGCAACATTTCTTGCAGTGGAAAAGCAATAAGTATGACATATTGTGTGAGCGCGCCTGTAGTTTTAGGTATCCAACATGAAATGCGTATGTGCCATGTTGTCGTCTATGGCCTGTCCGGCCGCACAGTATTCTTCCACATTATCTCACAAACGGCACGATTTCGGGGAAAAAAATTATTGCACGCAAAATGAGTGGTTTGGTTTTGTCTACAACATTTTGTCCGAAATATTCCTCATTCTACGAAGAACTGAGCAAGGAAGGTCAAAAATGTATATATAAGTATTCATGTAAAGTAACCGTAATTCTTGTCAGATTTAATGAAAATTGATTTTCCTGAAAATTTTCGAAAAATACTGAGAAATCAAATTGAATGAAAAGTATTACAGTGGCAGCCGAGTAGATCATGGGGAAAGTGGGAGAGACATGACGAAGTTCATAAACGACTTTCGCAATTTTGCGAACACGCTTAAAGAGGACTGACGCTAATCTTTCTCCAGGTTTAAAGTGACCGCCTGTACCAACATCCTCTATGAGATTTTGTCCCTTCGCCCATGTGCACACCAGGTCTATAAATCCCTTACCGTAACATACTACTTGTCTTGTTCCAGTTCAAATTCTTGTGATATGCCACCCTGCCCACTTGCTGCATGGAACTCAGTTACACAAAATTATTTCTGCTCATTTTTTAAAAGTATCTCAAAATAACACACAACAACAAATGAAGTGTTTTGTCTCTATGTTACATGATGTTAATTAGGGCGAGGTGAAGTAAAGTGTATAGACTGCATTCAAAGAATAGTTTTCAGCTTCCTGCTTGCAGTCAGGTATCTTATAAGAGGCAATAGTCAGCATTAAGTATTTACAGTATATCTATATCGTTGCACCGTAAATTTTGTAGTTTATTTAAATAACACACCACCAAATGCACAAATATATAGTCTTCAATAATCTAAAATTTACATTAAAACTCTTAAAACACTCCTACATGTTTCGATCATACGATCATCTTCAGGGAGCATATTTTGTTCCTTGCTAAAGTTACAGTTTAAAACACTCAGTGATTTATCACTGAGTGCTAAAGTTACAGTTTTAAACACTCACTGAGTTTTTTAAACTGTAACTTTGTTCTTTGCTAAAGTATGCTCCCTGAGGATGATCGTATGATCGAAACATGTAGGAGCGTTCTAAGTGTTTTAATGTAAATTTTAGATCATTAAAGACTATGTGTTTTCATTTGTTGGTGTGTTAATTAAATGTTTACGGTATATTTTACGTTCTGGTCCACATCGTACCAGAAACAATAAGGATAGTATGGTAATTTCATAATAGATTATTATAACACTTAATGAATTCGAATGCCGCATAATTTACTATGCTTTGAACGTTTCGAAGTCTGTGACTGAAATAAATATGGAAGACTTGAGAGGAAGCGCCTTTTTCTGCTTTAAGATACCGATTAAAGATTTGGTAAGAAAAAGAGTGAAAATATCAGGCAGGATATCCAATACCTGATACGAAGCTCGAATATAAGACTTCAGAATAGGAAGATCTAGACCGTGGCGAAAGGTAATCCCAGTGTTTGAGGTCCACAGAGTAATGAAGACGTCTTTGTCTTCCGGATTACGACATGGAGCTGTCTATCTGCTGTAATACAACATGACGTCACAGCCCACAGAACTACAGCTCGATTTCTGTAATCGTTCTGATGTCAATGTCAGGCCGAGGCTAAGGTCGGACAGTCGCACCACATTATCTAAAACTTTCAGTTTTTCGTGCCTTGTTTTACAACGTTGCTTGAAGTCCAGTCTCACAATAACGTGTCGGCAGGATGACAGCAGAATTAGATACTGTCTACCGCATGGAAGAAAATGGCCACAGACTAATCAAATATTATCTCAATATTTTCCTACAGATAGTGAGGAAGGTTTATAAGATAAGAACTCATGTTCCTTAGAGGATTCGAAATGAGAAATTCCTGAACACAATTACAGAGCGTTACACAGGCAGCAGTCTACCAGGCGAACTACCATCTCAAATAGCTGTACAAATCATAAGTTCCTTTCTTTAATGTATCGTGTATTTACGACGTTTTGTCACGAAAAAATATTATATGCATTGTAAATTGATATTTTAACCCTTTTACGCCAAACGACCCATATAGGTGTCGCACCGCACCGCTAACCTCTAAACGTTGCATTTTATATATTTATTCAACAAATATATGTACTCTTAAACATGGTATACACTGTCTGTTTGTTTCTCTTCAAAATGCAGTTTGTTTCATAATTCTAACATATTTAGTTTCCGTATTATTCACATTTTATATACAGGGTGTGCTAAAATTTAAAATTAATTCCGGCGCCAAAAGGTTAACAGCGTGTCTGTATCTATCTATATCTATCATATCACCTACGAAACCACTCTTTTGAGGAGAGGCAGTAAGAAGATCTTCTACACTTCATAAAAAAAGTTTACTCCCTCATGATAAGATGGGTAAACAAAACATAACAAAATATAAAGTCTGCTTATGTCGTAACAGCGATGTCAACTGGCACCTTTTTATCCCGGACAATTCTAAGCTATTCGTAACATTTAATTAACTGCAGTCCCACTTTATTTTTGTTTGTCACAATTCTAAATATATTATAAAATGCTGAGCTGCTACTAGGCTCTGTTATTATATTTATTTGCAAGAATTATGTATTTTACTACGTCGATTTTGTCAAAGTTATCGGTTATTATGACTAAAGTAAAATCTTCGTACCTTCCAAATATTTTGTCATGTCTGACTTAAAAACGTTCTGTATAAGATTTACAGATTTTTCGTAATCTGCCTGCTTATAAAATTTCATATTCTTGTCAAAACCAATGAATACTAAACAGTACTATTGCACCTCCATTCTCTTCACTAGGCGGCATAAGTATCTCGGGAAGAAATAAACAGATTATTATCGATTACTTTTACTGATAATCGCCGCTTACAACCATGGTAACGTCAACAATTACAAATGTGCCTAAAGTGACTGTTTGTTGGGTTTGCACGATTTGAACAGACCTTGTCCTTCCACGGCAGATTTTATTAAAACACCCAATGCAAAATTTACCGCAAATCCTTCAAGTGGGACCCGAGATGTTCTACACGGAAATTCGTAAACCCGCCAATTAACGTATAAAAATACGACAATTTCACCTGATTGCCAGACTTGGTTCTCACCCTATGGAGAAACAGACGTAGGGAGTGCCTGAGGACAAACTGCTAAACAGACTCGATTGCAAACAGGCCAGACATTTAGAGAGATACAAAATAACCAGATACAAATTAAATGAATCATGAAGGGCATAGAATAGAATTTTCTTCAGTAAGACGCATTAGGCCGCCGGTCTCAGTGGCTGCGCTGTCAAAGGCGGGGCCTGCGGTCGATGGCTTGCTGGGACTGTGGGTTTGAGTTTAGCCAGGGAAACGGATGTCTGTCTCTTGGGAACGTTGTGTGCTGGAAAGTACGGTTTCTGCGTCGGGCTGATCACTCGTCCAGAGGAGTCCTACTGTATGGTGCGCCCAAATGGCAATGATCGTAAAGTCCCGTAAGGTAAGGCCATGACCCGGAATCGGGTCTAAGTGCCACGCAGTAGATATGTTATGAATTTTTAAGTGGTTTTATTGCAGTTTTGCACTGAAGCTACATCTTGTCATCCATAGAGATACATTTGGCCCAGCAGAGGTGTAAACAAGCATGTTTTGTTTACAAGTAATTTAACCAAGAGACGGTAGCAAACAGGAGTGTTCTTTACTGTGTGCTTTTAGAGAGACTTCGCAACACATCCGTAATGCACGATAAGGGAAGCGAAACTTTCGCAGAGGCGCCACTCAGTACATAACAAGGATAAATACGAGTATATCAGTGTGAAACAGAAGGAAGGACAAGAGCAAAAAGATGACTTTGTTCAAGGTCGTCCTTCAGCTGATGTTTGGTGTTAGTAACGTAATCTGTTAACACCGAAATTCGAGGACCAGATGATGTAATACTTGATAACGACTAAAACACGCTAATCGGGGGCCAATGAATGAGCTAGAGTCTCTTTTCACCTCGTCACTGATCCCTAAGTTACATCATATTATTTCTTATCTCCTTCTCGGTAAACCAAGCAAATGTTTCGAAAGTGGTTCTCCCACCAACATTCTCTACACATTTCTTGCGACCTCCAGTGTACCAAATACCACACTATCGTACACATCATCATCATCATCATCATCATCATCATCATCATCATATATCTTTCATGGAGTTGGGCCACTTGTTGACCCGTTCCGTTCTCACGTATCCAGAAGTCTCTTCAAAGGTCTACCATAATTCCTTCTGCCAGTTGGGGAGTAGTGTTTCATTACCCTGGGTAATCTATTTCGAGACATTCTATTTACATGTTGTATCCAGCTTCTCTTGTATTCCAGTCATTATCGTAGACCCAGCTACTAAACTGAAACAAATTATGTTAGATTTTCGTTCTTGTGGAACGTTACGCGGCTTTGATTGGTAGACAATTACCGACGCTTCGGGACAACCGATGGTTTCATCTTCGAGGGTTGCCCGAATATGAGAGAGATAGGTTGTCCCGAACCGTCGGTAACTGCCAATTAACGCTGCGCAACATACGAGAAGAACGAAGATCTCATTTGCACAGCGGCGGAAGACAGCAAACATTTTGTAAGACTTTGTTAGTGAAATATTTGTTACAAGAACTGGGGAGTGTGGATAAAAACTGGAGCGTCTGGAAGCCTGTCGTCCTATAGCATCCTAAGACCGGAGATTAGCTGTGGTCACTGTAGTGACTAGGTGACCAGTCAGATGATCGAGGAAGCGTGGTTCGAACTTGGCAGGGGTAAGTGATCTCTTTTCCCAAGCCTCCAGACCGACTGCGGTGCCCACCCAGTCTTTTATTCAGTAACTACCTCAGCGATATTCCCGGAGGTGGGGGGGGGGGTAAAGCGACAGTGTCAGGAAGTTAACCACACAGCTTATCTAATGTCGAGGCTAAGAATGAGGAATGAGCGGAAATTTAGTTTCACTCCCGCATTTTACTTCACGGGGGGAAAAAGGGAAATTTGTTTTCCAGGTATACGAGTATAATATCCCAAATTTATAATTTATTATTTTTACGTTTGTAAAGGTCTAGTAAATCTTAGTAAGTTTATTTATGATCCTTTCAGACCTAGTATGGGGGAAAATGGAGGTCTCTTTACGTTTCTTAGTATGTATTAAAACTACCAACCTGAATCGGAATATATTGAATGGTTTCAGAACTGACACTTCGAGCCGTAGGACAGAAGAATATACAAGACAAAATCAAGGAAAAACTTATGCATTTAGTAAACAGTAAATATACAAATGTCGGGTTATGTAATGTATCTCTTAATACCAGTAACGGGAGTAGATAATTTTTGTACTGATACTGTGTATTTTATTACAAGTAAGTTACAGTAAACTATTAGTGTTTGGACTCGTTAAATTTAGGACCACGGTTTGGTTAGCAGAGGGCTTACCCTGAACTCTGAATTGCAGCTATCCTTCTATGGGCATCACGTACAGTACAGCACTGACCGGTTTAATGCGACGTAAGTTTTTAAAATAATTTTGCATTTTACTCCACATTAGAACACAAAGCTCTGCGGTTTCTATTTGCTTCACTCTCCTTACACGTAACTAAGTAATTACATAATTGACCACCTAGCTAACTAGCTGACCGACCCACTAACTACCCACCCAACCAACCAACCAACCAACCAACCAAAGGAAAACCGACCCACCAACCAACCAACCAACCAATCAACCAAAACCCCACCAACCCACCCACCCAAACAAACAACCAAACAACAAAGCCAACCAAGCAACCAAACAAATATCCAACCAACCAACCAAACCAACCAACACAGACCAAACCAACCCAAACAAGACCATACCAACCCAAATCAGACCAGACCAGACCAACCCAAACCAGACCAGAACAACCCAAACCAGACCAGACCAACTCAAACCAGACCAGACCAACCCAAACCAGACCAGACCAACC
>Ga0123352_10021801_pt1 | contig 10210 bp, 9 predicted proteins | sample TergutLab28metaG_FD_89700 | JGI IMG/M metagenome (GOLD analysis project Ga0123352, IMG submission 89700) | Labiotermes labralis P1 segment gut microbial communities from Petit-Saut dam, French Guiana - Lab288 P1 | ecosystem: Host-associated > Arthropoda: Insects > Digestive system > Gut ...
AAAATGTATTTGTTTAAATGTTTCCGGAAAAGTTGAAAAGAGACAAAAGGTCACCTGTTATAATATTGTATTCTACCACGAACACCAACCTTTTTTTTTTTTTTAATTTCTTCGTCAAGATCGCCTGTTACATACAGGGAGAGACTTGGGTTCGCCGTAAGGAACATGATGCACTTTGGGACAGGTCTGGATGGCATCATCAATTATTGATTTCCCGTCAACATAAGGACTGAGATAACACACACAGACACACTTTCCAATGGATTAGACGATTAGATTATATTTGTGACGCCAGTCATTGTTGCCAGAAAATAAAGAGAAGTACTGCAAACTGGATAAGACCTGCCAAACTACCTCCATTTTTGTGTGCATTTCCGCTTGCGTCAAATCAGATTGGACATTTCTCTTTCACTGCCTGTGGTCCCGACGGCCACCCTTCGCGAAACTTTTATGACCTCGCCTTCATGCCCGTGAGTGAGTCGCCTGCAGCGTTGTGTTTTGAGTTCACACATGAACGAAAGAAAGAATAAAAGAAAAGAATAAAGAAAGAAAAAAAAGTAAGAAAGCCACACACACACACACACACACACACAAAAGAAAGAAATAATTAAAAAGAAAGAAGTGGATTAGATGGAACTGAGAATGTGTAGAATAAGCCAAACTCGGTTTTATTCTTTGTGCACAGCTAACGAATTCAATTCTAGATATATCCATTTGACTTGCATGTAAGAAACAGCTTAAAGGTTGCCATTTAGTTGTTATCTGGCAGTCAACATAACCTTCTTCAGCAATTACAAATAGACCATTAGATGGCAGCAACAAAAGACAGTGAGCTGTACCTAGGTTTCACTCAACAGTAAACACTTCGATAGCTGGATCGATGTGAATAAGATCTCATGACATTCTGTACTTTCTCATGTGGAGTATATATGCAATGAGTGGCAAATTTTAGAAAATAGGAAAATTGCATGTGACTCCAGAATTCATGGCTCTGGTCCTCTGATCAGAAAGTTTTGTACAGTCAGTGTGTCTTTTATCAGAATTATATGGTTCAAAATCTTAATTAATTAATTTAAATTAAAATATTAATATTTCATTCAGATGACACTTTCATTCAGATGACACTTTTAAACTCCAAAGCACATAAAGACCTGGAACCTTAACTTCTATGGGGCAGTTACATCACCTTGAAATTTCATGTACTTTATCACATAGGCCTAAATCACTTATTATATTACTGTAAAAAAAGCCCTTTGGAGAAAAGACTTCCAAGCTCACCTAACCATCTGACAGTAATGAAACACTGGATACAGTACTGTTTACAGCTTGTACAATTTATGATTTCAGAACAGGAGAGAGACGCCAAAGAAGACCAGCACTAAGCATTTGATATCAAAATGGTAGCAGAGGTAAAGTCTAATTGTAAGTAAATATCCCTGCTCTGGGTCTTTTGACCTTTCTGTAAAATGTACAAACTTTGGCTTTTAGGCTAAATTTTCACAGCCAACATTAGAAATCACTAGCAAATGTAACAGGGGGACCATACTGCATATTGATTCACTGCTACCGAAATAACTTAAAGCAGAGACTCTGGGAAGTACTTGCTGTCAGATACTGCATTCTGTGTGAGTAAGCTAGCAGGATATGTAAATTAATAATTATACAATTTAGTGATTTACTTCTGTAAATAGTTTCCACCAGTACAGATGCCAATTACCTGATGTTTGTAAGATATAAATTCTGAATATTTTTTGATAGACCCAGTATTTAAGGACCATGCATTCACTATGCTACTGTTGTTCCCACCTTAGTAGTTCACAGGATGATTGTGTTGGTATCAGTGACAGCAGGACACTAGAATACATGCTTAGATTGCCCTCTAATGGTATAAAACTCATAATGTTCATACCAAGCTTCTGTTTGTTCAGAAATTGTCAGGAAGTAGAAACCCAAAGACAGAATGATGCTAAGTCTGATTTTCCAAAGATTTCAGCCTTCAGTTTGGGAAATTTTTCTTTTCAGTAAATAATTTCCTGATCTTTCTCTTCTACTCATACTGCAGTAAAATGATGAAATGTCTTTTCTTTATCTAACAGATGAAATCCAAAATCAAAGCATGTCACTTTTTGCAAACAGCATTGAATACTTCACACAAGCAGAAACTGTTCCACCAAAGACACCAAAGAAGATGCAGCTCAGGCGAGAACTGGGCCTTTTCAGTGCTGTCAATCTTATTTTTGGAGTCATGATAGGTACAGTATCTTCACAAACACACTCTTGAGCCCAATGCTCCATTCTGTATAGTACCTAATCTATTGACATTTCTTGAACATGATGCTGTACCCTAGCCGTATGTCAAAAATAGTGCTCTTTTTTAATGTTATATTCATTTACACATAAATGATACCTCCATTCAAGACATGAAGACATAGGGTCAGGGCCATGATAAGGCAAAGCTGAAAATATTCTTAATTTAGGTACTACTAGGAGGTGAGTAGTTACATTCAAGTTCCAGTTACTTTGCTGTTGAATGACAGGTCTCTTGTACTATACATGCTAGTTGGATAGGAGTCTGTGTGGACTGCAACAGCTGGTCTGGAGATTATGGTAGCAAAGACAAAGGTCCCATTTCTGCAAGACGTTGAACCTGATAATTCAGCCATACCAATCCTCTTTACTAATAGAAGTACCTTGGCTCATGTAAAAGTACGTAGATATGAAAACTGATAAATTAAATATCACCTCAAGACCAATTAAACTTCAATAATATGCATTTAAATTTCACTATTAAAAAGAATAATTCAACTAAACAAACTTCTCTACAGAATGTATGTCAAAAATCAGTAAACAGTTCAGTTCCCCAGAACATGAACTACATACTTTGTGGGCTACATCTTGTAATAATCAATGAGATTCATTGGAAAGAAACATGAAATACTCAGAAACACTCAGTAACTACATCAAAATTTGTCACTGACAGTACTGGCTTCAGCAGTAAGTAAATAACTGAACAGTAAAACAGACTGACAGGTAGATGTCAAGCAAAGACATGGCAATTGTAGTGATGCCAATAAATCCATTACATAATCTAGTGTCAATATTGTAATATTTCTCTTATTGTATGTATTTGAAGACAATTTATAAAAGAGAGAGAGAGAGAGAGAGAGAGAGAGAGAGAGAGAGAGAGAGAGAGAGAGAACAAGCTTCACAATCAAATTGTTGATGTAAGTTTTTTGTGTTCCACAGGATCTGGCATCTTTGTGTCTCCTGCAAGTGCCCTCGAGAGGTCAGGCTCAGTTGGCCTGTGTCTCATCGTATGGGCCGTATGTGGCACCATTTCCTTACTGGGTACAACTCAATCTCTACAGTTACCTACATCTGTAGCTGAAATGCCTCTAAAATGGAAATGAATGATTCTGGTGTCCTACATAGATAAACAGCAGATAACATTTCATGCAGACAGTCAGTGCAGTTCTTAAGAGTTTTGAAAATATCCCTGTCAGCTGTCAGTTCCCACATGCCATGTTGTGTTTCTTTAAATACAGGGCTAGCAAGAATGACTGAGGGTATAGGTTTAATCAGGAACATTTCTCACTTGTATCTGAGTTACACACACTTCAGATCTGGCCTGAGTTTTTGTGGTTTTCCTCAACCCGTGTGGGTAAGCAACATGATGATAAGTTGTAATGTTCCATAAAAATTTCCTACCCAATCCTTTTAAGGTGCACTGAATCTGATCATCCTGTCACATAACTCAGTGCTGAATAACCTCTGAAGTAGATAAAAGATTATAAATGACTTTCATTTCGTCTGTCCTTTGTCAGATATGCTCAACTCCTTTACAAAATATCCTTTTATAAATGGGTGAGTGAGTGAGTGAATCACACTTAAATTGGCAAGATTATCTGGTTTCCAGGCTTATGATGGTTGCTATTAGGTCTGTGTTCTCTGTGAATTATGACCTGAGGAAAAAAAAGATTTTCCTTGATTTAGATATGAGCAGAGGCTGAAGAAGCAATTGGGGTTGAGAATATAATGCAAAATAACACAACTAGATAGCAGACATCTGACTGATCTGGCTGATGAAATTAAAGCTTGGTTTGCTCTAAGAATAGAGCAATTGGCATCAAAAAAGTGATTCATAGTGTTTGAATATTATGGCAGCCTGTCATATGGTGGGCTTGCAGGTAGTACATTCATAATGAGTCAGGCACAATGAATGAAAAATCATTGCTAATGAGGGGGAAATAATCCCATAAACTGTTGCCCATTACACAAGTGTAAGAAAGTTTTAAGTGAAAATTATATCTGAGTCGCTACCTGTCAACATATTGACTTCTATACACTAAACAAATTTACTTCACAAGTAAAATTCTCTGAATTACACTGAAAGGAAATGAGGTTGTAACTGAATGTTATTTATTCCCACAGGAGCATTAGCATTTGCAGAACTTGGAACAGTTGTTCCTCGGTCAGGAGCAGAGTATGCATACTTCCAGGAGGCGTACGGTGGGCTGCACAGATTCTGGGGTCCATTGCCAAGTTTCATATGTTCATGGGTGTATGTTCTTATACTGAGGCCAGCTGAGGTGGCTGTCATTATATTGACATTCTCAGAGTACATTTGTCAACCATTTGCTTACCACATGGGTCACATGCCTTCAGCGTATCAAGAAACAGTCAAGAAGATGATTGCAATTCTTGGATTAGGTCAGTAACTATCTTTACACCTCATAACACAAACTAGCTAAATAATCTAACTAACCAACCAACAGACTGAGTAACCAACCAACAAAGTTAGTAATCAACCAACCGACTGTCCAACCTACCAAAGACTGACCGACCGACCGGACCAGCTGACCAACTAACCAAACTACCAGTCCAACCACTGACCGACCAACCAACAAACCAACTCCATGTTGCAAATTCCTTCTTGAAAGTCCTCATTTAGTTAATAAATTCGTCAAATTTTACAGAACCCCAAGGTCCATAATCATGTTGAAAAAAGACCACCACTTGTCCCTGTGCTTAGTCAGATGAATCCAGGCTATGTCTTTCATCCTATTCCCTGAACATCTATTTTTATAGTCTCCAATTTACACCTATGTCTTCACCATTACTGGAGTAATACAAATTGTTTATGGATACCAGTATACCAGTAGTGTTGTTTCTGTTTGATAAATCCAAAGTTTAAAATCAAGCCCACTACAGGCTACTGGGGTTTTCATGATTTTCCACAGTCTCTGCAAGTTCTGTAATATATTACAATTCCTACACAATTCAAAGCCTTCCAAATTAATCATTCTTAATCATTGTAGCATATGATGCCATGCAACTTATGCACTTGGTAAAGTATGATTAGGAAGCATCTTTCTCCTTTACAGAATCATTTAATGACATCATAAGCACTGATTGTATGTGCCAAGACACCAGAGTTCAACCCAGAATATCCTGAATACTAAGCAAAGTACTAACCACATCCCACCTACCTTATGTGTTCACAAGCGTGTCAAAATAATTTTGAAGTTTCATTACTTAGAACAGTTTATTGTAAGAATCAACTGCATGAAGATCAGATAGTTTAGTCTCTTTCTTCACATGCACACACACACACACACACACACGCGCGCGCACACACACACACACACACACACACACACATTCTTCTTTTTTTCCTTCCTGTGATGAAATTAATAGTGACTTAATAGGGAATGTTGAAAAATGCGAAACTGAAACTGACTCTGTGCTCTTGCCAACACATGTGGTAGCCACGTCTATCAAAGATTTGTGCAAATATTACTGTAGAATTTAGGGATGCAAACTGAATCCTCATTCTCAATTTTTCTTTTTTTTTTAATGCATGCATAAACTTTAATTCCTTAATCTGAAACTTATACATCCTTCAAGTTTACTATTATATACTTTTATATTTACAATCAAAGCAATAATGTTCTAGATAAAGAATAATACTTCTGCTTGTAATTCATGTAGTATCATTAACATGCTAACTTCATTTCATGTAAAAAATATTCCACTAACATAATGACTATCAGAATGTGGGTATAGTGAAAGGCCACATGACTAACATTTTGATTTGTTAACCCCATCCACAAAGTGTCACAATTTCTGTCAATAAAACACGGCTGCAAAGCCACTGTTACTACAAAGCATTGTGTTTTTCTCAGGTCTATTGACGTTCATAAATTTCATCAGTGTGAAACTCTATGTCCACATGCAGAATATTTTTGGATTTTGCAAACTGTTTGCCTGCCTTGTTGTCATCATTGGTGGTCTTTATGAACTGTGCATTGGTACGTATTTGTTTTAAATCAGAACAAAATTATAGTGTACACTAAAGTAATGATATGCTAAGAATGAAGAAACTGCCTGTAATGAACTCTTCTGTCATTTGTCTGGAAGAACTACAGAAGCCATGAAAAGCTTCAATCATGATAATATTGCATTTGGCCAAGACTTAAATTGTGTTCTGTCACATTATAATTTAGAAGGTTTGTTTGTAAGGTAATGTAATTTTATCATGGGCAGCTCATCCATAAAGGATGTAGAGCTGCAGCCCTCCAAGAAATTTTGAGAAAAATCAAACTAAATATCTGAATGAATGTTTTTATTAAGAGATACAAAGATTTTTTACGAGAATATGAATGAAGTCATTTTAAATTTAAATACTCGAGACAGACTCCAGGTGTTGCAAGGATCACAGTGGGCCATGCCATACTCAGGACTTGACTGCAGCCCAGAGAGCATTTCAACGAGGACTCATATATCTGTTGACTTTTCTTAATGTTTCAAATGCTGACATTATGATAATAATTTTTACCTACCTCTCTTCAGAGCCATTTTGTGACTGTTTTAATTTTAGTAAATGCAATTTTAAGACATACACATACAAGGACAATGTAAAGTATTAATAAGGCATCAATTTTTTCCATTAATTCTCGCCAAGAAGCCTGAGTTTAAGAATTTAGGTCATGCAACACATGATGTTATTACTCAGTAATCATAATACAGCATACAAACTTATGTGAGGAAATTTAACCCTGCTGTGTACACTAAACATAAGTGGTTGAGTGGCAGTGCAGAAAGAAATGCTCTGTTAGACCTTCTTATTAATCATATAATAATCATAGCTCCAGCTCTATCATATAAGAAAATCCCACAAGACTCCACTGAATTTTACAATAAAAATTGTGTAAGAAATATACCCATGCTTGGTTTATTTTAAAGTGTGGAAATAAGAAATGTTGTTTAAGAGGTAAAATGTAAAAGGAAGAATGCCCTACACAATGTGAGGAAAATTTAGTACACTTATGTATTGAAAATGTGCATAATTTATGACATTTTTTGGTGTACTATTTAATTTTATTCTCATTTTCTCCTGCAATTTCGAATGTTCAACTTGCAGGTAATTGTTTACTTGTAGAGTGATGTAATATTCACTGAAACACATTAGAGGCAAGCTGCTGTAAGTTTGTTCACATTGCAAAATGATTTGTGCCTCTTGTGGTACATGCCTGTAATATATCTAAATTAACATGAGTGCTTTATTACATACCTCCATTCTTCTCTTCACACAGGAAACACGGAAAATCTGACAAAAGGTTTCGAGGGCTCGGCTACTTCTCCCACAAACTTGGCTCTTGCATTCTACAGTGGTCTTTGGGCTTTTGATGGTTGGTGGGTACCTGGAAAAGTAATATAACTGTTAATGCATTATGTACCTAAATAAGAAGCATGTACAGAATTTTGGTTGGCAAATCTCATGAAGAAGGCAAATGGAAGAATAAAAATGCCACTACAGTCCAATGATGAACTTTGCCTCATTAATGGAATTCAGCCAGTCAGCCTTTTTTTTTTATCTTTCTTTCCAGTTTTTAATTTTGCATCTATCAATATCAGTTTGTACAAAGTTCACAATCTGTTTTTTGTCATCACCTTTGTTGACTTTCTTTGGAAATATTATTATTAAATATTTGAATTACTTTCCTTTTACTGTCTGTTATGGTAACATGCCCAGTCCAAATCAACCAACTAATTTGGACAAATGAAATTATATCTAATTCTCCAAACGGTTGCATTAGTTCTTCATTATCTTGTTTCCTGCAATTTTCATTTACTTTAATTCCCCTAAATATTCATCTTAATTTATTTTTAAAGGAGCCACCTGTTTAGCAATATCTGTAGGCAACTTTCAAGATTCTGGTCTGTATGTTGCCACTGGCCTTATTAGTGTCTTATAGATCTTTATTTCTTCCGTTCTGAATACTGACAGACCCATTATTAGAGAAAGAAGTGCATAATGTGATTCATTTGCATTTTTATGAACTTCTAGACATAATTAATATTTTTTTTGTTGGAATATATATTCCGTACACTTAACAATATACACATAAAATTGCCTGGAGTCACACAATTGAATTCGTGATATCATGGGGTGTTTTACACAAGGCAACTGAACTTGTTGCGATGAAGAAGCACATCAGATGATAGTCGTTTGTTGATGTGTTCCCAAGTAGATGGTCTTAAGAAAAAAATGTATATTAAAAAAAACACGCGCACACACACACGCACGCGCGCGCGCGCCCCCGTTCACGCCCGCGCCCGCGCACACACGCACGCACACGCGCGCGCATGCACACACACACACACACACGATGTCCGGGAAATCTCTACAAACTTTGCGGAAGGTACTTTAAGGTTAGGACTGCATTTTTAATCATGAACAACAGTATGATGCAAAGAAATATTAGCGAAGTCTGCCCACAGGTCTCAGCATCTGGCCCGGAATTTTGGAACATTTTATACAACTCCTTACTAAATTTAGAGTACAGACAGTATACCAATGTTATAGCATACGGTGACGACTTGATGATTTTAGTTAAAGGATCAAATCAAGTAGAAGTTGAAAACTACGCCAATATTGAAATACAAAATGTAGTGAATTGGTCTAGAAACAACAAAATGTGTTTTAATGACCAGAAATCAAAAGTAATGATAATAACAAAGAAAAAACCCAAGAATAGATGAGATATTAAAATTTTCCTCAATAACAAGGAACTACAACTGGCAGATATGTATCACCATTGACAGGAGATTTACCTTCAACCAATATATAGACAAGATTACAGGGAAAAGCATAAAGATTGTTCTCGCACTCTCCATGTCTGCTGAAATCAACTGGTGATTGAGACATGACGTTCTAAGAATTATATACAACGGGGCAATACTCCCCTTTCTAGCTTACGGAGCACTGGTATGGATTGAGTGCCTAAAGAATAAACATAACGCCATAAAACTCAAAAGGGTGCAGAGACTGATAAATATCAAAATCACTAGAGCATATTGCACCACTTCCCATGAGGCTCTCTGCATTCTAATAGGGATGACCCCTATACACATTGAACTGGAAAGTCAGGCAATAATCTATTATAATACCAGAGGAAATGAGAAAAGCGAACAGTATGATGCCCCAGAACATTACAGCCCATGGAACCATCCAGCTGACGCACTAGAGATGAAAGGAAAAAGAAAGGGACAAGAATACATGGTTGAGGTTTATACAGATGGCAGCATAATTTCAGGCGGAGTCGGATCCGGTATTGCAATTTTCGAGAACAACCACTTGCCACTTCAACTAATGTATAGACTGGCTGATGAGTACTCCAACAACCAGGCAGAGCAACTGGTAAGAGTTAAGGCTTTGGAGAAACTATGGGATTTCACACATTTACAAGGACTGCAAAGGTCTGCAGCTGTACATACGGATAGCAAAATTACTTTAGATGCAATTGCGAATCCTAGGAATCACCAACACTTGGTAGAGCAAATCAGAGAAGAAGTAAAATGTTTAGAAAAGGACAACTGGTCTATCCACTTCACCTGGGTGAAGACCCACAACGACAACTTAGGGAATGAGATAGCAAACCAACTAGTGAAAACGGCAGCCAGTAGAAGAGATGGAGAAACCGCATACAGTAGAATTCCGAAAAGTGCAGTGATAAAAGTGATACAAGAAAAAGGTTAATTACAGTGGCAACAAGAATGGAATGTTTCAACCAAAGGGGAAACAACAAAATCATTTTTTCCAGACATAGGTGAACGCAAATCCAAAAGACTGCAAATGGGTATAAACCTTTCTACGATGGTAACAGGGCATGGCACACTGAGATCGTACTACTATAGATTCAAAATC
>Ga0123352_10021803_pt1 | contig 10208 bp, 5 predicted proteins | sample TergutLab28metaG_FD_89700 | JGI IMG/M metagenome (GOLD analysis project Ga0123352, IMG submission 89700) | Labiotermes labralis P1 segment gut microbial communities from Petit-Saut dam, French Guiana - Lab288 P1 | ecosystem: Host-associated > Arthropoda: Insects > Digestive system > Gut ...
CTACTACTACTACTACTACTACTACTACTACCACTACTACTACTACCACCACCACCACCACCACCACCACTACTACTACTACTACTATTACTACTACTACTACTACTACTACTACTACTACTCCCACTACTACTACTACTACTACTACCACCACTACTACCACTACTACCACTACTACTACTACTACTACTACTACTACTACTACTACCACTACTACTACTACCAATACTACCACTATTACCACCGCCGCCGCTTATGCTACATAGCGATTCGCTACGGACTGGACATCTGGGGCTTCGAACCGCTGTGGGGGAAAAGGTTTCCTCTTCTGCACATACTTTAAGAATGACCCTGGGGCATGTCCAGCCTCCTGTATAGTGGTTAATAGGGCCCTTTCCTGGGTGTAAAGATGCCGGGGTGCGACGTTTACCACACACCGCCACGTTGTACCGAGGTATATTGCAGTATTTCTGTTGAGGCGCTACTTCAAGCCTGTGGAAGACGAACCGGACAAGTAAGACACGGTGTATGTTTTGGCTGCTCGTTTATGCTTCCTCAGAGCAGAGTTAGCTGAATCGTTGTAGTGGTTCGGCTGTTGGGCTTGACGTCTGAGGGACCGAAGTCTCATTCCGACAGATGCGTGTGATATTTTTGTTCTCAAGTGCCCCAGGATCTTGGCCGGCTACTTCAGTTCCTTTTCAAACGGAAATGCGGTGTCTTTCCTCGGAGATGAAACAGAGTTGACGTGATTCTGTTTACTGCCCACCATGTAGGGATCAGTTTAAGGCTAAGTCTGCAGTGGAAACTTAGAGGCATGACGTAGAATTGTCTCCAGTACGACCCAACACGACTCCGAACAGAACAAACTTGTTGGAACCGACGGAGACGTTTACAAGAGAAGCGAAGTATTCGCGCGAATTGCGCGACATCGCGTTGCTTTCAAACAGGTTCGTTCTTATTTTCGCGAGGCGCAAAACGCTGTGCGCAATTTTATTCAGGATTTTCATTATTGCCATGTTTGTGTATCGGTTCTCATTCTATTAATATTCACAACATTTTATGGTGCTGAGTAAATCTGCGAAGAGTTACGGATGTTCAATTTCGTTGAGTTTACAGAACGTTTTCGGCCAGTATTTATTCTGTTTCTTCCACATCCCACGTTCTGAAAAATATACATCCTTCTAGCAGAATTTACGAATAACTGGAAGTACTTTGTCGGTAATTGGGCGGTGATGCCATAACCAACACCACCCACTTTATTTTGGCTAATTCGATCGCATTCGAGATATATCGACTTGCGCGAGTGTGTACCCACCTAACCTTAACCTAACAATGAGTACAGCCGCACAGTGTATCCACTGGGCCACACGCCTCTACGGCCTGTACATGAGCAGACATTCTTTGCCTTAAAATTTCTTTCTTTCGTCTTAACATTTTCCCACCAAGTAAAGAAAATCGAGAAAAAAACATGGTGCTTTTCGTGACCTTACTGTAGGTAGGGTGGTTATCACTCTCACTTCCTGTTCGTCACTTTCCAATTTCATTACTACGCCTGGAAAATTATTTTTATTACGTTGTTAGTAAGGTAATTTTTGTTAATTCAAAAGTAGAAAATTTTACTCTTTGACCTCTTACAAGTAGCTTATCCGAACAGGATGCTCAACTCACCGAGATTAAAATTGATGTGCAACATAAGACTAAAAATTAAAAAAAATATCAGGAAATTTGAGCAATATGTGGGAACTGAGTAAACAAATTAAGCTACAGAAGTGGTGCACTAGGAGATGGCAAAGAATTTTTTCTCCCACGGTGCAACAGCCCCCTAGTGGGCCAGGGTTTCCTCATTGTCGAAGTTTCACAATCATACTCAGACACACCATATCCAGCAGGACTCCTCTGAACGGGTGAAGATCCCGACGCAGAGACCTATACCTGTCAACTCACAACACTCGCGACAGACAGATATCCATCCACACCCCCGATGGGATTCGAACCCACAATTCCAGCAAGCGAGCGGCTGCAGACCCACGCCTTAGACCGCGAGGCCACTGCGATCAGGTAATAGTAATGATGTAGATAGAGGTAAATTTCTCCTTAGAACAGGACATGAAGGCCCACAGATTGAGTACAGGCAAAGGTCTATTCTTTCTTTAACCTCGGCTCTAGATGGGGTGGTCAGCGCCACGCTCCGGCCGCTTTACCTCCGGGGAAAGACCGGGTACCATTGTATAGGAGGCTGGGTGGGTCTCGGGGCTTCTCTGGACCAGTGTAAAAAATTATTCACCACCGGGATTCTATCCCTGGACCGTCCAGCTTGTAGCGATTTGCTATACCGACTGAGCTACTCCGACCATGTTGATATAGATAACAAATTTATTTATTTCCTAAATACATAATTTAGGATCTTTTATTTAGTCTTTTCTTTTGAAATAAATAAAAAGAAACTAACAAGGAAACGCGAATGTCGCTGGAAATAAAAGCATAGTGTAAAGAAATGTAACAGGGAACTGCTCTTATATTTGGCCATTAGCGATAATAATGGTCAGAAGCTAATAAATCACTACAAAATGTGAACTTTTTTTTGACAAATGTTGTCAAGGAAGACAAAAGAAACACAACAACCAGATTTGAGAATTTGATAACACAATTAAAACCGTCTGGGAAATTGTAAAACTACGAGTAGAATCTGGTAGGAAATGCACTAATGAAGGCGTGTAAGTGCTAAATGGTGGTGGGAAATCCATTAATAATCTAGACGCACTTTATAGATCATTTAAAGCACATTCTGTCATTGGCTGAAAAAATATTACTAGTTATGAAGGTGGTAATAATAAGAATTATAATAATAGCCCGATACATTATTTGTTATTTCCATTTAATTACTTTTCAAATATACAACCAAATTTTTCTACAACTCAGGAAATCGAAAAAACAATATTAACTTTGAGATATACTGCCCTTCTGTTCTTACATATTACAATGAGGTGTCATCGATAAAGATTATCAAATCTCTTATATCTCAAAAAATACATATAAATATGATAAAATCTCTACTGACGTACTCAAAATAAGTTCTGTTTTTATTAGTTCTCCTTTAGGTTTATGTATATATATATATATATATATATATATACACGTCATGCATTTTTATCATTAGGAAAATTTTCTCAGTGCTTAAAATATTCTGTATTTGAAGCGTTATTTAAAAAGTGGTAGAAACTGCATTTATAACTACAGACACGTATTTTTTACTCGCTTTGTTTTCAAAATTGTTTTAAAAATCATGTGTAATAAACTACTTGGACGCTGAAATAATAACAAGATATTAGCTGTGAAGGAATCCGGGTTTATGAAAAATGTAACGGCCGAAAATGGCAATCTGTGAAATAACTAATAAAATGGTAAGTGCTCTAAATAACAATACTGGGAGGAATATCCGGTAATTTTGCTTGAACTTTTTATTTTTTTAGTCATAATATTTTCTTTCCATATTTACGTTTGATCGAATAACAGCAAAGCTAATGAATGGATCAAATACTATCTTAGAAATAGGCATCAAAGATTTCAGGTAAAAAGTTAAACTTTTAAACGTGATACATTTTCAGTTTGTGAGGGTTATGAAACAACGGCGCTGCAAAAGGATCAGTTTTATGTTCATTGTTTGTATACTCTATAGAAATAATTTATCAGTGATTATTAACAGAAAATTAAAATCAGTTTTATGTGCAGACGATAAAGATTTTACGTTCACCAATTCTAAACTTGAAAATGTCAAAACTGATATACAAATAGAATTTGAATATTTAAGTAAATGGTTGAAAGTTATTTCCGTTCAGGTCTGGACAGGACCTTAGGACTCAGGAAGATGAGGCTCCCAGAATTTATGGGAAATCTACACATGAAGATGGTAAGCGTGTCAGTCTTGCTCCAATATTAGAAACGGTTATCACAAATTACCGCTACGTTAACCTGGTCGCTAAGTAACGTAAGTGTAAGGCTATATGATGTGATTTTATAGCGTAAATCAAACACTGTAACTGTGCATATTCTAACTACTTTTCTATTAGTTTGTTTCTAACTTCCAGTTTCACCATTCGATCTCGCATTTTCGAATTTGGCACAAATGAATTAGTAGGAGCGGAATGAAACATTATTCTGATGAATATACACGTTCCACCTAACTTTCAGTTTTTACTGTCCTTGTCCTATAATTTTATCCCATAAAAAGCCATCATTAGTAACTTGACTGGTCAAATGGAGTGAGAATGGGAAGACGAAAAGGAAAGAAGATTTTAAAACGTCCCATTTCAACTAGGAAAACGAAAGACTCAACAAGGTTGGTGATAAATTGCCCTAGAGACAAATGGAGAAGGCGAGAGTTTATTTGTTTCCCAGCGTGAGGAAAGGCATCTAACAAGGCTCAGGGAATTAAGGATGTGGTAAATTACTGCTGTACCTTTGCAAGCAGCATCAACGCATAGCACAAGTTTTGAAAAAGACCTGAGAGGACAAACCAAACACAGAAGCGTGTATGTTCGGATCTCCGCAGTCGACTTGCTTCCCGGCTACAAACACTTTTTGACCTGAGAGTCCTCCTATCCTTTATCCTTAGGAAATGTGAATTGAATTTCACGAAATTAATTAAGGTAAAACTTGATAATTATTTCCACCATTTCACCGTGCATTTTGATATATATTGTCTGTGTTCTGACACTGACAAACACACAGCAGATAATCCAGATCCATCATACACATACTAAGACATGCTTCCAACATATCATAAGGGCAATAAATATAGTAACTTTAGTACGTACAAGGAACTCTCTGAGGATGGTTATATGGGATAACCGAAACATGTAGGAGTGATCAATGTTTTTAGTGTGTTATATTTTAATGTTTTAAAATATCGACATAATTTAAAAGGACATATAAGTGCATAAGTTGGTTATAATAAAGTGAATAGATAATTATTCTTCACACTATTAAGCTTTTGGCGCCGGAATTATTTTTTTAATTTTAGCACACCCTGTATATAAAATTTGAATAATACAGGAACCAAATACGTTAGAATTATGAAACAAACTGCATTTTGAAGAGAAAAAAGCGGAGAATATATACCATGTTTAAAACATTCAGTAACTATATTTGTTGAATAAATATATAAAATGCAACTTTAGAAGTTAGCGGTGCGGTACGACCACTATAGTTGACATTAGGCGTCAAAAGGTTAAAGTACCCAATTTGATAACATGGCAAACAATGAACTAAAACGTAACATTGAGGCGCGTTCCTGCCGCCATTGTTGCAGTAGAAAAGCAACAATACTACATATTCTGAGAGGTTGCTTGTACCCTAAGTTATCCAGCATGCAATGCGCATGCGCTGTATTATATTGTTATCTGTGGCCTGTCTGGCTCCACAGTATTTTTCCACATTATCTAATAAATGTCACGATTTACGAAAAAAAATTTACTGAAAATAAAATGTGTTTCGATTTTCTTTACAAATTTTTTAAAACATTTCTAATAATAAGAAGAAATGAACGAGTATGACCACAAATATACAGCGGCCTTCATGTACAGCACAAGTTATGCCGGTCAGATTGTAATGAAAGTTGAATTTTGTCGATAGATTTTCGAAAAACTAGTCGAATATAAAATTTCATGAAAAACCGTCCATTGGCAACCGAATTGTTCCGTTCACACAGATAGACGTTGTGAAGGATCACGGGAACTGAGTATATCGCTGAACGTAAAAGACGTCTTTGTATCTGTGAGTAATAAAACAAGATGTCGGAGCGTATACAGCGTGTTGTTTGTTCTTGTGATTTCCCCAACAGACGTGACGGAGCTAACAGTAGCTTATTGCAATTTTGCGAACGCGCCTAGAAACTACAAGACCAAATATTCCAAATAGTGTTTTCGCAATTACGGGAAAGAAACAAAGTATAATATTTTCTGACAAGAAATGAATTTGCCCCGTTTTAAGGAAACTTGCTGCTGTTATTCGACGTTAATGTGGAATGTTAATGGTAGTGATATGGCAACTGCGCTCTTCTTGGTTATTATGCAGCGAAATAAGCAAGAGGAAAGCAGTTCTCAGCTACGTAGTGGCGGAAGTAATCATTTACAGTAATGATATATTATTGTAAAAATGGAAGTTTCGGCTACGTCATTTGTCAAATTCGATGCACAGGTGCGTACAGGTGCGTATATATAAGATAGTGGTTTAATTTTTTTTACACCTGAAATAGATCTGTGTTCCTAGGTTATGCTCTCCCACATACATATTATAATATGTAAATAAGTTTCTATTTAAAATTGAGGGCCCGAATCGATTATTAAAAAATGGCCTTTGCTTCTCGTAGGAGAACATTTTTATTTAAACATAAATTTTAAAGTATCCATAAATGAAAAGTACTACCTAAAGTTAGGGAGAACCTACGTTATTTGCATACAGGGTGTTTCGCACAGGGTGTGCCAGACTTCAGGGTGTTATTTTGTGAGACTTTTGAATTAAAAATGCTATAACAAGATACACCGGATTTTCAACTTTTACATCACTACGATGATTGTATATTTGAAGATAATGTACGATATTACAACTGTACGATACTACATATTTTACGACACTACATACTGTACGATACTACATACTGTACGATACTACATACTGCACGACACTACATACTGTACAACACTACATACTGTACGACACTACATACTGTACGACACTACATACTGTACAACACTACATACTGTACGACACTACATACTGGAAGACACTACATATTGTACGACACTACAAACTGTACGATATTACATACTGTACGACACTACATACTGTACAACACTACATACTGTACGACACTACATACTGGACGACACTACATACTGGACGACACTACATATTGTACGACACTACAAACTGTACGATACTACATACTGTACGACACTACATACTGTACGATACTACATACTGTACGACACTACATACTGTACGATACTACATACTGTACGATACTACATACTGTACGATACTACATACTGTACAGTACTACATACTGTACGACACTACATACTGTACGATACTACATACTGTACGATACTACATACTGTACGACACTACATACTGTACGATACTACATACTGGACGACACTACATACTGTACGACACTACAAACTGTACGATACTACATACTGTACGACACTACAAACTGTACGATACTACATACTGTACGACACTACATACTGTACAGTACTACATACTGTACGATACTACATACTCTACGATACTACATACTGTACGACACTACATACTGTACGATACTACATACTGTACGGCACTACATATTTTACGACACTACATACTGTACGACACTACATACTGTACGACACTACATACTGTACGACACTACATACTGTACGACACTACATACTAGCAGTTCGTATGAACTAGCTTGACGCTTACCTGACTGTTTTTTGTAGCGGCACATGAAAGTTGAGATTTATCAGCAAAAATCCTCAAGTAAGAGAGTAAGTTCTGCGGGTAATCTGAAGTCGCTAAACACATAATTGGAAATGATGCAGTTATCAGAGGGGGCATGATTGTTTAGAGAACGTCCGAGATCACTTCAAACAGTGACCACTGTACACGTAACGTGATCCAAATTAACGTTCTTTAGATCATACAATCAAAATTAATGTTTTTCTTTCATTTTGTAACGTCACTACGTTAATTCACACAAGTCACTCGGTAATATACCTACAAATATATGTCTCTCACATTTGGTAACCTCTAACACTGACACCCACACGCGTAATTGTTAAATGTTACACTACATACGGTAGGGTATGTTACAGGACGTATGTTTTACAGTAGGTTAAGGATTGAGGGAGGAATTTCTTTTGTGTTTTTTTTCTATCGTATAAAGTTAAATTTTCTTTATAGACTACAGTTACAAAAAATGGACATGTTGCAAAGTTTTCATTTACAGCTACTAAAATCCGCAAAATTCTCGTCGAGGTAAAACGGTCCATAATCGACATATTGATGTAGCACTTTTTACACAAAATTGCTCTTGCAAACATTCCAAACTTAGCACACCCTTTGTGGAACATCCTGTGTAACACCATACGACTATAAAAATGTTAACAATTGAATGTGGCAAGACACTTGGACATGTGTTAAAAAACGAAATAAACCCTTTTGAAATTAATACCGGCTTGATTGTCTCATTCCATCTTTAAGTACAATAAATGGCACAGCTGTAGTCCTCACAGCGTTGGTGAATAACATTCAGCCGACGTTTCGGAGGTATAAGATTCTACCGAAAATTCGGCAACAATGTATCTGTCGACCTGGAGTAACACAGTAAGAACAATTGAATGTGCTATAAAGAAAGTGAAAGTATGCTTAGGCACGCTATGGACACGCAAACTCTCCTTTGTTCACAAAACCAGTACACATTTTGTATAAGTGACATAGGCGCACTTTTTGTTTCATGAGTGGGAAAGTATAAACAGATAAGGGATAATAAATACGGCGTCTAGACGCAGACGACAGGATACAATACTTGAGAGACATAGCACTCTTTCAACCAGTTCCAAAGTGGAGTGTGGAACCATCTTTGCCACTTTACTCTTTGTTACACTCCACTGCACCCAGGAATGAAAAATTGTGTACACACTTAGAATAAAAGGTTGCATCCGTGATTTTTTTTTCTTACAGTTCGGAATAATAAAATACTCACCACGACACTCATAAGGCATTTTTATATTCACACGATTTTATATTTCAGTAGGCAAGTGTTGAGTTGTGTTGTGTTGTGTTGTGTTGACATTCGCTCGCTAGAATGTTTTGTGCCCCGACAAACGTAACAAATATGTATAATAGACAAAGCAGTGCTTGTTGTTGGCTTGAGGGTTGTCATGGAAACGCGCGTTTTTATCCGTTCATGTATAAGATCAGGTGTAAGAGTGAGAACCAGATGTTTGGTGCTTTAAATATAGTGACCATTAGGAATAAAAAGTACATACTTACAAGACCTCAATTTTTATGTCGAAAAAGTCGTTCTTAAAGTCTTCGTATAACCCAGACTGTTTCTTGGGTCGCGTAAAGTCGCTGTTGTGTCTGGACGTGCTACATGCAGCGCCATGACTTGCAGGTGTCTGTACATAAATATTGGTGAATTAATCTTTTGACGCCTAATGTCAACTATAGTGGTCGTACCGCACCGCTAACCTCTAAAGTTGCATTTTATATATTTATCCAACAAATATAGGTACTGAATATTTTAAACATGGTATATATTCTCCGTTTTTTTCTCTTCAAAATGTAGTTTGTTTCATAATTCTAACGTATTTGGTTCATGTATTATTAATACTTTATATACAGGGTGTGCTAAAATTAAAAAATAATTCCGGTGCCAAAAGGGTAAAGTGCTGTGTACTTTGGTATGTGAAACTTGTTATGTTGTGCTGCAAGGTGTGGACGAATGGTCTTGTTGCTGTTGATCTTCCAGTTCATAAACGAAACAAGAAAATGGGTCTGTTTGACCATGAAGAAAATTCGAATGAAAGTTTTGCTGTCCTTGAGAGGGTGTAGTGGAGTGCGTCGATTTGTTTAGCGGCGTTCTGTCAAGTTACATATCATAAAGCTTGTAATGTGTGGTGCAGGACGGTTACAGATACTTAGGCTGAAGTGAGTGGACTGTACGGCATATCAGAAGAGAAACAAGAGAAATGCAAAAGCTAGGCGGTTTTCACCATAAAAATTCCGAAGGAGAGAAACTACAGAGACAACTTACTGATAAATGGGGAGGATAATAATAAATGTAATTTTAGAAAAATAGATTAAGATCTTACTTATGTGCTTGAATTTTCCAAGCATGGTGACGGATGACACGTTGGTTTGAAGACGGTGGTGAAGTCTTCAGTAAACTTTAGGTTTCTGTGACCGTGCATCGTGAGCAAATTGTGAAATGAGAGAGAAAAAACCAACAAGATGCAACAGATGTTTATTTTTAACAATATCTCAACATGTTTCGGGCATCATTATGCCCATCTTCAGGAAAACAAGGCGTATTACTGCATGTGGTGTGCTGCGCTGGTTCTGCTGGATGTGGTTGGTAGCGGTTGTGGGGCGCTGCGTTATGGGGTGCGAGCACTGTGAAGGTTACTGTTCGACTCACAGTGCTCACACCCCAC
>Ga0123352_10021804_pt1 | contig 10208 bp, 7 predicted proteins | sample TergutLab28metaG_FD_89700 | JGI IMG/M metagenome (GOLD analysis project Ga0123352, IMG submission 89700) | Labiotermes labralis P1 segment gut microbial communities from Petit-Saut dam, French Guiana - Lab288 P1 | ecosystem: Host-associated > Arthropoda: Insects > Digestive system > Gut ...
AGCCTACACAACACAACAAGTACTCGCTAGCTCCTGAAGATGGACGTATTAACGTCTGAAACATGTTGAGCAATATATAATAAAGCAAGTGTCATCTAGTTGGTCAACCTTTATTCAAATTATCACTGTAAATTTAGGGAAACATACCAACGCACAAATATAGCGTACTCTGACGGAGAATTCAGAATTCTTGTTAACGTTAATGCAGGTTGATATAATGTTGTTCTCAGTGGATCAGCTGCAGTCTTTAGTGTATGGATAATCTGTTTTAACACTTAAAACATCTACATTCTGCGCAGAAAAGTGCATTAACGTGTTTCGTATGATTCTTACAACAGACGGAGATTTTTTGCCCAAAGATTACTAGGAGGTTCGTCTTTGAGATACGCACGCCACGTTTCCATGTAATGCAGGAGCTGAATTTTTAGACATCACCTAGAAAGATTTTAAGCAAAGAACATAATTTGTTCTGTTTCGTTTGTGTAACAAACCGACCATTTTCGTTTCCAAGTGCAGTGATTTTTTTTGTTAAAAAAATACTGCAATACCAAAACACGTCATTATACACTTGCGCATTCTATACGAATCATCTTCATTGTCACGTTTTACAGGTTCTTTTATACAAGCAATGCAAACGATTTAAAAAAGAAAAAGGCCGATAAACTTTCTTTGGCATTAACGTCCCTGTTACTGCGCAGCGGATCCCAGTGGCCGTGCAGTTAATCTAAGGCGTGAGTCTGCGTCCGTTCACTTGCTGGGATAGCGGGTCCGAATCCCGCAGGGGTCGTGGAAGTCTGCTTCTTGTGAGTGCTGTGTGTTGTCAGGTAGACGTCTCTGTGTCGGGCTGATCATTCACGCAGAGGAGTCCTACCAAGTGTTGTGTGTCTAAATGAGTGTGATCGTGAAGCCTCGATAAAGAGGAAACCCTGGCTGTTGCGAATGAAAAAACTACTGCGCATATATATTTACATATTAATAAACTATATATAAAGTAATGAATTCTCACCAGTACATTGTCGTCATTTGTCAAATTTACGAATAGTAGAAGAGTATAGAAAAGTATGGATTTCTTCCTGTAAAATATTTGTGGTTTGCTTCCACATACGTTCCTCTAAATCGAATTTGCTTGACATCCGTGCTACATTCACAGGTTCTAGATAAGTAGCATCCAGCATGGATCTGTCTGCATTGCTTTACAGTTTTACCTTACTTCGTGAACACAAAGTTCCACCCGTATCGCAGTATGACGTCCGCCTCTAGATTCGCTTGGCTGGTTATCCTATCAATCATCACCCTATCACAGGGCGAAAGGGAAATCCCTTCCTGTTGGCCCTCTCATCTGACGAGAAGATCCATTCACCCGTGTTAGGCGGATAAGGGGCCAGAAATTTTGAAGCCTACAATTACAGGCTTTGCAAACAACGTACAAAATTAAATATCGCTCTCTCTCTCTCTCTTGAAAGACAACACAATTTAATTTCGCAGTTAGCAATGAAATGTTCTTACTTACTGCAATGAGAACTTCAAATCCCACATAAACATGCCTGAAAATAAAACATGTCATAAACCAATGAACATCAAAAACAAAAACAAAAAAACTTTTATGATAAGAAAAACGTAAACTAAATTGAGAGGCGTCGAAGAGCGTTCTTCGAAGTTGTGACAATGTACAAATATGTGGGAACGACACTAGAAAGTCGGAATTGCATACATGCAGGAATTGAAGAATGTTTTTACTCATTGATATCTAAGAAACATGAAGATCCAAAAAAGGCAATTTTACCTGCTGTTTTTTTATGGTCGTGAAACATTATCTCTTACATGAGGGAAGAGAATAGGCGGTGTGTTTGAAAACAGAATGCTGAAGATTTTTGGGCTTAAGGGTGAGGAATTAGCAGCAGACAGCAAGACAACTGCATACTGTGAAGCTGCATGGTTTGTATTCTACACCAAACATTACTGGGGTGAGCAAATCATGGAGAATGAGATGGACAGGGCATGTGGCAACTATCGGGGAGTGAAGTGCGCCATACAGGATTTTGGTGGGGAAGCCTCCAGGAGGAAGAAGCCTTGTAAGACTTAGGCTTACATGGGAGGATAATATTAAAGTGGAGGTTAAAGCAATAGAATGGGATGGTGTGAACTGGCTCAGTACGGGGGCCGGTGCCGGAAATTTGTGGACACGTTAATGAAATCTTCAGTTTCAATAAAATGCGCGAGTTTTCTTTACTAGTTGAGGAATTGTTAGTTTATGCAAAATGAATTTTTTTTCGACGGAGTTGGTTGGTTACTTGGTAATGCTTATCAACACAACCCTACCTTAAGGTATAGAGGGATTCCCGTCCTGTAGACACTCTAATCTCCGGAGAATGTGCATTCATCAGTGCTGGGCGGGTAAGGGCCAGAAAAAGTTTGAGGTATTAGAAACAACTAATATAATTACAGATTACGGTCTTCTGGAATGTGACATAGCGTAGTTCGATAGGTCACAGGGTAACACTCGTAGCCACTGGGATCGACGCCTCCAATCTAACACAACGTTTTCTAAAAACTGAATATAATGCAATAAGTGTCAACATCAAAAACTATTTCCTTTTTCGAAAACTAACTTCATTAAGTTATGTGAAAATGTTGTCAGAGTATATATTCGTTTCAGAATTCCCGTAACATTGGCTATACGACTAGCGTGAACACATTTCAATTACACATACCAATTTATTTACCCCGAAACATAAATCGCAAGCAGCAGCCAATTTACTGCTGTGAAATCTGGAATTTAGAAAGGATTTTGTATTTTATTTGCTATCAGAGTTCTTTCTGTTTCGTTCAGGCGAATATATCGGTGGATTTATTCGACTGCTTCAATCAAGCGCCTGCCGACAATTCATGTGCGAGGAGCAGGAATGAGTTGTGGGTAGGAAGCTAACGTGTTCCGTGTACCGTATTTCATATCCTGTTCTAATGCGAGAAACAAGGATACCACAAAATCTTTGTAAACAACCAACTTGACGCACAATTCTTTTTCATTTATGTTTATTTCTGTTCACTACATGTTTCGAACAGCCATATGTCCATCATCAGAAGAATTAATTGTATCAATACGACATTTGGTGTATGTCACTCTGTGTAGAAGACCGTCTAGTATGCAGGTTTGGATTGATCCAAACCTGCATACCAGACGGTCATCTGCACAGAGTGACATATACCAGATGTCGTATTAATACAACTAATTCACCTGATGATGGACACATGGCTGTCCGAAACATGTACGGAATAGAAATTAACGTATATAGAAAAGAACTGTGCGTCAAGTTGATTATTTACAATGATTATAACGAGATTCACGGTCAACAAAACATATACCACAAAAGTATGACACAGTCGCCGCCTCTTTACGGCACTGTTATGTCAAGTTACCTGAGGTTTATTTTGTGTACGCGACATTTCGGTACATGGTTTTACTCTCTTATGTAAGGAATTGCTTCTTACTGTACTCACATCGTCATCGTCATCTTCTTCGTCGTCAACGTCGTTGTCATCATCATCATCATGTCAAAAATGTACCAAACACAAAACTACCATCTTATCTGTTTGGTGAATACTAGTGACATTTAAGGTAGAAATGTGGGTAATTCAGCTAACTAAAGTTTAATATATGAATCAGAGGAGACTCAAGATTGGACTGCAGCATTCAAAGGACGGTGGAAGAGATTAGTTGAAGATGTAGGTTCTTAGCCGACACAGATTTTAGTAGGCCTGTTTGTTGAAGCTAAAGAGACCATAAAGAAGAAAGTATTCGGAAAGACTGAAGAATAAGCTCACTGATAAAATCGCACCTGAGATTAATGACCATTATATAAAGTAGACACACAGGAATTGTTCGAGTCTCAACCGAAAGTATTTTACTTCGATTTAGTGACACAAATCTGTGACCCGTTGGACGAAACGCTTTGAAATTGCGGAAGACTACGCAGAGAAATAACCGTGATTTTTATCAGCACTTACAATAAAGTACCGTTTAATTTTTTCACGTGAAGTAAAGTCGAACTCGGTTATAACGACACCGGTTTATGCGACACCTCGTCTATAACGTCATATATTCTGTGGTACCAATTAATTCCTCAATGTTAACCCAAATATTGCACCCATCGGCTATTAAATAACTTGCTTATGGCGTTATAGCAGAGTTCGATTCTACTTTCCTTTCATCACCGAAAGAGTAAGTTTTTTCGTGGGGGTGGGGGGGGGGCAGAGGCCATTCCATTGTGTAGTAACAAAATTGTATAATGTATTATATACTGTCAATACACAACAATAAATCAGTACAGTGACATTATATATACAGTCAGGTTACATTACGGCAACATGTTTCGACCGTAAACGGTCGAAACATGTTGCCGTAATGTGATGACTGTATATATAATGTCACTGTACTGATATATTGTTGTGTATTGACGGTATGTAATACATTACACGAAAGAGTAAGTACTAGAATGAAAATTGTTTGTTAACACAATTGGGATTCCAAAAAATATTGAACGGTAATGCAATGAGTTTTGACTCTGTACGGAAGAGACAGTAATGACCTGCATCAATCTCTCTTCATGCGAAGTAATAAAGTCTGTCTCAGGAATACCGCGCATAATACATCTCGACTTGTAGTAACTGAATAGCCTCATGACATTGACGAGAGGTAAAACTGGCTCTACCGACTGAGTTTTTGCATTCATGAATCCCTTTCCACTGCAGATAAGAACACAGTCCCTTAGAGGCAGATTACCCCGAACTCTGCACTGTGCAAATAGTAATTGGAGTCGAAAGTAGATCAGAATATTATGCAAAACCCGATTGGCAACTGGCGGGCTTATCCATATCAGATTTACTAAAAAAAATCTGTTGCATTTGTAAGGTGTATCGTTTTCCATAAAGATTTAAAGCACACACTAAGCAGTGCAGAATTATAAACAAGTTAGGAAATGTGCGCACAAATTAAACGACGCGCTCACTCTCTTTGGTTTAGTTGTTTCGAAAACAGAAGCACATACTGAAGAAACTTAGGGGGTAAAATATACTTTTCCTCGAAAATATGATTCGAAATAGTTGAATAAAGAGAGACCAACTTGATGTCACTTGCTTTATTATTTCATTATTTAATGCTCAACAAGTTTCGGATGTTAACACATCCATCCTCAGGAGCTTGCGAATTATTTGTTGAGTTATAATAACTCAATAAATAAGTTGCAAGCTCCTGAGGATGGATGTATTAACATTCGAAACATGTTGGAGCATTAAATAATGAAATAATAAAGCAAGTGACATCAAGTTGGTCTCTCTTTATTCAACTATCAAGATGATGCACGGTCCAATAAACATATGGTTCGAAATATTTTCCCTTCCGGCGGATTACGTTCGAGATGCTAGCTTAAACGTGTGACAAAATGGTAAATGTAAAATTGTCCCTGTGCGCACCATGAAGTTATATGGGGGTGTGGAGTTACAGCTCCGGTTATTCTTAGTGAAGGCACTACGAAGAAGTTACTGGTCATCTTGACTCCTAAATCGAGTTTGTCTTTGAGAAAATACGGAGCCTTCCTTGAATAAGAGGCGGGGCGATCCCTAACACCGGGCTGGGTGCTTTGAGGAAGACAAAATCCCTGGCCCCTGTCAGAAATCGAAACACGGCTCTTCGGTTGCGCGGACTGTAGCCTAGTCACTATAAAGAAACACACCTGCGTCTGACAAATTGTGTTGCCGCTGATCGCCTTTGAGAAAGAAAAAGTGTCATCACGCATTAGTAAAATTTTACGATAATTTTCTGAAAACACGCTCACCATTTCTGGAACCCTTAAGAGATAAACGGAGAGTCGAAGAGATAGAAGTGGTAAATAGGCTAAACTTTGTAAAATCCGATTGCAAATGTCACAAAAATGACGTTCGGAATAAATCTATTATCCGGCACTACATGTACTATTAGTTAAGCTGTTCAAATATTGCTTTAATATTTTGTGGCCATTAGGAGCCAATGCAGACCAGTGGGCATACAGACTAGGCCACGGACTGGATGACCGAGGAATCGTGCTTTGATTCCCGATTGAAGCAACATACTTTTGTTTCCTCAGAAGCGTTCAGACAGATTTTGCGATCTATTCTGCTTCCTACGCACTTATTAGCTGTAAGAGGACGCATTTCGTTGGAATAAAGAGCCGGAGAGTGAAACTGACCCTTCACCTACATCTAGTGCCGAGGATAAAAATGCGTGGAGTTATATGTCCATCCCCTATACACCTTCGTGGCGCGGTGCTTAATTAAGCAGGGAGGAACTTTAATTTCACTTTTGCCCAAGAAAATCCGCATCTTCCTCGCACTGGTAGATCGTCCAAAACAATTTCAGTGATAGAAAGGTGAAAAGGCGACCAGCGATATTGCTAGAAGGTATAGGGTTCTGTAAACAGGTCGTGCATTGTAGTGAGGTACAGCTGTGCCTTTGCTTAAATGACAAATCCTGAAGACGTAATGAGAAGTGGAGATAAATTTCCACGCATTCTTAACGTTGACATTGATGGAAGTAAGTGGGCCGTCTTCATAATCCGACTACACTTCCGAAGAAATCGCTGCTGGTACCATTGTGAAGTCGGATGGGACCCACAGCTGGGTGGAAATGGTGGACAGTAAAAAAATTGTTTGCTACTGCCGAAGGTCTAAGCCCCTTCGCCCAAACCTAAAGTCCTTAATTCTCTGACGCAATTTTCCTGTTGCAACACAAGTCGATGGACTTTAGTACGTCTCATTTACAATCGGCGTAAATAAATCATACTCAATGCTTTATATTATGTTTATGTGTGCAGTTTCAAATAACTACAACACCGTTAGTACATTTGTATGTTTGAATGTATAGATTTCAATACACTATCTTTCTGACATGATTCTTTAAAACTGGGTTGAAGTTGTTAAGTTTATGAGTTTTATGTATAACATCACGAAACTGTAGACTAATTTCAGCAAATTACAAGCTGACTTTGTTCAGTTTTATACTTTGCATTGTAAATATTAGCATCTGTGGCGACAGATATTTTGTTTGAACTGTTTTGTTCAACGTTATCGGTTTCTAAGATTGCATACGGTCTAAGGTAGATAAATGAATGAGTATGGATCACTGATAAGGATATACTGACATGGTAAATCCGAAGTACTCAGAAACCTACTTGAGCCATGTGCCCCTTTGCCCATCACAAATCGCACATGGGCTGCCCTTGCACTCAAAACGGGGTTTTGTCTATAGTGTTAAAACTGCAGCGAAGTTTACTTTTGGTATTTCTGTGCCAAAAGCAGCGTTATCAAGAGCCATACCAAACATTTTTTCTGGAAGAGCAAAGTCCAAATTTGTCGCTCTACTGCCAGGACAGCAAAATCCTCACTTGTCGTTTGGCGTGGCCCTGTCATTAACGTCAGACCCAGGGCTCTGTGACTGACTGACGTAAAATATGCATTGCCGATACCCCTACATTCCCACGTTACACTTCAGTACTTCACACAGTAATAATGTGCAGGACGTCGATGACTTGACAATGGATGCAAGACCAAAAATATGTTGGTATAATATTTCTGAGGGAGAAAACCAATTTAGACCGTTATTTCACACAAGGACTGCGTAAATGTACGATGGAAAGAGGGTCTCGAATGGCTGGCAAAATAGTCGGATTTACTGCCTTATTAAATCCAAAGATCAGAGTCCTTGAATAGCTCAAGTCCGTCAGCAGCAAATTTTTACGTTTTTGTGCAAACTGAAGGTTCATTACTGAATTCACAACAGCGCGCCCCTGGACCCTAACCTGATCAATTTTAACCGTCTAATATCCCATGGCAACTACACACTTCATTTGCTGTAAAATTTGAAAAATCTGTATTTTTCTCATAGAGAATTTATTTGCTTTTATCGATAAGAAAAAAACAATCGTTCGATAGGTTTTCTTTCATGTTCGGCCACTAAGTGTCTATAAGAATCTAATAATTATTAAAAGACTCAATTTCTAATTGGTTTAGATTTGCTATTAATATTAAACTATCTTTTTAATAAATGTAGTCCGAAGTCGCTCTCAAACGTAAATAACTGAATATTTAGCCTTTAGAGATGAAAATTAAACTGAATTATACCAATGATATAGTTCGTAACCGCATTAAAAAATCTTAAAGTTTTTCATGTCTGTGAATTAATAAGAATTCACATACTAAAACCAATAAATGTAGTAATGTTAAAGTTGTATTTTTTACACACAATTTGCCATAACTCCGACGTGTTTCTATCTTGATCATCATGAACATCAATACAGTCTATATACGAGGTTTATTCAGAAAGTAAGTACCGTTTCGCTGTAAAAAAATTGAGTAAGATTTCGTATAAAATTTTATTGTTATCAGATCCTACTTTCTTCAGACTATTTTTGCACATATTCGCCGCCATTATTGAGGCACTTATCGTAGCGAGGCACAAGTTTTTGTATACCCTCCTCATAGAATGCGGCCGCCTGCGACCCAAATGCCTACTGACAATGTCATAGAGTGGAGTCCTTGAAATCTGAGGAAAGTGCAGGGACAGATCAGAAATTGTGAAACGTCTGTCGTCACGCACTCTTTCGTTGACCTTACGCACCAAATCATCGTTCACCAAAGAAGGACGCTCACTTCGTGTCTCATCGTGCACGTTCTCTCGTCCTTCATTGAACATCCGAACCCATTTCCTAACAATGCCATCACTCATCGCATTGTCACCATAAACTTGACAAATCTGGTGATGAATCTCACTTGGTAGCACATTCCTAGCGTTCAAAAAACGAAATAAAGACCTATTTCACAGTCGGCGGCCCCTTCAATTGTCTTAAACATGTTTAACGCACAGGAACAAACATAAACATAAAACCAATTTCACGAAATGGCGTCTGTGGCTTCTCAATTGATAGAGGAATTCACTGCACATGCGCAAAGTGACAGTCTCGAGGATACGCGAGCGATATGGGCCGACGGCACTTACTTTCCGAATAACCTACATAAAATCATAGATAAACTATTAAGTACATTAACTGTAACCATAAAATGTTCGTAGTTGTTATAAAATTCGCTTGTATTAGTGTAGAACTGGTCCGTTAAAAGCGGAGGTTGTAGTTTAATATGTTTTTAAAATGGATCATATCAGGTGGATATCACGTTTATGTTATGGTAGCCAAAACAGTCCACTTCACACTCACCCATCCGGTTCTCTTCAATACTGTGTTGGCTACAAAATATAAACGTGATATCCTCCTGATATGAACCATTGTAAAAACATATTAAACTATAACCTCCGCTTCTAACGGACCAGTTTTATATCGCTACAAACGAATCATATAATATCTACAAACATTTTATTCACAAATTTTAATGTCATTTGACGGTCCATTTTTATATAGGCTTTATTGATTCTAGTGACTCCCTGAAGATGATCAAGATAGATCGAAACATATGGAGTTACGACAAATTGTGTTTAAAAAAATAAGTTTAACATTAGTGCATTTGTTGGTTTTATTGTGTGAATTCCGCATTAAACACTTTCCATATCGGTTATAAAAACCAGTCAGTTTAAGTTGTATAGAGAGGTGAAGCCTATCTATTCTGGTAACAACACAAAACACATAAATGCACCGCCTGGGCAGAATTTAGAAATTCTTAATGTTATGTCTAACGATACCTGAAGTAACCACTAGGCACAAAGAGTTATATCTGCGATTAAACACTGCTGCTAGATTCGATCTTGAGTTACTAAGCCCATAATTATTGGATCTGTTTTCTTGGGGGGCCTGAGGATGACCGACTAGGTCGAAACATGTCGCCCTGACATATATACCATTGTATATAAAATAAAAGTTGTGTTATTGACTGACGGATAGTATTTATTTTTATGCAAATCCCATAACCTATGGGTGCGAAACTTGGTCGCTGACATTGCGGGAGGAAAGGAAGCTGTGGGTGTTTGAGAAAATGGTGTTAAGAATATTTGGACTTAGGAGGGATGAGGTAACGGCGGAATAGAGGAGATTGCATAACGAGGAGCTAAATGATCTGTACTCCTCACCCAATATTGTGCGGGTGATAAAATCGAAAAGAATGTGATGGGCTGGGCATGTGGCGCGTAAGGGTGAGGGTAGGGGGGTGTAGAGGGTCTTGATGGGGAAACCGGA
>Ga0123352_10021805_pt1 | contig 10208 bp, 7 predicted proteins | sample TergutLab28metaG_FD_89700 | JGI IMG/M metagenome (GOLD analysis project Ga0123352, IMG submission 89700) | Labiotermes labralis P1 segment gut microbial communities from Petit-Saut dam, French Guiana - Lab288 P1 | ecosystem: Host-associated > Arthropoda: Insects > Digestive system > Gut ...
CAGAAACGTAATACCAGTCAGATATGAATGTCTTCTACAGTGACAGCAAGACAGATCTAAAGCTACGATGTGACTACTGTATAATATTCCAGCTATTCGTGGGTGCCCAAGACATTGTCACTAGATTGACGGCTGTATGTTGCATGTTACTACCCCAGAACCCCTACATATTGCCCCAGCACTACAAGAGGCATGTCTGTGGGCCCTCCTGCAGCTGTAAACATCGATTTTTATGGATATCTCTGATTTTTTAGCATTAGTTTTGTCTGAATTATATGGGTGCAGTACGTCACTGGCAACCTTTCTGATCAACAACTAGAGTTCGTTTCATAGGCAAGTGTTGATATTTCAACCCACAGTGAACCCCAGTGCAAGCTCTAAACAAAGATATCAGTGTCTAAACCATATTAGTCAGCTGGGACAAAATGCGCAGTTACCTTGTGTCAACTTATAAATCGGGGTTTGTGGAGGGGTTTAGGAGTTGGAGGGAGTACATTCTGGTGCCATAAAGAAATCCTGACCTTCAGGTTTCCTGCTGCTTAGCAAGTCACCGTATTTTATCGAAAAGGAGGGAACAGAATTCCTCCGAACTTCGACACACTGTTTGCGACATCTTTTTAAGTCTTTTGGCAATTTAAAGGGCTCACTGTGCGACATCTATAGAAGTCATTCGGCGTTAAAGGGCTAATATTTCAAATAAACTTACACTTACATGGGACAGAACATTCTTCATGCAATTTGATATTAATGTTGAAACATTTATTACTTTAAATATAGGTTATTATAATAAAATAATTGACAAGGTAGTTGTCACTTGGCCTGCAACTTGCCCCTCTGGATCCTCATTCCTTGGTTCTGTTGCTTCTTTTACGTAAAGATAATCATTTCCATTCGTGTGTTGTTGCCTGTGAAGTTACATAAAATGCATGTATCTGATGAATACTTAGGTGTTTTCTGTAGAAACTTTCACATACTTTTGAAAGAGCAAAAGTTTTGGTCAACAATCTAAAAGAACGTCAACTACTAGTTTTGTTGTGCTCAGTGGTTGATTGAACATCATCTTGTTTGTGGTGCAGTTCCCAGCATGGACAAGGTCTCATTAAGTTCTCATGAAGAGGGAAAGCTTAATTGTGATTATCATGACATAAGTCATTACGGGTTATGTATACATTGTATTGCTATTTGTTGCAATGCCATGTTCAGAAATAGTGTGATGTATTGTAATAACGTGTAGTTTGTTTGCACTCTGAACAAATTTTATTAATGCTTCATTTCAGGTAATATAAGACAAATTATTTTGAGGAATTATTTGGACATCAAGATGGCAAACATAACACTGCTAATAATGAAGTATTACTACTTTTCTTTCTTTTCATAAAACTTGTTTCTGCTTTTAATGATGTTTGATTTCTTGATGGAGGAAGTAACAGCAGGCTGGAGAAGAGTGCATACTGAGGAGCTTCATGATCTGTACTCCATATGAAATATTATTAGGATGACTGAAGTAATCGGTTTACTTTTATTTGACGGGACGAGCCCAAGGGCATCTATTTCTTTGTTGCTGCCATTATTGTGTGAGTGCTGCAACTAGTGCAATCAAATATGTCCAGATTAACTAGTCTTTATGAATAAATGTATTAAGTCATTTTGACTTGTGTTAACTGCAGTGGTGTCTTGTCAGTCACTGACTTCGCCGTGATTTATCTTGTCTGATTTGGTGTGTGCTCACTCTGATTGCAGTTTTGTAAACCAATTAGTAGGGTGTTTAATTCTCTTTTCATTAACAGATAAGTTTGAAGGCAGAAATGGAAGTGGCAATGAAATTATTAGAAAAAGATATTCATGAAAAACAGGATACAATAGTATCATTGCGAAGGCAACTGGATGATATCAAACTTATCAACTTGGAAATGTACAAAAAACTTCAGGTAAGGATGGAATTGAGTATTGGTTCTTATTTGTGAAAAAATCAAATAACATTGTAGTGACAGATTTGTAGTAGAAAATTTCTATTGTGCTTACTTTGTACATTGATAAATATATACTTGAATTAGTATACCTTGTAGTATATAAAGTTGTGAGGTTTTTAAAAAGAACTCATTAACATATGAGTGATGAGGCTGTAGTTTCTCATTAGGATAGAGACTGTTTGTTTTGTCATTTGGATATCTTTTTTTGCATTGTGTGTGTTTCTTTCTCTGTTGTTAATCTCATAGGTTTTATAAGTTGAGGTTTATTTTTTTTCTGATTATAGTGAAGAAAGCATACCTAAAATTAATGTTGTTGTTCATGTATCATACTCTGTCATTCAATTTTTAGGAATGTGAGCAAGAGTTGACCCAAAAGGGTGAGATGGTGACACGTCTCCAAGCCAAAACAAGCCAAATTGGTCAAATCCTCAACAACTTAGAAAAGTACAATCATTTGTTGAAAGATGCCGAAAAGGGGGGTCACAACTCTGCAAAGGGAAATCAGACCAAAAAATAATAATTCATATCTCCGTATGTTTGGTTTGCATTGGATTTATGTGCAGTGTTTCCCCCTCGCAGGAAATGTGTATATGAGTTGCTTTAATTATTGAGTTTCTTATTATGTGATTTTATGAGCCACTCATAAATTATATTGCAGGAGTGTGAGAGTTCGCTTAAACACAAAACTGAACTTATCAGCAAACTGGAGGCTAAAACATTTGCTATGACTGACACTATACAGAAACTGGATGAAAAGTAGGTACTGTCTGTTGTTTTTTTGGTGTTTCCACATTGTAGCTCGTGGACAAGGATAAGAAATAGACACAGATTTTAAAACAACAATTATAAAGGACTAAATTTTTTGGATTGTGTTCATCTAGGTAGAAAGGTGTTTTGAAACAGGGAACCTGGTTATAAAATATACACTTTGAATTATTTTGAAAGACTTGCATAAATACTTGCACAATTAACAGTTTTTCTTTGAATGGTGCTTGATGTCTACTACCACAGTAGCCTCTTTGCTTCATATCTTTACTTGCTGCGTGTTGTAATCAGTGTATTTTCTTTGGAAGAAAGGGTGGCAGTAATCATGAAGTAGTTTAGGTGACTCTATACCCATTAACAGTCTACTGTTCCTTAAAAAAAGAAAGGGCTGGCACTGGATACCACTACATGTTGCCAAAAAAGGAAGCACTGGATACAATAACTGGCAGGTTACTTTTGCCTTGAAAATACACTTTGCAATATACTTGTGTTAATATTCATATGCGGTGAATGCATATAAATAAACCAGACTGAAAATCAACATTAATTCTTGTATCAAATTTGTCAAGTCATGGATTAGTGTAATACCTACAAATACTTCTTGTTTTCAGTGGCATGTATGAACTGTTTTATACTTAAAAGACAACCACATGCCATGGTGTATGATTTGAAAGTTTTATGTAATTAATGTGTGGATTACTGAGAAAAAGTATTAATGTTGGAGATATTGGCAAACCTTCATTACAGGCCACCACATAATAATGCAATATTTGTTACTATATAAGTGTTTATGTACCATAATATTTTTAGGACAATGAATTTTAAATATTTGTTTCTTGCACTGTCAGTACTAAGTAAACTTACACATGTTTATTGCTTGTAAAAAGAATTGTCAAATAAAGTATATTTGTGAAGAATATGTTCATGTTATTCAGCAAATGATTTGTAGTAAGGTTGATAAAATGTGTTACATATACCTTTTATTATTTTTTATACTTGTTTCAGTTATTTATTTTTTTTATTTATTTTGGTTGCCTGTTATGCAGGTTTGCCATTATTTTCATTATGTCCATTGCAATTTGTTTTGGAATTTTCACTGTAACTGGGGTAGGTAGATGCTCAGCGGTGTGACCTCCCAATTTGTATAGGTAATGAAGAATAAGAGAATGTCACTGGGGCAGGCTCTGCTTGCATCCCTATAAGTGAGTTAATTAGCCAGCGATAGAGAGGACATAAAAAGATACTTGATTATACATGATATTTCAATTTGGATGTGCCTTTTCTATTTTAAATGTTTACATACTAGAAATTTATGTGGTATGCCCTTAAAATCTTCAGAAATACCATCTTTTTTGTTTTTATTTTAATTTTATTCTAATTATGTTGTTTGTTCTATGTTTGGTTTTTGTTTCCCATTCCCATTCCTGTTCCGCTGTGCTGGTGTGAAATCAGATACAAGCAGTGTGAAAGTGAACGGACAGCAGCTGAGGAATCGTCTCGAAAACTTGGGCAGCAAATTGCAGCAAAAGAGGTGCAGAATTCTAGCATCGAAGGTGATCTTAGAATAGAGAGGGAATGGCGGACGTCTCTCCAAGAAACAATGGTGAAAGACAGAGACAAGATATCTCAGCTTAACCAAGAGCTGGCACAGCTGAAATCAGTAACATCTGTAAGTTTTTTTTTTTTTTGTAGTTTCTTCCAGTTTCTTCTGCAGTAATTTGTATGAAATGCCACAATTGCTGTGGTTTTTCTGCCTCTATGACTGCTGAAAATATCCATTATTACTGATGAGAGAAAGTGAAAAGGTAAAATTGACCCTATGCATGCCATGATGGCATGTATGGGGAGCTGAGGAATGGCTACACTAATTCTTAACCTGGGCAATAGACAGAGGTGAGCGGTCATGTTCATGCCCTGACTGCTTGACTCTCAGGAAAGAGCCCCCAATACCCATTGAATAGGAGGATGGGTTGGCCCTAGAGCCAGTCTGGATGTTTTGAAGATCAGATCTCTTTGCCCTACTAGAATTTGAGCTTTGAATCATCCAGCTCGAAGCCTAATTTCTGTACTGACTGCAATCACATCCCTTCCTTTATTGGTAATGCAGAATGAACAAAAATGCATTAAGTTAAGTGTGAAGTAGGCATTCTTTTTCATGATAAAAGTCTCTTGGCAGAAATATGTGTCTTTGCAAGAGGATTACTACCAGCTGAAGGAACAATGCATGGAACATGAACAGACATTGGAAGAACTTGGTAATCAGCTGAGCATTTCAAAGCTTCAAGTAGCAGACCTCCAGGAGGAAGCAACAAGGAGTATTACAAAGGGGGATGGACAGTGGGCATCAGACAAGGAGGTGACTCACTGTAAAGGCTGTAACAGGGAGTTTAACATCACACGAAGACGGGTAAGCAATTTGAACAATGTAAGGAGTTCATGATACATTGTGGTGAAACTTATTACTACATATATAATAAAAATTGCTTGGGAGGCCAGGGCTCAACTACAGGCTGTAGTGCCATTGAAAGAATGAATAAAAATTACTACTGTGATGGGGGCTGATCCCAGTGGTTGTGCAGTCTAAGGCTTGGGTCTGCCTGCATTCGCTTGCTGGAACTGAGGGTTCGAATCCTGCCAGGACATGCATGTGTGTCTGTAGTGAGTGTTGTCTGTTGTCAGGTAGAGGTCTCTGCGTCAGGATGGTCACTTGTCTGGAGGAGTCCTACTGAGTGTGGTGTGTTTGACTGTAATCATGAAGCCTCAATAGTGAGGAGGCCCTGGCCCATTAAGGGTTGTTGTACCATGAAAAATAAAACTATGATGGGAATTTTAGCTGGAAAACTATGTCAGGGCATATATGATTTGTAGAATAATACATCATATTTGCTACTTTTTGAGTATGAAAGGATTACACTGAAATTTTTGAGAGTGAGGTATGATGTAAAAATTGTCATCAGAGAAGAGGAATGACAGTTTTGTTCCAGGCACATACAGGGTCAGTAAAGTAATGGGATTGATGCTTAGTTGGTGCCATGTAGGAAACAGAGATGTATTTTCTAAATGAGACTCTTATGATTCCATTTATTAGTATCTTCATCACTGACATGTGGGGAACAAATCAGTGAATTACAGTTCACATAGCAGTAAATGGGCACTTAATTGTGTCTGTTTATTACTTCACAACTTTTTATATACATTGTTTTTATATCTGTACTCTTTGATTTGGTGTCTGAAGGGTAGCTTGAAAATGGAGGCCACACGTTCCTCTGAAACATTGTTGCTTGGATGGGAAACTAAGTGGTAGTATTCCAGGAGACTAAAAGTTTGGTGTGCCTCAGGGTGTTTCTCTTTGTTGGAGCAGATTTTTTTCAGTTAATTTAAAGAGAGAAAAAAGAAAAACATTATATAATGGTGCAATTTTTGTTTGTATATTTGCTTATTAATGCTTAATATCAGTATAAATCATTGCTTGATTTTTGATAGACTTATTGAACCATTGACAACTGTCGCGGTCCTATGGTTACTGGGTAATTTGGTTCGGAACTTGATTTAGTGCTAGGTCAACTGTCATGCACATAGTTGACCATCCAGTGGGTATGATGGGTAAGTTGGTAAGGTTGTTTCATATATGTGATAAATGTGTGTAATGCTAAATAGGAAGAGGGTGGAACTAGTACTGGCTGCCATGCACAGTTGTTGCCAGTCTGTTTGTTATTTCTGTTGCTCATATGCCACTTTGGTGTGGGCTGGGTAGCTCAGTCAGTATAGCGACTGACTGTGGGCTGGACGGTCCGGGATTGAATCCCAATGGGGACGAGATTTTCTGCCCATCCAGACTGGCCCTGGGGCCCACCCAGCCCCCTGTAAAATGGGTACCGGGTCTTTCCCGGGGGTAAAGTGTGGCTGGGGTGCGCTGCTGACCACTCACCCCCTTCTAGTGCTGTGGTCATGGAAGAGTAGAGCTAATACCTCTACCCACCCTCTGGACCACACCGGGCCTGTAACGGGATCACTTTACCTTTACCTTTACTTTATATGCCACTTTGGTTTTGCTGTGTACTTTTTACACTCATCCTCCATCATCCATTCTCCATGAGGTGAAACTGTCTACTGTCACTGTTCATTACCATGGAGTACATGAGATGTCTGTTACTATGTATTGTTGTAATTCACTAGATAAAAATAAATGTGATGCTTTGTGAATAATGTGGGCCAATACAAAAATACACATGAGGGTAGAATGACTGGAAAGAATTTAAATTTTGATATGATCCATATAGATGTATTAGAATGGGTACTTGTTTTTTTTTTTCAGTGTGTTTATACATTAGTGAAAATGATAATGCTTGACTTTTAACTGGAATATCTCTTGGCATTCATGTACATAAGTAAGGTAAATTTCTATTGTGGTACTTGTTACAAGTCCTGTTATTCCATGAGCTTGGTTCTACATTTAACATATATCAGAGTTATCCTGCTTCCAGACTTTTTGGTCATCACGTTTGGATAGATATCTCTATAGATTTTCTCTTCACCTGTTTAGTTGTGTGAACATGAATACGTCTAACTTCTGACTACAGGAGATTACAAGACTATCAGAAATCCAGAGCTGAATCGTAAATGAATGTTCTGCTTCACTAAGTAATTTATGTCTCTAAATTTACTTTTAAAAGAAGAACCAAATACACTGAAGTTACAGTAGAACAGGTTGTATATTATTTGTACTCTTAATTAAAATCTGAATTCATAATGAAGCAAATGTTTCAAAACTGTTCAGTTTGATGGTAGTAATCTCTGTTTTTTGCAGCATCATTGTCGTAACTGTGGAGTGATATTCTGTGGCGCGTGTTCGGATAACACAATGTCATTGCCATCATCTTCTAAACCAGTTCGAGTGTGTGATGAATGCCATGTGTACCTTGTTGGACGATACTCAGTGATGCAGTGAACTGGAGCACAGTCTTACCTTGGATTAATGATTGTTTCGATTTTCATTGCAGCTTATTGTTGTTGCGAATACCAAGAAGAGAGTTTCTGATTAGAACAGCACTTCACAAGTGTTTGATGTATGCTTCCATTAAAGGAAATATTTTACTCTTCACTCCAGTCTTGGTGCAATTTCATATAAGCGTATAAAGAAAAAGTGTATATGCACTTCTGGAGTATGTGTCTTTTTCCAACAAGTAGCTTTGCTGATATACTGTATACAGATGTAACTTACAAGTTGGTGTGTTACGGGGTACGTAGCTTTAAACAGAATATTGAAGGAGTGATGAGTAGTTAGCTTCTAGTTTCAGAAACACACAATGGACATTACCGAGCACGCTCACTTGCTGCCTATATGTTGAGCATTGCAGAGCCTAAGAAATGACATGTGTTCTTATGTAGGTTATATATACAAATTGTAAGATTCATGGAAGCATATACCAGTTACTGCAAAATGTACCAATGTTTAACACTGATGTCTTGTGCACTGTGCCATTTTGATAGAGACTTTTTAAGACAGATGAAGTGCAAATATAATTCTGCAGTAAAACTCTTTTGTAAGCTCCATCCACTACCATAAAGTACTGATATTAAATTTTGTGTATGGTACAGTGCTTCTTGGTGTTCTTCCACAATGTGCATTTGTTGTTAATACAATAATGGTCTTTGTTGTTATACAGTAACGGTCAAAGGAATGAGAATTATTTGTTAACGAACTTTTGTTGAGCATGTTAAGCTATTATTTGAGACTATATTAATTGACATGAGTACGAACAACATTTTAGTATACATTGTAAGTTACTTTATTAATGAGATTAAAAGTTACATGGAATGTAAGACGGATCAAGTTGTATCTGTGGTTTCAGCATAATTTGATTAAACATGTAGAAGTAGGAAAAAATAAGGAAATGGTATATATATTACTTGCATTTTGGAAGTTGTCTGTTGTGCACTTTTCCCAACATAGTACACTGTTTTGTGAGATGAAACGGTTTTTGCCCTGAGGTGGAAAGGTGGGGGGGGGGGGGTTACTTGCTGAATTGTGTATGATAGCTAGTGGTATTATTAATTACTGAACTCACCTTCTACATGAGTATGGAAACAAATTCAGATTCAGAAGTTTGTACTGCTGGGATAGTGGATGATACACAAGTTCAAAAACCAAGTAATCCTGAGAGAGATAACATAATAAAGACATGTGAACAAACAGAATTTAACCCCCTTCTTTGAAATGGTCTTCATGTAAACAGGTTAAAAGTGAATTTATTAGTTATTTGGAAAGACCAGTACTGCAAGTACTGTATGTACATGAATATAACACAAGAGTTTTCCTAATTCAAAACAAAGATTGACTTGCAACTAATGTTTTCATCTTCTGTTCTTTCCATTTTTAGTGTCTGTAATCATACCATTGTCATCATTGTATATCATCATAATTACAGCAGCTGTGGGAAAGAACCCTTTCCTTTGTCTGCCAAACTGAACATGACATTTTATTACAGTGAGCCAAAGGTGAGGTTTGGAGATTATTGAAAGGAGTAGTATGTTGACAGTTATAATTCTGAATGACTTGTGAACTTAATGGTTGATGTTTATATTCGGAGCAAAACAATGGGGATTTTTTTTATTGTTAATTTGTATGAATAAAAGGATGCCTCCTACAGCAGAATGTCTTTTCATGCAATGCGTTACTTTGCAGTAAACCAGCCAACTGAACATTGTTAAACCAACAAATTCAACAGGCTTAGTAAAGATTTATAAGTACTATTATATTTCACCTTTACGAGTACCATACTTCTTAATTTTGTGCAACTGGTATGAGATTTGTGTGTGACAAATGCTGTTTTGAAGGAAGATCATGTTGAAATGCATTCACATTATTTCAGAGAAGTATAACTGTTTGCTTTGTCTTTCATGTAACAGTCAAAAGAACATAATTTATTTACTGAAGATAAACCTGTTAAACATGTGATTTGAGGTTTTCACACTGTTGTCAAAAATGTTTAAGTCTCCTGTAATATGACATCATTTTAACTGGTTAACTATTTACTGGTGTCTTGGACGTGCTTGTTGCCTACTTGGAGTAGCCTGAGGATGGAGGTGACAAGCTTCTCTGAAATGTTAGTAATTAATTACCAATTGCACAATGTCATATCCCAGAATACTTAATTGTTCACCTGGTAACATGTATCACATAAAGAAATGTGGTCGAAGATAAAACAGTATGTTTTAAAAGTTGTTTGATGACCTAATGTATAGCCAAATTGAATATAAAATCTAGGAATAATACTGTGCATTGTCAATAAGTAAACATGAAATCTGTGTCTAAAATTATGAAATTTGTATTGCACGTCTCTAAGTTAACTCTCCCCCCCCCCCTTTTTTTCTTTTTGGGCTTTTTTTTGATTAAGGCATTCTAAACTATTATTTTTAAATTTATGCCACACATATAATAAATATGTCAAAGGCATAAGGGAAAAGGGATTA
>Ga0123352_10021807_pt1 | contig 10208 bp, 5 predicted proteins | sample TergutLab28metaG_FD_89700 | JGI IMG/M metagenome (GOLD analysis project Ga0123352, IMG submission 89700) | Labiotermes labralis P1 segment gut microbial communities from Petit-Saut dam, French Guiana - Lab288 P1 | ecosystem: Host-associated > Arthropoda: Insects > Digestive system > Gut ...
TAAATTTCGATTGCTCGGCGGAAAGATTCCGAAGCAGTTTCGCCTCGTTCAATTTGCGCCAATGTGTTTTCCCAACTTCCTGTTAAATTTGAAAAAATCCAACTTGTTTTTTTCCTTATTAAATTTTATGTACGAATCAAAGTATTTGCCAGCTTCGTTTTTATCTTTTAATCCCGATACAAAAATGGTTTTTCCCACTTTCAAATCCTCTTGTTGTTCTTTGCTAAGCTCAACGCCAAGAATTTTATTGGAAATTCCCTGTCTTTTATTATTGTCAAAAAGCAATTCAAAATAGCGTTTGTCGGCATTGAACTGAACTTCGCCGTCAAATGCTTTTAGAAAGTTTGTCTTTGAGAGAAAATAAGTTTTATGTCGAAGGCGAGGGCAATATCAAATACACTTACAGCAACGGACATCTCGCCAACGACCCGAAATTAGCCGTCAGTTATTTTATCAACGCGCTGGAAAAAATCCCGACACTGATTGAAAGATACGAAAAGAAAAACGCCGAACTGTCGAAAGATTTACCCGTGTTGCAGGAAGTAAAAAATACCGCGTGGCGCAAAGAAAGCGAACTCAAAGACCTCAAAACGGAACTTGCAGGATTGGAAAGAAAAATTGAATTCTCATTAAAACCGATTGAGCAAAGTGAGGATAAACTTGAAAAAGTACAACAAAGCAAGCAAACGCAAAATGAAAACCCAAATTCTTATCTGATTCCCGAAGGATTGAAAGAATATCAAAATACAATGGGCGACCGGATTGTAATTGCGGATATTCCAAAATACAGCGAACAACCTATAAAAATCAAAATCAAAGCTTGAGTAAAAATCAAAAAATATAAAGATTTTTTCTGATTCATTAATCGCACATAGTCAGCAGCTTATGTTGGCTTCGTGTTTCTTGTTTTTAAATAAAATAAAAAATATGACATTTTTATTTGGCATATTGTAAAAAATGTAATACATTTGCGGAAGATTTTTTGTATTCTTTGACAAAAAAATGTTTAAAAGCAACTAAAACAGACAAAATCAAATATATCATAATGAGAATAACGACCAGATTTCTTTTTTTGCTGTTATTTGCAGCTACTTTTCTAAGTACACAAGCTCATCGAGTAACTTTTGCTTACGATGCTGCTGGAAACCGCACTGCTCGAATTATTGTTTTGCAGCCTCGTGTAAATACGTTGGATGCTCCGGATGAGGAGTTTAATCCGTTCATCGAACAGGCAGAAAACCGTGTAGTAACAATTTTTCCGAACCCGACCAGAGGAATGTTGATAATTGAAATCAGCAGCGGCGAAAACAATGAACAATTCCGCGCTGTTCTGTACAATCAGCAAGGCAGGCTCATGCAAGAAACTCAGGCATTTACGGGAACTTCTTTAAACATGGATTTATCAGCCTATCCACCGGGAGTTTATATTTTGCTGCTGCGTATCGGAGATGAAATCAAGGAATATAAAATTATAAAACAATAAAACAATAAAACAATAAAACAATACTAATTCCTTTTTTAACTACAAAAAGTATGAAAAGAAAACTTTACTTATCTGCAATAATTGCATTTTTATTCTGCGGTGTGACGCAGGCAGTAAATTACTTTATAGTAAATAACAGCCCCGATGGGCTGAGCGGTGAAATTCAAATACCGAGGTCTGTATTTGCCGATAACGGGCAAACCCGTGTATGGGAATTTATACTACCCGATGGTCCGATTAGAATTACAAGAGTAAACAGTGCCCATTTGCCTTATGGCGGACAATTGTTAGTAAATACGGCAAATCCTATACTGAACTCCGTAGCTATCGGCGAATCCACAACAATCATTGACGGCAGCAACGAATTACACTTTGTTTTAAATGCCGGTCATCCCACCCTATTCGCATCCGATGCGGTAACTGACCCTGTTATAGTTATCCGATTTGCTAAAATTTCAAACAACAACAGTAGCAAGACGGTTATCTTTGGCGGCGATGTGGAATTGAGCGATGGTATATTGCGAGCATCCGGTCATACTATGTTCGGTAATCAGAGAACAACCGCTATAATGGGTAATCATTTTGCAAGCTTCACCACTTTCGGCGGGATTAACGGCGGACGCATACGCGGAAGTAATGAAGGTTATCTGATTCTGGAAGGCAACCCGAATGGCTTCGGTGCTCCGAGAGTGTATATAAACAGATTTGTAGCCAATGGTCACGTTATTATGACAGGTGCAAGCGGAAGAGTGGGTCTTGGAATAGACCACCCGTTGGAAAAATTGCATATAGGTGGATTTGTCAGAGGTAACGCTGCAGGCGGTGCATTGGGCATACGGACACAGCATGGTAGTTTGGAAATTGGACCTCGTGACAACACAGGCACACACTTCATTACCAACCGCCCCAAATTTATTTTTAACAGAGGTATGGAAGTACAAGGAGATATTCTTGCTACGGAAGTACGAATCAAATCCATAGAAAATTTTCCCGACTATGTGTTTTACGACTGCTACCAACTGCGCCCGCTTTCGGAAGTACACAGTTTCATACAGACATATGGTCATCTGCCGGACATTCCTTCGGCAGCAGAAGTGAGAAAAAACGGAATCGGTCTGGTCGAAATGCAGTTGATGTTGCTCAAAAAGATAGAAGAATTGACCTTGTACGCCATCGAACAGCAACAGCGAATCGAAGAGCTGGAGCGAATAATGTCCATCAGAATAGCAGCCAAATAGGTGAAAATCAAACTCCTTGCCTACTCAAAATGAGGAGGCAGGGGTATGTTTAATCAAGGCTTTGTTTCTTTAAAATTCTAATTTATCATTTTTCAATTCTACATTTATGAGCAACCGATACAAATATATTTTACTGTTTTTTTTACTGAGTTTTAGTTTCCTGCAAGCTCAACATCCGGGAGAAAGCTTCAGATTACAAAGTCCGACAACAGGAACAAGAAATTACGTTGCTCGGGATTATATTCTGTTGCAACCGGGATTTCAATATAGAGCGTCAAACAACAATACATTCCGTGCAAAAGTAGACCAATGGCTACTTCTCCCTCCGAGGGAGGGGATGTTTGGAGGGCCCGATGGAGTTATAGGTGCTAATGGAGTAGTCGGTGCTATTCCCGGACATTTTGCTGTAAGTCCGAGCGGAGCGGCTACTTATACCATTCCGATAGAAGTACCGCCGGGAGTTAACGGAATGCAACCCAATATCTCACTGGTGTATAATAGCCATGCGGGACAAGGTTATTTAGGCTGGGGATGGGGCTTGGGCGGATTGTCGGCAATAAGCAGAACAGGAAAAACAATATATCACGATGGTTATGGCATTGTTGAGGGTATACAATTAAACCTAACTGATAACTTAATGTTAGACGGACAGCGACTAATATTAATAAGCGGGAATAATTTGACACGAGGCGCCGAATACCGTACTGAAATGGAAACCTTCAGTCGAATTACTTATATGGCACCAGGAATTAGGGTAAGGACAAAACAGGGTTTAACTCTATATTACGGCATTAGCCATAGCTCGCAATTAACCGGCACAGGGAATGGTCCTCCCATAAGTTATCTGCTGGAAAGGGTAACAGACGCGAACGGAAACTTTATGACTTACGAGTACGAGAGAGACACCACAACCGGAGAAGTTTTTTTGCGAAGAATTCGTTACGGCGGTAACAGTATTGCCGGAACACCTCACTTTAACACAATAGAGTTTCAGTACACACAAGAACGAATGGATAACCAGCAGAATGCATACATAGCAGGTGCGCGAATCGCTATTACCCGTTTGCTGTTCCGCATTGTTGTAAGAAGCGATAATAGCACTGTATCAACGTATGAACTGTCTTATTATCACAATAATGTAAACTCTAAACTGCGCTCGGTTACACGTATTAACGAATCATTGGGCGAAAGAATGAACCCAACTACCATTCTTTGGGGAAATCGCGATGAAACACTTACTACAAGTATTTTTACATCGGCAGCAACATTGCAAAATGACCGTCTTTGGCATGCAGATTTTAATGGAGATGGACGGACTGACATGGTTAGGTATGATTCGGGAAGGTTGATATTTTATTTGGCAGACGGAACAACTAATGTGATGCAGAGGTGGAGAGAATGGGAAGTTCCACTCAATAGCAATGAAACTTTTGTAACCATTATACCGGGCGACTTTGATGGAGACGGATTTGCCGATTTTGTATTAGTTACAAGCAGAAGAAATAACGCGACTACCGGACCGCGCTATATATATTACCATGTGTTATACTCTAACAGAGTTTTTGAACCACGACCACTGCCTGCAGATGGTGGAGATTTTCGACTGACTTTTGGTCATATTAGAGAGAATAGTGTAGGAATACCCGGTAACTTTACCGGAGCCGGACGACTGGAATTGTTATTTGAAGGCACATCGACTCTCCATAGACTACCCGCAAGCGGAAGCGGCAATACCCAACTAATTTTTCCTTCCTCCAGCAGACCGGGAACTACCATTCAATGGGGGACAAGAGTACATACAAGAGAATTTCACAACAACAGGTATCTGCTTGATTTTAACGGCGATGGCAAAACAGATATCATGGTATTGGATAGAGATGGATACCGTATTTATACAGTTGTGAGGGAAGGTCCTAATTATAGATATCGATTGCTGAACTATGGCAGTTATCCAAATGTCCATGCAGCAGCCATTTATTTTGGTGATTTTAACGGCGATGGTAAAACAGACTTTATTACTCAAAGAGTTCATCCGAGCGACAATGAAACAATTCTTCACTTATCCACCGGTATCGGTTTTGAAGAAATAATGTTGCCCGATATGCGGCAGCATATCACAAAATTATTTGTTGGTGATTTTAATGGAGACGGAAGGAGCGATATTGCTTACTTTACCTCTTCGACAAATAATCCGAACAATTTAAATGTTTTGAACATACGGCTTTCCAGAGGACGGTCTTTGGATAGCGAAAGGACATTTACTGTTTCCGGAATTAGTCGAAATATGCTAGAACATATGCGGGTTGCTAATTTTACCGGTACGGGAAGAGAAGAAATTACAATACGAGATACTAACAATAGAATACGGTCCTTTAGCTTTGGTAGAAATTGTCAAGATTTGATTGTGACCAGAATAACAGATGGAATGGGGCAACAAATCAACATTAACTATGCTCACATGCATAATACTGATGTGTATGACCCTGTAATTCACGTTAGACCTCTTTTTCCGTTGTCACGATTCAATGGCAATATCAGATTAGTCAGCAGTTATTCGATAGGAGATGGCTCCAAGTCGTTTCAAACAACAATGAGGTATACCGCTGCGCGTGTACATCGGCAAGGCAAAGGCTTTCTTGGATTTGATAGAATAGAATCAAAAGATATTACTTCCAATATTTTAACTACTACCTATTATAGTCCTAGACTTTCAACTCGGTTTTTCCATATTAGTATAGACAGCGTTACAACAACGATAGATAACACAAGACTGACAACTGCCCGATTTGTTAATTCAATGCGTGTGTTGAATCAAAGTCAAAGGCGTTTCTTCCCTTATGTCTCAACTCAAACCACGACTGACCATTTAACAGGATTGTCGGAAACAACAACAATCTCAAACTTGGACAATTACGGCAATCCTCGAAGAATTGAAACCACAAGAGGAAACGTAGTTGAAACGCAAATCATTAGTTATACCGGTAAAAGTGGCTGGTTCCCAAGTAAACCGGCAAATATCCTAACAGAGCGAAGATACCACGGGGTACTTGCTCCACATCCGGTTCGTATAGAATTTGCATACGACGACCGAGGCAACCTCACAAGAAAAACACGCTCACATGGAACTGACGAAACGTACAGAATCATAACCGAATACAGGAATTACAACGCATTCGGACAGCCGGGAACAATAGCTGTTACAACAGGCGGAAGAACTCGAACTACTGCTCGAACTTTCCATGAATCGGGACGTTTTATGACAAGCAGCACAAATGTTCTGGGCGAAAGAACTACCTATCAATGGGGCGAAGGCGCAAAAAGCGGACTGCTTTTGGGTGTTACCGACCATTATGGAAGAACAACAAGCTACACTTACGATTCTTTCGGCAGACTGATTGATACTCGTTATCCGGACGGAATAAGAAGAAATTCCGTATTGCGTTGGGCTGACAGAAACAATCCAAACACGCCAAGTGGCGCAAGATTTTTTTCCCGCTCGCAAGTATCGGGTCGTACTCCTGCTTACATATGGTATAATGGTTTGGGGCAGGAAATTATGAGAGAAAGTTACGGACTGAACGGACGGAGAATAAGAGTGTTCAGTGAATATAATGAACGGGGGCAATTGTGGCGTATATCTGCTCCCACTTTCGCTGACGGAATAACCGCTAACACATTAAAAGTTTCCGAACACACTGGAGCATTCGGCGAACATAAACCGCAAGAGGAACTACAGTGGGTGGCTGCTCCTATTGTCGAAAATACCGGAGTAGTCAGCGGACGAAATCCTCGGGGACAACAGGTAGTCGCGGCTGTGGCAACAGCTTTCAGCAACAATGCAAACAATATATGGGATGTCATTTATGCTTACGACCGATATGGACGAATTACAAGCATTACTACTCCAATGGGAGTAACAACCTATACATACAGCGGACTGACAACCACTGTACAAACTCCCGAAGGTACACGAAGCACAATCATAAACAATTCGGGTATGAAAACACGAAGCACAGTAAACGGCAAGTCGGTAGATTTTACTTATCACCCTTCGGGACTGCTGCACACAGCAACGCCCCAAGGCGGACAGCCCGTTACTATGGAATATGACCCAATGGGACGTCGCATAAAAATTACCGACCCGAATGCAGGTATAGTACGCTCGCAATACAACGGATTTGGCGAATTGCTTTGGACTTCGCAGCAAGTACATACTACCGGCGAGCCGGTAGTAACAACTTTCAACTACTTAGCCAACGGTTTGCTTCAAAGCGTTACACGAACAGGGCAAACTGTGGAAACTACCACTTACACTTACGACAACCGTCGGCGACTGAGCACTATTAATATTGCCGGAAGACACAGGCAAGTCTTTACCTACGACGAGTTCGACCGTGTTATAAACGTACGGGAAACAATAGGCGGACGCACTTTCGACCGCAGTACAGAATTTGATAGTTTCGGACGAATAGCAAGAGAGATTTATCCAACGGGTTTTTACACTCGGAATGTTTTTGACCAACACAGTAATCTTGTTGAGATAAGAGACAGTCAAAACCGTCTGATATGGCGACCCATTGAAGAGAATGCCCGCGGACAAATTCTTGAAGAGAAAAGAGGAGACATAATTACAGCGCGCACATTCGACCATCGCGGATTTCCGGAGTATGTTACAGTTGCTGGTATTAAGGATGTTCTTTATAGATTTGATGAGCGAGGCAATTTAGTGCACCGTGACGACTTTCTAATGGAGCCTTTTCAAGAGGAGCGTTTTAAATACGACAACCTCAACAGGCTTACCGATTGGATTGTTACCGTCAATCCGAGAAGCAACCTTGTTCAAGAAGTGCATCATTCTCAAACTTATGATGCTCACGGGAATATAAGAACCAGAAGCGAATTGGATAACTATATCATGAATTACGGCGAAGGCAACGGCAGACCGCATGCACTAACTTCCATTGATGGACTTCCGATTGCTCTGCAGATTCATCCTCTATCTGTAACTTATACCGATTTCAAAAAAGTGGAAACGCTGCGCCAAGGTAATATGTTCTACGAAATAACTTATGGAGTAGACCGGCAACGTCGCAGGTCGGTGTTCAGTGAAAACGGTCAGGTGAGGCTTACTCGCTATTATTTCGGCGATTATGAAGAAAAAATCAACCACATGAGTGGAATCACGGAACGAATTCACTATCTTCGCGGTGCGGTATATATTACACGAAGCGACGGAACAAGTGATTTGTTTTATACTTATACCGACTTTTTGGGTTCTTTGAAAGCATTGGTACGTGAAGACGGAACCGTAGCACAGCGCTACGCTTACGACCCATGGGGAAATCGCAGAAATCCGTATAATTGGACGGAAAGAGACACGCGCACCTCTTTTATCCTCAATCGAGGATATACAGGACATGAGCATATAGACCAATTTGGTGTTATCAATATGAATGGGCGTGTGTATGACCCGTTCACAGCGCAATTCTTCTCGCCAGACCCGTTTATTCAAGCACCTGACTATTGGCTGAACTTCAATAGATATACATACTGCCTAAATAATCCGTTTAAATACACCGACCCGACGGGAGAATTTGTTGTCGGCTTTATTTCTGGTTTTATCAGAGGAATAGTTCAAGGAGAAAATCCATTCAGAACAGGTTGGCAAACGGGAGTTAATGAAATGAAAATATATGCAGGACTATTCGCTTCTGACCCAAACAAAAATTTCTGGGGTAGAACTTGGGAAACTATTTCAAGGTTTACGTGGCAATTACCGCAAACGATAATCGGATTAAGTTATTCAACCGTATCAAATTGGGCGTGGCAAGTAGATAATGTTGATTATTGGGGCGGAGCAACTGTATTAAGTGGTAACTTTTGGGGACACGGCGGAGCAGTAGCGTTAGGTAGTTATATTGCGGGTAGCCGTAGTCTTGTTGCTTGTCCGCACAATTCCCTGTTTCAACACGAATACGGTCATTATTTGCAAAGCCAAGCATTTGGTTGGGCATATCTTCCACGAGTAGGCATACCAAGTATATTAAGCAGAGGAGAACATAATTTTCACCCCGTTGAACAGGATGCAAATCGAAGGGCGTTTTTATATTTCAATGAAAATGTAGATGGATTTTATAAATCTCGCGAAGATTTTGAACGATTGGGTAATAATGGCGTGGGTTGGAATTTTCACAGCAATCCATTGAATGTTGATGGTTCAGGAAGACGTAACCAATTTGTCGATTTTCGAGATGCAAACAGTCGCCAACTTTTAAATGTTCTAAGTTTAAGACCTAAGTGGTATGACCACGCAAGTTGGTTATTGTTCCCAATAGGTCCGATTGGTGTTGGTTTGATAAATGCGCATAATTATAACAGATAAATTTTAATATTATGAAGAAGAAGTATGTATTTTTACCGCTAATGTGTTTGATGCTAATGTCTTCAACCTGTGAAAATAGCAACAATAGACATTATCATATTACAGTTCAAAATCAGTCTGATAGTGATTTGGATATATGTAGTAGAGCTATAATTCCTTTTGAAAACTTGTGTGCTTTAACTCCGATAGCTGTTGTAGAAAAAAACAGCACTTTTGAATGGCAGCCATTCAATTTCAGTATTGAGCGTGAGCTAAGAGAAGGAGGTGTTTTAGAACTATTTTTCGTAAACAATCACCAGCCACAAGGTTTTTACGATTGTGATTCAATCTTTATCAAAAATGATATTTTACGGCATTACAGATTAACATTGGAAGATTTACGGCGAATGAATTTTACGATAACATATCCATAAAAACTGAAACCTCGCAAAAATCAAAAGCGAGGTTTCAGTTTTTCAACTTGCCGTGAAACGGCAAAATTCGGGGGCTTTTTTGGGCTTCGCCGAAAGGGAAAAATAGAATTTAATTGGATTTTTGCCTGTCATTTTGGCTGTTTTGGCTTTAAAATCGAAAATTTTGAGATTTTGAGAAAAAAGTTATCAACAATTTGTTTTTTTCGCTTAATCCGCTTGCACTCTGCGTTTTGTGCCGTTTTTTTTGCCCTTTTCTTTTTTCCCCTCGTTTTTTTTCGCTCCCTTTGCTCACAGGATTTTGGGCTGATTTGGCGGGGCAAAAAACGCCCCAAAAACCCCGAAAATAAACCCAAAAATAAACCCAAAAAACAGCCGAAAAAAACCTCAAAAATCCCCGAAAACAGTCCGAAAAATATAAATGCGGAAAACAGTCCGAAAAAATGAAAAAAATGCCTGAAAACAGTCTGAAAACAAACGTGTAAATCTCTAAAAATCAATTAAAAACAACTTGCCGCTTTGCGGCAAAAATTGGGGGCAAAAACCCGCCGTTGGCGGGTACGAAAAAAACAAATTCGAGAAAGTCGAAAAAACAAGCCAAAACAGAACATAAACAACTCTAAATCAAAATTTTAATTCCCGCTTTCAGCGGGAAAATTGGGGGCAAAACCCGCCGTTGGCGGGTACGAAAAAAA